>APMI01061708.1_pt1 | contig 10213 bp, 11 predicted proteins | sample 667938 | NCBI WGS metagenome assembly APMI01 (sample SAMN01084076, study PRJNA167559) | wastewater metagenome | biome: Wastewater | place: Denmark: Ejby Moelle, Odense | collected 2011-11-28
AAACGGGCGGCCAGAGGCCGCCCGCGCTATGTGTTATGGATAGTCCCACTATTCCAGGAAGGTCATCGGGTTGACCGGAGTGGCGTTCTTGCGCACCTCGAAGTGAACCTTCGGACGGGTGGCGTTGCCGCTCATGCCCGAGGTCGCCACGGTCTGGCCGCGCTGGATCTTCTGGCCACGCTGCACGTTCAGTTCGCCGGCATGGCCGTAAACCGTGACGGTGCCGTCGTCGTGGCGCACGAGAACCGCGTTGCCCAGTTCCTTCAGGCTGCTGCCCGAATAGATGACCACACCGTTTTCGGCAGCCTTGATCGGCGTGCCCTCGGGAACCGAGATATCGATGCCGTCGTTGCGGTTGCCTTCGACATTGGCGCCGTAGCCGGCAATGACAGCGCCGCGCACCGGCCAGCGATACTTGCCGATACCCGTCGATTCGGGCGCATCGTCCGTGACGTCGGACTTTTCGGTCGCTTCGGTGACGGAAACGGTCTTCACCGGCGCCTTGTAGGCTTCCGGCTTCTTCTCCGCCGTCTCGACCTTCTTTTCCTTGCTCACCGGAACGGAAGCCGTGATCGTCTTGTCGGTCGTCGCTTCCTTGGCAACAGCGGCGCCGCCGGCCGGGATTACCAGCTTCTGGCCGATACGGATGGATGCCGTCTCAAGACCGTTCGCCTTCTTCAGCGCATCGACCGAAACGCCGTTGCTGCGGGCGATCTTGGCGAGCGAATCGCCCGGCTGCACCTCGTAACCGCCCTTGCCCTTGCCTTCGGCCGCATCGGCGACGTTGGAAGACGTCTGACCGTTCTCCGACTTCTGTTTGTCGCGGCTGGACGTGCCGGGCAGGATGGCGACGTTCTGTTCGCCCTTGCGCTCCGGCGTCGGCAGCTTGTTGTCAACCTTAAGCGTGTGGTCCGTCGAGGCCTTGGCGGCGCTGGCGGTGGTGCTGAAGGTTGGGATGACGATCCGCTGGCCCGGCTCAGCGTCCGAAGCGCGCTTCAGGCCGTTGGCGGCGAGAATTTCCTTTTCCGGCACACCGAAGCGGTTGGCGAGCGTCTTCACGCTTTCGCCCTGGCGCAGCATGACGACGGGCGCATTGTTGGTCGACCAGCCGGCCTTGCCGGCCTTCGTCGTTGCCGTGGTCGTCTCGTCGACGATGGCCTTCGCCTTGCGCTGCGGCAGTTCCTGAGCGAGCGCCACATCGCGCTCAGCCTCGCGCCGTGCCCCGACGGTCGGGTCGGAAAGCTCGCCGCGCTGGACGGTCATCGGCGTCGTGGCAAGACGCGTGCCGGAGCCGCCGGTGGTCGCGGTATTGATCGGATCATAGGAGACGTTGCCCTGCCCCGGGAACGGCTGATTCAGCGCTTCGTTGCGCGCATCCATCTGTGTGCTCACCGCCATCTGGCCATTGCCGACCGTGCCGCGCGGAACCGGATTGCTACCGAACAGCGTGCGACGCGGAACCGAACTCGTCGTGATATTATCCTGACCGGAGGAGGAGAAGAGGCCGCCAAAACGGGAAACGTCCGAGCTGCACCCGGTCGCGACGCTTGCCAGCAGGCCGGCCGCAATCAGGCGGGTCGCAGTCCTACCAAAACTCGGCGATACACTCTTACGCATGAGACTACCCAATCGGTACGCTACTTGATGTAGGCCGATTAAAGCGCGTTAGAGTTACTGCCCGGTTAAAGCCGGTCTATCCGCATCGGTTTTTTGATGAATTGATAACCATGGCATGGCGGAAGGGTCGTCCGCCTGCCTTCAGAAGCCCGTGGCGTACATGCTGTCGGCGCGCGAGATGCGGCCGGAGACGCGGGCGACATTCTCGTAGTCGCTCTGGCTCGGATGGAAGATGGCGCTGATCGGCGTCGCACGACGCTCGGCCCGTTCGCCGGCGGCCGTCGCATTTTCCAGCGCGGCATCGGGTGCGCTCATGTCGAGCGCGCTTTCGTTATAGGCGATGGCGCGAAGCGCCGCGACGGCCGGTTCCCGCGTGCCGGCATAGCGGCCGCTGCGCTGGTCGTCGGCCGGCATGCTGTCGAAATATTCGATATAGGCGCGGTAGTACCCCTTACGATCGCCTTCCTCGAGGAAATGGCCATAGGCCGCGTATTCGCGTTTTTCCAGTTCCACGGTGTCGAGGTTGTTGCGCTCGGCATCCGTCAGCGCCGGCTGACTGTAAGCCGTCTCTTCCTTTGCCACCGAGAGAACGAGAAGCGCATCGACCGAAAGGCCGACATGGGCGGACGGATCGTAACTGCCGCCGGCCAGATGCGCACCAGACGCAACCTCCACGGTCTCCTCGACAGACTTTCCCGCAGCCTTGGTCGCGAGATAGGCGAGGCTGTCATTGGTCGAGCTGCTGGCGATCCTGTTCGAAACGTACATTGCCCTCTCCATCGGAACTTCGGAACCCACTGGAAAACCGGCGTTCTGTGTGGAACTTGTGCTTCGTTATCGGCCTACGCTGCGAAGCTTGCGCGAAGCTGACCATGGTTAACAAATAGTTAACGCGCTGGTTTGCAAAGGAAAATTCACGCCACGCGTGTAGCGGACAGGCAACAAGCGGCTGCATGCACGCAGAAAACCGCGCAAGACTCAGCGAAGTCTTACCTGCCGGGGTGTTGGAAACGGTTGTGAAAAGGGATCAGAGCGCCTGCGCCATCTGCGGCACGATCGGCAGATAGGGTACCTCGAAGAGGTCCTCGCGATCGAAGCGGCTGCCCGTCTTGACGAGCTTGAGCATGCGGCACTCGGTTTCACTGACCATGACGGGCGCGATCAGCATGCCGCCGGAAACCAGCTGCTCGGCAAAGAAGCGCGGCAGCGCCGGAAAGGCGGCGGTGACGAAGATGCGGTCGAAGGTACCTTCGCCCGGCATGCCGTTGCTGCCGTCGGCCTGGCGCACGACGACATTGCGGATGCCGGCCTTCTCGATGGAGCCCTGCGCATTGCTTACCAGCGTGCGGTAGCGATCGACCGTCAGCACACGTTCGGTCATGCGGCCCATGACGGCGGCGGTGAAGCCGCTGCCGGTGCCGATTTCGAGAATACGCTGGCCGGCCTTGAGATTGAGGAGATGCAGCAGCCGCACGGAGAGGTCGATACCCTCCATGAAGGATCCGCAATCGAGCGGCAGCACCCGGCGCGAATAGGCCTCACCCGCAAACTGCGGCGGTGCGAACAGCGTGCGCGGCGTCTGCTCCACGGCGGTCAGCAGGTCGAGATTGTTGATGCCCTCGCCGCGCAGGCGCAGCGCCAGCGCAGCAAAACCTTCCTTCTCGATCACCCGCCCCGTGCTCAATCCGCGTCCTCGCCGGTAAGTGCGCGCTGAACGCGGTCGAGCACGGTGTAGTCCGTGAGGTCGAGCTTCAGCGGCGTGACGGAAATCTTGTGGTTCTTCACGGCGTGGATATCCGTGCCGATACGGAAGTCACCCTTCCGCTCGCCGAAACGCAGCCAGTAATAGGGAAAGCCCCGGCCGTCGGTGCGTGCATCGATGGTCAGGCCGAAATCGAGCTTGCCCTGGCTGGTGACTTCGACGCCCTGTAATTCGGACGGCGCGCAGTTCGGGAAGTTGAGATTGAAGAAGGTCCAGTCCGGCAGCTCCACATCCATAAGCTGGCGGATGAGTTTCGGCGCGAAGGTCTCGGCCACTTCCCACGGGACGACACGGCCGCCGGCGTGGTTATAGGCCTGACTGAGCGCCATGGACTTGATGCCCTGCAGCGTGCCCTCGATGGCGCCGGCGATGGTGCCGGAATAGGTCACGTCGTCGGCCATGTTGGCGCCGACATTGACGCCGGACAGAACGAGGTCCGGCTTCCTGTCCAGCACTTCGCGCACGCCCATGATGACGCAATCGGTCGGCGTGCCGCGTAGCGCGAACCGCTTTTCATCGATCTTGCGAAGGCGCAACGGCTCGGACAGCGTCAGCGAATGCGCAAGGCCGCTCTGGTCCGTCTCCGGCGCCACGACCCAGACATCGTCGGTGAGTTCGCGGGCGATCCGTTCGAGGACCGCAAGGCCCTCGGCGTGGATACCGTCGTCGTTGGTCAGCAGAATGCGCATACGGTGCTCCGCCTCAGGCGGCCTTCTCGATCTTCTTCAGGCCGCCCATGTAAGGCAGCAGGACCTCCGGCACGGTGATCGAGCCGTCGGCGTTGAGATAGTTTTCCATGACGGCGATCAGCGCGCGGCCGACGGCGGTGCCCGAACCGTTCAGCGTGTGCACGAACTTCGTCGCCTTGTCGTCCTTGCCGCGATAACGCGCGTTCATGCGGCGCCCCTGGAAATCGCCGCAAACCGAGCAGGACGAGATTTCGCGGAACGTATCCTGCCCCGGCAGCCAGACTTCGAGGTCGTAGGTCTTGCGGGCGCCAAAGCCCATGTCGCCGGTGCAGAGCGTCATGACACGGTAATGCAGGCCGAGACGCTTCAGAATCTCTTCGGCGCAGGCCGTCATGCGCTCATGTTCGTCCACGGCGCTTTCCGCGTCGGTGATCGAGACGAGTTCGCACTTCATGAACTGGTGCTGGCGCAGCATGCCGCGCGTATCGCGGCCCGAGGAGCCGGCCTCCGAACGGAAGCACGGCGTCAGCGCGGTGAAGCGCAACGGCAGCTTTTCCTGTTCTAGGATTTCCTCGCGCACGAGGTTGGTCAGCGACACCTCGGCCGTCGGGATCAGCCAGCGACCATCCGTGGTGCGGAAGAGATCTTCGGAGAATTTCGGCAGCTGGCCGGTGCCATACATGGCGTCGTCACGCACCAGCAGTGGGGCATGGACTTCCGTATAGCCATGGTCCTGCGTGTGGGTGTCGATCATGAATTGGCCGAGCGCGCGTTCGAGGCGGGCGAGCTGGCCTTTCAGCACGGTGAAGCGCGAACCGGCAATCTTGGCGGCGGCTTCGAAATCCATGTAGCCGCGGGCTTCACCGATTTCGAAGTGTTCCAGCGCCTTGTGGTTCCAACCGGGCTTCTGGCCCCATTTCAGCTTCTCGACATTGCCTGTCTCGTCCGAACCGACAGGCACGTCATCGAACGGGATGTTCGGGATGCGCGAAAGGGCGTCGGTGAGTTCGGCCGTGACCTGGCGCTCTTCCTCTTCGGCGGCGGGAAGCTGTTCCTTGATATCGGAGACTTCAGCCTTCAGTTTTTCCGCAAGCTCGCTGTTCTTCGCGGCCATGGCCGCGCCGATCTCCTTGGAGGCGGCATTGCGGCGCGACTGCATGTCCTGCGCCTTCTGGATGACGCTGCGACGCTTCTCGTCGAGGTCGATCAGAACCTGTGCAAGGGGGCTTGCGCCGCGCTTTGCCAGAGCGGCGTCGAGAGCGGCGGCGTTGTCGCGGATCCATTTGATATCAAGCATTGTCGTTCCAGGCGTTCCGTGGATGAGAGCCCATCCCGCCCGGCAGCGACCCGCAGGCGAAGCCTCAATCGGCTTCGCCCGGCGTTGCAGCGACCTCGTTTTCCGCATCCTTTGCGTTCGAGGCGCCCGCCCGCTGCCGTTCGATGAGTCGGGCCGTATAGATGGAAATCTCGTAGAGAAGGATGGCCGGCAGTGCAAGGCCGATCTGGGAAACCGGATCGGGCGGCGTCAGCACGGCAGCCACCACGAAGGCGATGACGATCGCGTATTTGCGCTTGTCCTTCAGCGATTGCGACGTGATGAAACCGGCGCGCACGAGCAGCGACGAGATCACCGGAAGCTGGAAGACGAGGCCGAAGGCGAAGATCAGCGACATGATGAGGCTGAGATACTCGGAGACCTTCGGCAGAAGCTGGATCGAGACCTGCCCCTCGCCGCCGCCCTGTTCCATGGCGAGGAAAAACCACATGACCATGGGCGTGAAGAAGAAATAGACCAGTGCCGCGCCGATGAGGAAAAGGATGGGCGATGCGATCAGGAACGGCAGGAATGCCGCACGCTCGTTCTTGTAGAGGCCCGGCGCGACGAATTTGTAAACCTGCTGGGCGATGACGGGAAAAGCGATGACCAGTGCGCCGAACATGGCGACCTTGATCTGCGTGAAGAAGAATTCCTGCGGCGCCGTATAGATCAGCTCGACATTGCGATGCGTCAGCCCCGCCCATTCCACCGACCATTTGAACGGCAGGACGAGCAGGTTAAAAAGCTGCTTGGCAAAATAGAAGCAGACGAGGAAGGCGATGAAGAATGCACCGACGGCCCAGAGCAGGCGGCGGCGCAGTTCGATCAGGTGCTCGATGAGCGGCTGGGGCTTGTCTTCCAATTCGCCGCTCATGCCTCGCCCTTCTTGGTCTTTGCAGTCTTTGTCTTGGCGGTCTCGGACTTGGCGGGAGCCACCTTTTTCGCCGCTGTCGCCTTGGTAGAAGCCTTTTTCGGTTCCGCCTCGGCCTTCGTGGTCGCCTTGCGCGGCTTTGCCACCTTGGCGGTGCCGTCGTCGTCAGCCTTCTTCTTCACCGTCTTGCTCACCGGACCGGCCTTGAGCGGTACGGCCGCAACCGGCTCGCTGGAAGCAGGCTTGCCCGCCTCGGAAGCCACGGCGGCCGGAGCAGACGAAACGCTTTCGGCCGGATTGACCGACGGCGTGGGCGTCGTGATGGAACTCGTCGCCTTCTGCAGGTCCGCCTTGATCTCGTCGCCCATCTGGCGCAGCGGGTTCACCGCATCCCTGATGGTGTTGAGCGGGTTGAGCTTCTGGGCCTCGCCGATGGTCTTGCGCACGTCGTCCAGATCGGCCTCGCGTAGCGCCTCGTCGAATTGCTGACGGAAGTCACCGGCCATGCCGCGCATCTTGGCGACCATACGGCCGAACGTCCGCAACATCTGCGGCAGGTCCTTCGGACCGACCACGATGATCAGGACGATCGCGATGACGAGTATCTCGGTCCAGCCGACATCAAGCATTGGGTACTGTCCTCAAGGGCCGCGAACCACCGTTCGCGGCCGGATACCGGGTCACTTGACCTCGTCGGCCTTGTGATCGACGGTCTTGGCCTTGTCGGCGGCGGCTTCCTCGTCGGACATACCCTTCTTGAAGTTCTTGATGCCCTTGGCGACATCGCCCATCAGTTCCGGAATCTTGCCGCGGCCGAACAGCAGCAGCACAACCACCAGAACGATCAGCCAATGCCAGATGCTGAAAGAACCCATTTTCTTGACTCCCTTACGAACCCTTACCCCGATGTAAGACGTTCATCCGTTTTTTTCAAACACTAGAATATCCCGCTGGTTAGCCGAAAGCGTGACATCACGCAATCCGGCAGACAGCTGGTCGGCCCTGACGCGCGCGCGGACCGGGCGGTCCGTGCCGGGTACGGCAAGGTCTAGCAATTCCACGACGCCGAGGAACCGGCGCGACAATATGCGCGCCGGAATTTCCCCGCCCGTCTCCGCGACATGCAGTCCTGAAAGCCGCACAGCGACATGCACCTTCTGCCCGTCGGTAAAGCGCTTCCCATCGACATTGCCGAGCGGCGTTTCCACGATGCCGCCGCGCACATGGCCAGGAAATTCGTTGATCTCTGAGAAGAAGGCCGCCGCGAAAATGTCCTTCGGATGAAGGTAAAGCTCTTCCGCCGTGCCCACCTGCACGAGGCGGCCATCCTTCAGAAGCGCGATCCGGTCGCCCATGCGCATCGCCTCTTCGGCATCGTGCGTGACGACGATGGCGCTGGCGCGCGACTGACGCAGGATCGCCAGCGTATCGGCGCGGATCGAATCCTTGAGGCGTGAATCAAGGCCCGAGAACGGCTCGTCCATGAGCAAGACCGAAGGACGCGGCGCAAGCGCGCGGGCAAGCGCCACGCGCTGCTGCTCGCCGCCGGACAGCATGTGCGGAAATTTTTGGGCATAATGCGCAAGGCCGACGCGCTCCAGCGCCACCTGCGCCTCCGCTTCGGCTTCCGCACGCGGCAGGGCCGTTAGGCCGAAGCGCACATTGTCGAGCACGCACATATGCGGGAAGAGCGCGAAATCCTGGAACATCAGGCCGACGCCGCGCCGCTCCGGCGGCAGGAAGACGTCGGGACCGGCGATCTCGCGGTCGTTGAGCAGCACGCGGCCGGATGTCTGCGCCTCGATGCCGGCGGCGATGCGCAGCAGCGTCGTCTTGCCCGAGCCGGATGGACCGAGCAGGCAGAGCACTTCGCCCGGCTCGGCGGTTAGCGAGATGCCGCGGATCGTCTCTTTGTTGTGGTAGCTGTGGTGAATGCCTTCGAAGGCAAGGCGCGCCGCGAAGGTCACCGCCGATGCCCGTCTCGTCTCGATACCGTTGGTGCCCGACGGACCCGAAGCCATTACCGAAGTCTTTCCCTGTCACCGGCCGAACCGGCGATCAGCCCTGTCCAGCAATCATTCTGCGCTTCTGCGTATCGCGGAAAGGTTGCTAGCTGTTTGTTTTCACGCAATCTCCCGACAGAAACCGCCTGTCGGAAGGCGCTCGATAAGCTTCGTCTATTCGTCTTCTTTTCCGCCCGGTGTCAAGAGACCGAGTTCTTCGAGGTCGAGCTGGGTAATGGGATCCTCGTCCTCCGCCATCTCGTCTTCCCCGAGCGGCAGAGGCACCTGGAAGTTCGAGGGGATGCGCCCGGAAAGCAGGCCAGCGCCCTTCAATTCTTCGAGACCGGGCAGGTCGCGCAGCTCTTCCAGGCCGAAATGATCGAGGAAATCCCTTGTCGTGCCGAAGGTTACGGGGCGGCCGGGCGAACGGCGCCGCCCGCGAAAACGCACCCAACCCGCCTCCATCAGCACATCGAGCGTGCCCTTGGACGTCTGCACGCCTCTGATATCCTCGATCTCGGCGCGCGTGACCGGCTGGTGATAGGCAATGATCGACAGCACTTCGAGCGCGGCACGCGACAATTTGCGCACCTCCGTCTCGTCGGTGCGGATGACGAAGGACAGGTCAGGCGCGGTGCGAAACGCCCAGCCGTCATCGACCTGCACGAGATTGACCCCGCGGCCGGCGTAAAGCCCCTTCAATTCGCGAAGGACATGCAGAACATCGACGCCGCGCGGCAGGCGCTCGGCGATATAGCTTTGCGATACCGGCCCTGCAGAGGCGAAAACCAGCGCCTCGGCGATGCGCGCGGCCTCGTGCAGCCGACGCGGATCGACGATCATGCCGCCCTCCGTTTCGTCGTGCGATACGTCATCCTCGGTATCAGTCACGCTCGGCACTCCCCTCGTCGCCTTCGGGCTTTGGGCCGCGGCGCAGATAGATCGGCTGGAACACCCCGTCCTGGCGAAGTTCCAGGCGCCCTTCCCGCACCAGCTCAAGCGTGGCGGCAAAGGCGCTGGCGATGGCGGTGGTGCGTTCGGAAGGGTCGGTCAGGTAACGCAGCATGAAATGATCAAGCGCCGTCCAGTCGTCATCCTCAAAGCCGCCGACCAACAGCGAGAGAATTTCGCGTGCGTCGGAGAGCGACCAGACGGAACGCTTCTCGATGGTGACCTGCGTGATCGCATGGCGCTGGCGCAGCGACGAATAGGCGTTGAGAAGATCGTAGAGCGAGGCCTCGAAGGCGGAGCGCCGCTCGGTGGGGATATGCTCGGGCATGCCCCGGGCGAAGACATCGCGGCCGAGGCGGTTGCGGTTGACGAGACGGGTCGCGGCATCGCGCATCGCCTCCAGCCGCTTCAGGCGGAAGGCCAGGCTCGCCGCCATCTCCTCACCGGAGGGGCCATCGTCCTTGGGCTGTTTGGGGATCAGCAGGCGCGATTTCAGATAGGCCAGCCATGCCGCCATGACGAGATAGTCGGCGGCAAGCTCAATGCGGATCTTGCGCGCCTTGTCGATGAAAGCGAGGTATTGCTCGGCAAGCGCCAGCACGGAAATGCGGGTGAGATCCACCTTCTGCGTGCGGGCAAGATGCAGCAACAGGTCGAGCGGACCTTCGAAGCCGGCAAGGTCCACGACGAGGCTTTCCTCGTGCAGCCCCCGCCCCTCGGCGTCCTCCTGCCACAGGTCGTCCATCGGCGCTTCCGCGCCGTGGCCCTTCTTCTGTGGCTTACCCGGTCCTAACACGCTGCTCCCCGATATCTTTCGCAATTCCGGACGCAAAACCGCGGCGCACTTTTGCTGGAATTGCTTTTGCGGAGCCGTCAGGACACCGCGATCATGGCATTGAATTCCTCACGCAGCGCCTGCTCGTCCGCCCCGTCGGGCGTCGTGAAGGCGGCGCGCACCGCATTCGCCCGCCGCAGGCTGTCGCCCGTCAGCGGCGGTGCGTT
>APMI01022963.1_pt1 | contig 10212 bp, 6 predicted proteins | sample 667938 | NCBI WGS metagenome assembly APMI01 (sample SAMN01084076, study PRJNA167559) | wastewater metagenome | biome: Wastewater | place: Denmark: Ejby Moelle, Odense | collected 2011-11-28
TTTCGCTTTTGGAGCCAATATGGTTGTAGAGGCTCGAAGCTTCCACCCCCACAAACTCGGCCAGCTCTCTCATAGAAGAAGCACTGTAACTTTTTGATTTGAAAAGTGACGCTGCTTTTTTGACGATCACATCCTTTTTGGAATTATTTTTCCCTGTTTGAATCTTTGCCATCCCTGCTGATTGAGCTTTTAGCAAAACTAACACTTATTAGTTTTTTAAGCCATTTACAGGCGGCTTATTTTAACGTATACTGCCAATACAATTTATTTTGATTTTGTAGTTTTGCCGGCAAAAGTATAGTCCATGCAATTAGCACCAGTTGACAGCGTTGAAAGTATTTCGCCGGAACAGTTCAGGGTTAAATATTATGATGCCAAACAGCCCTTGGTAATCACAGGGCTTGCCAAACAATGGCCCTGTTACCATAAATGGAACTGGGATTATTTTATCAGCGCCGTAGGCGATAAAGAAGTGGGTGTGTACAACAATATCAAAAGTGATGCTTATACCCCCATCAATACCGCCGATGCATACATGAAATTTGGTGAGTACCTGCGGCAGGTAAAGAACGGTCCGCTCGAACTCAGGATCTTCCTGTTCAACTTATTTCAGCATGCGCCGGAACTGGTAAGCGATTTTAGCTGGCCGGAGAACCTGATGAAGGGTTTTGTGAAAAAATATCCCATGCTGTTTGTAGGAGGAGAAGGCTCCATTACGCACATGCACTTTGATATCGACATGAGCCATATCCTGCATACACAGTTCATGGGTAAAAAGAAAGTGTTGCTGTTTCCGTATGAAGAGCAGCACAAGCTGTACCGCAAGCCCTGGGAAGTGTTGAGCCTGGCCAATTTTGCCAAATACCAGGAGCAGTTTGATTACAATAACTTTCCTGCTGCAAAACTGGCAAAAGGTTTCGAACTGGTACTTGATCATGGAGATACACTGTTTATGCCTGCCGGTTACTGGCACCACATGGAATACCTGGAGAGTGGTTTTGCCATGAGCCTGAGAGCCATGCAAAGCACGCTGGGCGGTAAATTGAACGGTGTATGGAACCTGTTTGGGATGAGGAGCATTGATACCCTGATGAAAAAAACTGCACCCGAATGGTGGTACAGGCAGAAAAAAGAAAAAATATACACGCTGGCAAACCGGGAACTGGAGTTGGCTAAAAAATAGTTGATGAAAAATAATATTTATCAAAATAATATTTTACTTTTATGGTCTGCCAAGATTTCTCTTGCGGTTTCCTTTATTATTGAAAACCCTGTAACAATCATCCAATTTTCTTTTGATTAATCTTTCGGAGTATTATCATCGATAAGCGTTATTGTATTTATATATCCCAACTTTTTTTCTTGTGGTTTCAGAGGTAAGCAAGGCCGGAGATTTTTATCTCTGGCCATTTTTATCTTTTCAAGTCCCTGTTTGTAGTGGCCATGTCCGGCATATTGGTTTTACTGCTGGCAATTACTTCTTACCTGCAGCCTTTTGATGGAATTGGTAAATACAGTGCCCGTCTTTTACCTTTTCTTTAAGATAATTTTATTCAAATAAATTTACCTTGCTACATAACATTTATCGCTGCAAATATTTAGCTATTGTAACAACCGCTACCTTTTTTCTTATCTAATTTACCGGGCTCACTGCATGAGGTTTTTATTCATTTAAAAATAGTGCTCATGCGTACGTTACTAAAGGCTACTTTTTTCTGTTTCTTATTTACAATCGCTGCTGGCATTGTGCAGGCACAGCAATCGTATCGGTGGATGGTGGGTATCAATGCTGGTGCAATGATTTACCAGGGAGATCTTGCACCAGCTGCATTTGGATCGTATAAAACGCCGTCTTTTACGGCCGGGATATCTGCAGCCCGGATCATCAGCCCTTATTTTGCGCTTAGGGGCAGTGCTGTAGTTGGCGCATTAAAAGGCGATGACGCCAGGTATAAAAATCCTTCCTGGCGCCAGTACAGGAATTTTAATTTTTCAACACCGGTCACAGAGTTTAATGCACAATTAGTATGGAATCCTTTTGGTAACAACAGTAACGAGATAGGCATGCGGGTTACCCCTTATTTATTTGGAGGCGCTGGCATCAGCTTTTTAAAAGTGAAAAGAGATTACAGTAAGATGGATACTACTGTGTTTACATTTAGTTCCAAACAACAGGTAGGTTTAAAGCAGGATACGGCGGTCACCCCACCCCGGTCAATATTGGTATTACCGGTAGGAGCAGGTCTTTCGTTTTACTTAAGCCCACGATGGTCGCTTAATTTTGAAACGAATTTCCGTTATACCTTCTCAGATTATATCGATGGGTTTAGTTACGCCGCCAATCCAAAGCAAAAAGATTTTTATCATACCCAAACGCTTGGCCTGGTATACAGGTTCGGCGGAAGCGCAGCCGGTGATAAATTGGGTTGTCCTAAATATTAAGGATGTTATTGAAGGGCATGGTTTAAAAAATCGGTCATTGGTTTCAATGCTTCAAAAGTGGTGGCGATTTCTTTTACCAGGTTTTTGCCCAGCAGGTCAGCATCTGTTAATGGCCTGCTTACAATAAAACTTTTCATTTTTAAAAATTCAATGGCAGGATTGTCTTCGCTATATCCTTTTGGTGGCCGGCTTAGTACATCAATGCCATCCACTTTGGTAAAATATTTTTTGAAGTTTTTTGTGTTGACGATCTTTTTCCATTCATCAAAATTATAATCGATACCCTGCCGCACTTTTGCGAGGGCCGGTGCTTCCGGCACATACAACCCGCCGGCGGCAAAACTTTGGCCGGGCTCACAGTGAAAATAATAACCGGGTGTATTGGCTTTTTTTCCACCGGCATTCATATAAGCGCCCATATTGGATTTGTACGGACTTTTATCTTTGCTGAAACGAACATCCCTGTTTATCCTGAACATACAATTCTTTGCTGTTAACCCGGCAATCGTTGGGTCAAATTTTGTGGTGGCTTCAAGAATCGCTTCTACCAGCGAGGCGTAATCCGCCTTTGCAGCTTCATACAATTTACGGTTGGCATCAAACCAGGCCTTGTTGTTATTCTTTTTCAATTCTTTTAAAAACCGGATGGTAGAAGCTTGTAACATATTGCTTATTTAGAAGAGCAAATTAATAAAAAAGGAACCGCATTGAACGGTTCCTCGCTGAGTATTTAATTTATTGGAGTTGTTATTTGATATGACCCCAGTTCTCACCGCTTTTGATCCTGTACAATGTCATTTCACTTACATTGTACTTGGCTGCCATTTGCCTGTAGGTAAGCCTGCGCTTGGGATTTCCAATGGCTTCTTTAATGGTCTTTACTTTTGCAGCGTTTAGTTTTAAGCCGGTGGTTTTATTGGCCTGCTCTTTCTTGTATGCAATTTTCTGCGGACTTTTTTGCTGGTGGTCGCTCATTTCCTGCAGGGTAGACCATTTAAGGTTGGACTGTTTATTGTCTTCTTTTTTATGGTTGATGTGAATTACATATTTGAACTTGGGCGAAGGCTTTTTGCAAAATAGTTTTGCAATTTCCCTGTGCAGGTATATGGTACCGTTACCTCCTTCCAGGTGAAGGTTAAGGGTACGGTAGCCCGAGGTCAAAGAACCCCTGAGTATCTTACCATCTTTATTTACGTCTGTCACAAAACTGGCTGCTCTGCCATGTGATGACACTGCATATTTTCTGCGTACACTTTTGTGCCCGCTGATCTTTAACGGCTTCCATACTTCGCCTGCAATTTTTGTAATCATACAAATGATTTTTATTCCGGGATGTGGTTAATAAGGCATTCACTTACATGTTTTCAATGGCTGGGGATATAAATATAAAAATTATTTTTCCTAAACGGGCAACATTTTTATAAAATCTTCTTCGTTGATGATTTTAATGGAAGTGATTTTCTTCGCTTTTTCAAGTTTACTGCCGGCATCTTCTCCCACCACAAGATAGTTTAATTTACTGCTCACACCGCTCACAATCTTACCGCCATTCTTTTCAACCATTTCTTCTGCATCGCTTCTCTTGAGCCTGTTCAGCGTACCGGTAAATAAAAAAGTTTGCCCTGCAAGCCGGTCATTTTCCACCACCTGCTTTTTCTGATTGACCAGCGAAACGCCCAATTGTTCCAGCTTTTCTATCATCTGCAGGTTGGCCTCATCATGAAAGAACCGGTAAATACTGTTGGCAACTTTGGTACCAACATCTTCCATCTGCTGTAATTGTTCTTCGGTAAAATTTTTAAAATCATGCACGTGTTCTACCACGTTGGCAAGGGTTTTGGCAGTTGTTTCACCTACGTAGCGGATGCCCAAAGCGTATATCAGCCGGTGTAAGGGCTGGGTTTTGGATGCTTCAATGGCGGCTTTAAGGTTGTCAATGGATTTTTTCCCAAACCCTTCCATTCTGGCCAGTGCATCAAAATCGAGCAGGTAGATGCCTGGTACATCCTTCAATAAACCTTCCGCATAAAACTTTCTTACATTGGCTTCACCAAAGCTTTTGATGTCCATGGCATCCTTGCTTACAAAATGTATGATCCTTTCAACTACCTGGGCTTCGCAGTTGATGTTGATGCAGCGCCAAACCGCTTCTTCTGCAGGTTTAAATAAGGGGTGATGGCAAACAGGGCAATCAACAGGAAATAGTATGGCTGTTTCATCTCCCTTTCTCAGCTCCGGGAATGATTTTACGATCTGTGGTATCACATCGCCGCTTCTTTCGATCAGGATCGTGTCGCCCAGCAGCAGGTTCTTCTCCCGGATATATTCTTCATTGTGAATGGAGATACTCGACACCGTTACCCCGCCTACCTGCACGGGTTCAATCTTTGCTACCGGTGTTACGGCCCCGGTTCTGCCCACCTGGAATTCAACACCTGTTAACCTGCTCGTGGCCTGCCTCGCTTTAAATTTATAGGCAATGGCCCAGCGGGGATGATGGCTCGTCATACCCAGTTGCTCCTGCAGGTGAAGGTTATTCACTTTTATTACCATGCCGTCAATTTCATAGGGCAGGTTGTCTCTTTTTATTTCAAATTCGTTTACATACCGGATCACCTCTTCAATGCCGCCGGCCACTTTCATTTCTTTTTGAGGACTTCTAAACCCGAGGTTCCAGAGCATTTCGAGCATGCCGCTGTGCGTTTGAGGCTGGCTTTCATTTGCTGTTGATGATTCTCCATTCACGATATAACTTACATGATATAAAAAAGCCTCTAAGTTTCTCCTGCCAACTTCTGCCGTATCTTTTATTCTTAAAGATCCTGCTGCCGCATTCCTGGGATTGGCAAGGGGGGGCAACCCTTCATCCATCAACTTTTGATTGTAAGCCTTAAAATTATTTTTGTTGATGAGCACTTCGCCACGGATCTCCACCTGCTCAATGCCGTAGTGGCTGAACTTTGCAGATAAGGGAACAGATTTTATTTTTTTTGTGTTGATGGTAATTTCATCTCCTGTAACGCCATCGCCCCGGGTAGCAGCTCTTGCAAGCAGGTCATCTTCATAGATCAGGGAGATGCTGGCGCCATCAAACTTTGGTTCTACGCAATATTCCACCACATCCAGCCGGGAAAGTTCTCTTGCCTTCCGGTCCCAGTCCAGCAGGTCATCTGCATTGTAACTATTTTCAAGCGACAGCATCGGCACCAGGTGCTGCACTTTTGGAAAATCTTTTACGAGGCCACTGCCAACCCGTTGTGTGGGAGAATCAGTTGTGATGAGTGCAGGATGTTCTGCCTCTGCCTTTTCCAGCAGTTTATACAAATGGTCGTATTCAAAATCACTGATCAGGGGATCGTTCTGCACATAATACCTGTATTCATGAAAACGCAAAATACTCCGGAGGGTTTCTATTTTTTCTGCAACCGGTTCACTACTGTTTACGGTCTCCCATTCTTTTGTGAGTTGTTGCAATTCGATTGTTTGCTGCGGATTGTACATATTGATCTTGAGTTGCGCCAAAGTTAAAAATTAAGAGAGCAGATTTACATAATTTTATAAAAAACAAATTACATGCAACGTTGCAGGAAATCCTCCTACCATATCCTTGCGATCTTTCTTTGCCAGCTTACCCTGGTATTGTGTTCCTGCCGGGCACCCAAAAGAGTGGCCGTAATCGTTCACCATGCAGTAATATATACTGCGGATAAAAATTTTTCTACGCAGCAGGCAATGGCCATTGACAATGGAAAGATCATTGCGATCGGTAGTAACGACAGCATATTAAAAAACTACCAGGCAGATACTTCCATTGACGCTGCAGGTAAATTCGTATACCCGGGACTGATCGATGCCCATTGTCATTTTACCGGTTATGCTACAGATATGTGGAAGTGTGATTTAACAGGTACCAGCTCATTTGAAGAAATAATAACGATCCTTAAAAAATATGCGCTGACTGCAAAAACCACCTGGTTGTACGGGAGGGGCTGGGACCAAAATGACTGGCCCATAAAAACTTTCCCGGATAAAAGGATGCTTGATTCTTTGTTTCCCGGCAGGCCTGTTTTTTTAAAACGGATCGATGGCCACGCAGCATTGGCCAACCAGCAGGCCCTGGATATAGCCGGTATTACCGCGGCTACACATGTTGAAGGAGGTAGTATCGAATTAAAGAACGGCCAACCTACCGGTTTGTTGCTCGACAATGCAATGGACCAGGTGGAAACCAGGATCCCATTGATCACAGATGCGCTGGCACAACAATATTTTTTACAGGCACAGGATAGTTGTTTTCAATACGGCATCACCGGTGTTCATGATTGCGGCATAAATGAACATACCATCAAATTGGTAGATGAGGCCCAGCAAAAAGGAGCGCTTAAAATGAAGATTTTTGCGTTATTGAGTGACAGTGCACAGTACTACGAAAACTGGATCAGGAGAGGACCCTACCAAACCGACCGGCTTCATGTTGGTGGTTTTAAAGTATATGCCGATGGCGCACTTGGCTCAAGAGGTGCCTGTTTACTGCAGCCCTATTCCGATAAAAAAAACTGGTATGGCTTCCTGTTGAACAGCGAAGCGCATTTGAAGGAGATAGCGGCAAAATTGATCAATACCGATTTTCAATTATGTACCCATGCCATTGGCGATAGTGCTAACAGGGTGGTACTGGAAACATATAGCAGGGTGTTAAAAGGGAGCAATGATAAAAGATGGAGAATAGAGCATGCACAGGTGGTAAGCGAAAACGATGTGGCGCTTTTTGGTAAATACCAGGTTGTGCCGAGTGTGCAGCCTACCCATGCTACCAGTGATATGTACTGGGCGGGCGGGCGGCTTGGTGAGCAACGCTTGAAAAATGCGTATGCCTGTAAGCAATTGCTTGATCAGAATGGCTGGATGCCACTGGGAACAGATTTCCCGGTGGAAGACATCAATCCATTCAAAACATTTTATGCTGCTGTTGCAAGGATGGACAGCAATGGCTTTCCTGCCGGCGGTTTTCAAACCCCGAGCGCACTAAGTCGCAAAGAAGCCTTGCTGGGAATGACCATTTGGGCAGCCAGGGCAGCCTTTGAAGAAAAAGAAAAAGGGAGCCTGGAACCGGGTAAAGCCGCTGATTTCTTTATTATGGATTTGGATATGATGAATTGCGAAATAAAAGAGCTTACCCGGCTAAAAGTAACAGCCACCTTTATCAACGGCGAAAAAGTTTTTGGAAGGTAAAACCCCAAACATTTTTTGACAGTTCCAATATAATGTGTTTAATTTACACATTAAATTGCCTGTCAAATGAAGAAAGTTATACTCTCTGTGAGCATATTACTGTTGTTCGCTTCTACCCATGCACAATTACTAACCTGGTCTTCGCAATTTCCCAATGATAATTCCACCATTGTTGTTACCATGGATGCTACAAAAGGGAACCAGGGGCTGCTGAATTTCGCCGGCCCGGTATACATGCACCTTGGTGTTATTACCAGCAGCAGTACCTCTACCACCGACTGGAAATATGTACCCACTACCTGGGGAAGTACCACTGCGCCAACAGCCACTTCTTTAGGAAACAATAAATGGTCTTTTACACTTACCAACCCAAGAGCCTATTTCAATTCTGCTGCAGGTGGTGTTCCTGCCGGGGAAACAATTTTAAGAGTGGCATTGCTGTTCAGGGATGCGGCTGGTACCAAGGTTCAAAAAAATACGGATAACAGCGATATGTATATTCCTATTTATCCTGCCGGCAGCAATGGCATCGTGTTTACGACACCCAATCTTGTACCGGTTTATTATATGACCAATGAAACCGTCAGCGCTTCATTGAACCAGGCGGTTTCAGTTTCAGCAATGGCTTCCACCACCGGCGGCACATTGAAAATGTTTTTCAACGGAACGCAGATCACCGGTCCGCTTACCGGTACCAATACCATTACCGGCAATGCAACCGTTACACAAACCGGTACCCAACAATTTATTGCACAGCTTACGGTAGGCGCCAATAATTATTACGATACGGTGCAATTTTATGTAGCACCGGTCAATACGATCCTGCCGCTTCCATCGGGCGTTCAGGAAGGCATTAACTACTGGCCTGGCTGTGATTCTGTCACCCTGGTATTGTATGCACCCAACAAGCAAAACGTGGTAGTGCTGGGAGATTTTCAGCCTGATAGCTGGTTGCCTAAATCAAATTACCAGTTGAATAAAACACCTGATGGAAATTACTATTGGATAACGCTCCACGGCCTTACTCCCGGTTACGAATACTCGTTCCAATACCTGGTGGATAACAGCATTTATATCGCAGATCCTTATTCAGAAAAGATACTGGATCCTTTCAATGACAAATATATTCCGGCAGCTACCTATCCTGATCTAAAACCTTACCCTACCGATCCGAATGTTTCGGCAGGCGTGAATGTTTACCTCAGCACACTGCAAACCTGCCAGCCTTCTTACAACTGGAAAACAACCAGCTTCACAAAACCCGACAAAAGAAACCTCGTGATCTATGAATTGCTGGTACGTGATTTTGGTGATGCAAAAAATTACCAGATGCTGATCGATACCATCAACTATCTTAAAAACCTCGGTGTGAATGCGATTGAACTGATGCCGGTGGCTGAATTCAGCGGCAACGAAAGCTGGGGCTATAACCCAACATTCTACTGTGCCCTCGACAAAGCCTATGGTACAAAAAATAAATTCAAGGAATTCATCGACCTCTGCCATCAAAATGGTATTGCAGTAATCCTGGACGTGGTATACAATCAACTGGATGCATTTTATGCGCCGGAAGGCCGTCTTTACTGGGATGCAGCCAATAGCCGGCCGGCGGCAAATAACCCCTGGCTTAACCCAACGGCTCCACATCCATACAGCGTGTTCAATGATGTCAATCATACTTCTGCGGCTTCCCAATACTGGGTAAAGAGAGCACTCGATTACTGGATCAGTGAATATAAGGTGGATGGTTACCGGTTTGACCTTGCGAAAGGATTTACACAAACTGCTTCAGACGGAACGACTGTTGAGAATTTCGACGGCAGCAGGGTTGCCAATCTTTACCGCTATTATGACTATATCGTTCCAAAATATCCAGGCACTTACATTATCCTAGAATTTCTTGGACAACAGCGCATGGAAGAAGGATTTTATGCAGGACATGGTTTTTTATTGTGGGCAAAATGTACCGATCCCTACAACCAGAGTACCATGGGATTTGCCGGTAATTCGGATTTTTCAAAAGTGATGTATAACAGCAGCCAGTCAGCATTCAGTGTGCCGGCAGCAGTGGGTTACATGGAAAGTCATGATGAAGAAAGACTGATGTTTAAGAATATAACTTATGGAAACAGCAACGGCGGTTACAATGTAAGAGATACTGCCACTGCATTAAAAAGACAGGCTGCTGCTGCGGCAGTATTCCTCACCACCCCTGGTCCGAAAATGATCTGGCAGTTTGGTGAAAGAGGTTACGATGTATCGCTTGTATATGGCGGTTCAAATGTGTCCAACAAACCACCGCAATGGGAAAAATTTGCTGAACCCCGCCGCAAAGAACTGTACAATGTGTATGCAAAATTGATCGACCTGAGGCTGTCCAATGCGGACCTTTTCAACAGCACCAATTTCAGTTATAATTTTTATGACAACAATGGTTTGTTCAAAAGATTTAAGATAAGCGATAACAGTGCAAGCGGTATTAAACTGAATATTGTGGCCAATTTGGATGTGATTTCCCAAACCCGGTCTGGTGCTGAT
>APMI01074605.1_pt1 | contig 10211 bp, 7 predicted proteins | sample 667938 | NCBI WGS metagenome assembly APMI01 (sample SAMN01084076, study PRJNA167559) | wastewater metagenome | biome: Wastewater | place: Denmark: Ejby Moelle, Odense | collected 2011-11-28
CCCCCCACCACCCCGCCCCCAACCGCCGGGTGCCGGCGGGCGCGAGCCAACACGCACCACCTGACGCTCCTGCAACACGCGCAGCAGCTTCACCTGCATCGACAGCGGCAAATCGCCGACCTCGTCGAGGAACAGCGTGCCGCCGTTCGCGGCCTCGAACCATCCTGCGCGAGCCTGGTTTGCACCGGTAAATGCGCCGTTTTCGTGGCCGAACAACTCGGCTTCCACCAGATTCTCGCTGAAGGCCCCGCAATTGACCGCAACGAACGGCCCCGGCCTGCCACTGCGGGTATGGATGTGGCGAGCGACCAGTTCTTTACCGGTGCCGGTTTCACCAATGATCAGCGCCGTCGCTCCGCTGCGAGCGATGCGTTCGATCTGTTCCAGCAACTGTGCAGAGGCAGGATCATTGAACACCAGAGCCTTTGCACGAATTGAAAGGCTGCTGGAATCCGACTCCGGTAGCGTCAGCAACGCCTTCTGGGTCGCAGCCGCGCGGCCACGTGCCGGGCGCGGTGTCACGTCCTCAAAGACACGGGTAGACAGGGCATCCATGGTCTCGTCTCCAAAACTCGTGCTATCAGCGTGTTGTCGGTCCGAAAAAGTTCGAGGGGTCCCGCAAGCGGCACCTCGCGGGCTTGCACACTGATGGGCAGTCATGTCGTTCATTCCTGTTACGTGCATATGCGCCGCGATGGGTCATCACAACAACGGCGCGAGGGATCGATTCATTTTGCAGACTGATCTCGCCGAACGCTGAAACCAATCCGCAAATACCGTCGGCGATACATCCGACAAGGCGAAACAAACTGTTACAGCGATTCTAGACCGCCCCTCTGTCACGCCCAACGATTTGTCTGTTGATTACATATTCACCAGCATGCAGAGCGGATAATCGGCACGAGCACCCATCAGCCGACGTTTTCCGATCTTTAGGAACCTTATGCAATCCGGCCATTCTCGGAACGATACCCAATTCAAATTTCGTTCTGGACTAACAGGGATTTTTTATCGAAAAGGTGCATAGCAATTGCTGGTTTTGGATGGATTGGCGCCTAACCGGCGATTGGCCTCCGGAAAGACGGGGGTCGGCCATATTGCGGCAAAGAGGGTTTCGCCTCAGGCAGTCAAACGCGGTCGACGCCCGCTCACGATGCTTTGAAAGCGCTCGGTGGCGCCGCGGCCCAAGAAAGCGCCGGATACGCCTAGCGAGCCACGCGCGGACAAGACGAGCGCCCGACGCGGCGGAGGCTGCGGCGTCGGACTTCGGAACACAGATCTAGAGTTTGGCCAACGCAGCTGCGAAGCTTGTCATTGAAGAAGGCGAGCGTGCGGTTCCAGGCAAGCTGAGCTGCCGCCTTGTCATAACGGGGCGTGGTGTCGTTATTGAAGCCATGCTGCACGTCCGGATAGATGAACGCCTCATAACGAATAGCAGCAGCCTTGAGCGCCGCCTCGTATTTCGGCCAACCGGCATTTATTCGTTCATCAGCACCCGCATAGTGCAGCAGAAGAGGCGCCTTGATATTTGGCACCTCGTTGAGCGGTGGCTGCCCACCATAAAAGGGTACCGCCGCTGCCAACTCCGGCAAGCGCGTAGCAAGGAAGTTTGAAATACTTCCGCCGTAGCAGAAACCAACGACGCCGACTCTTCCATTCGTTCCGGCAAGCCTTGCCAGAGCTCGGGCAGACTCGATGAAATCCTCCCGCGTCTTGTTCTGATCGAGTTTCTGAAACAACTCTCTGGCGAGATCTTCATCGCCGGGGTATCCGCCCAGGGGAAATAAGGCATCTGGCGCGAATGCAATGAAGTTGTCGACCGCCAGGCGGCGAGCGATGTCTTCAATGTGTGGATTGAGGCCCCGATTCTCATGAACCACCAGCACTGCCGGAAGCTTGCGCGAGGCGTTGGCCGGCTGTGCAAGATAGCCACGCACCGTGCCATAACCATTGGGCGAGGGTATCTGGATGTACGACGTCACTATCCGCGCATCGCCCGGTGCAATCTGTTGTGCCTGAGCGAACTTCGGGCTCAGGGATTCGAGCAGCGCGCTCGCCGTCAGCCCACCGACAGCGTAGCGTGCTGCGCGTTCCAAAAAGCCTCTGCGGGAGATGTCGCCGTGTACGTACTGGTCAAATAGCCCAAGCACGTCGGGATGAAAGTCCTTCGCCGTCTTCTGCACCATGAAAGCAGCTCCAGATTCACGCCAGACGATGCTGGGCACGAATCAAATGACTATTGCGATCCAATCCAGTGCCGGTCGTCGCCTTATCGGCGAACGACCGGCGATCTCAACTTCTCATTTCACTGCAATCTGATCAAAAACACCACCATCAGCAAAGTGCGTTTTCTGCGCCTTTGTCCAACCGCCGAACACTTCATCAACCGTAAATAGTTTCGAGTTGACGAATTGCTTTGCGTATTTGGCGGCGATTTCCTTGTCGATCGGACGGTAGTAGTTCTTCGCCGCGATTTCCTGCCCTTCCTTGGAATAGAGATAGCTCAGATACTCGGTAGCAACCTTGCGCGTACCGCGCTTATCGACGACCTTGTCGACCACGCTGACCGGGGGTTCGGCGAGAATCGAAACGGGCGGCGTAACGATTTCGTACTTGTCCGCACCAAACTCCTTCAGCGCCAGGAACGCTTCGTTTTCCCAAGTAATCAGCACGTCGCCGATGCCACGCTCGGTAAACGTGACCACCGAACCGCGAGCACCGGAATCAAGCACCTTCACGTTGGCGTAAAGACGTTTGACGAAATCCTTCGCCTTGGCCTCGTCACCGCCCGGCTGACGTTGAGCGTAGCCCCACGCAGCAAGGTAGTTCCAGCGCGCACCGCCCGACGTCTTCGGATTGGCCGAGACCACCTCGATGCCGGGCTTGACCAGATCGTTCCAGTCCTTAACGCCTTTCGGGTTGCCCTTGCGGACAAGGAAGACAACGGTCGACGTGTACGGCGAGGCATTGTTCGGCAAACGCTTCTGCCAATCGGCCGGAATCAGGTTGCCGTTTGCATTGAGGGAGTCAACGTCATAGGCCAGCGCCAGCGTCACAACGTCTGCTTCCAGACCATCGATCACCGAACGCGCCTGCTTGCCCGATCCCCCGTGCGACTGCTTGAATGTGACCGTCTCGCCCGTCTTGGCTTTCCAGTACTTTGCAAACGCGGGGTTATAGGCTTCGTAGAGCTCACGGGTGGGGTCGTAAGAAACGTTCAACAGCGTGGTATCAGCAAAAGCCTTTGCGCTGACAACAGCACCCAGCGAAAGTGCGAGAATCCCGATTAGCGTTTTATTGAGTTTCATGGTCCGTATTTGGAGATAAAGGAGTTTCAGGGGCTTTCAATCTAGCGGCGAATCCCAGCATTCCTAAATGAAACGTTCTGCTATTGAATCCACCGCACTACAAATCCTCGACACCGTGCGCTTCACCGCCCCGAAAAACGCGAATAGCCTGGCGTCGAGAGGCGTTTTCCATCGCTACGACGCACCACCACGCAAGGTTTCAATCAGCATTCCGGGCGTCAGGATCTGGGGCAATACAACCGGATTTGAATCAACGCCTTTGGGGTAAAAGACGTAAAGCGGCACCCCGCTACGCCCAAACCGCGCCAGTTCGTCCGAAACGTCGGCGTCCTGATTTGTCCAGTCACCCTTGAGATAGGCAATTCGCTGCTCGGAACGGACGGCTCGCACCTCTGGTCTACCCAGAGCGACCTGCTCATTGACCAGACAGCTGATGCACCATGCGGCGGTCAGGTTGAGCAGAACCGGCTGCCCACTGGCGCGCAACGTTTCCAGCGTTTGCCGTGTGTACGGCGTGGCGATGGACTCCTCGTTGGCTGCGACCCCGCCAGGGTCCGAAGGCAAGCGCTCGAGCGCCCCGTAGCCAGTCAGCGCGGCAGCTGCAACGATCAGACAAGACACGAAACCTGCGGCGTTTCGCCACTGTTGGATACCCGTGCGCGACTGACGAAACAGCCACGCTGCAAAGGCAATCAGCACTAGGCCCACAAGTGCTGCCGCCACGGCGCCTGGCCCTGCCTGTCGCCCCAGCACCCACAACAGCCAGACCGCGCCGCCATACATCGGAAACGCCAACAGTTGCCGAAGCACCTCCATCCAGGCTCCCGGCCGCGGCAAACGTGCCTGGAGCGCGGGCCAGTGCGTCAGCAGCAGGTACGGCATCGAGAGCCCCAGGCCAAGACACTGCAGCACCGCAAACAGCGTTAGTGCTGGTTGGGCGAGCGCATAGCCGATCGCGGCCCCCATCATCGGTGCGGTGCAAGGCATCGCCACCGTTGCCGCCAGAGCGCCAGAGAAGAAGCTACCCAAGTAGCCCGCACGGGCAGTCAGCGATTCGCCGATGCCCGCAGCGGCGCCACCAATCTGGACGACGCCAGAAAGGTTGAGCCCGACCGAGAAGAACAGATACGTGAGCGCGAGGACAAAACCCGGCGACTGAAACTGCAAGCCCCAGCCGATATGGCCGCCCGCGGCCTTGGTCGCAAGCAGCAGGCAACCAAGCACCAGAAAACTCGTCTGCACGCCTAGCGTATAGATGTAGCCCTGTCGCCGAACCACACAACGCGACGCGACGGCGTACTTCAGTAGCGCCAAAGCCTTGATGGAAAGAACCGGGAACACGCACGGCATCAGGTTCAACAAGGCGCCGCCGACGAACGACAGCACAAGCGCAAGCGCCAGTTCCACCGACGGTGATTTCTGGGCGCCTGATGTAGCAGGCTCAGTGCCAGCCGGACGCGCATCAACCAGATAGGCCTTGCGCACGGTGGCCGGACCCCGCCCATACTGCACAACCAGCACGCCAGACGAAGCGTCGTTTGCCCTTGGTGCCTCACTGCCCGGCCCCAGACTCATGCTGAGTCTGCTCCCGTCCTGGATGAATGCCTGCCCGCCACCGCGAATGACCTGTCCAGGGCGGTCGGGATAGAACCATGCCTGGCTCACCGGCACGGCCGCTGATGCGTCGGGCAAGGCCAGCGCAAGGCGAACCCCGCCTCCGGCGCTCTCAAGTCGCGCCTGAACTGATTTCGGCTGTGGCAACTGAGCACGCGCCGCGACAATCTCCGGTCGTTCGGGCTCCCCCGAGTTCCGAACCGTGCCTACCGGCAACTCAAGCGCCAGTTCGCCTTGCTGTGGAATGCAGGTTTCGCGGCACGCCAACCATTTCACCTGTGCGCGCACCGCAAACGAGTCTCCTGCCTTCAGGTGTGACGGCACTCGAATCTGACTGAGCAGCACCGCATGGTCTGCGTACCCATAGTTGATCACGTCACCGTCGCCGAACTTTGTTGGTGCCGGCCATTGCAACGCGCCCGCAACACTGCCCTCTGGCAAATGCCAATCAACACGCGTCGCGAGGCCGGCATCGCCAGGGTTCTTCCAATAGGTGTGCCAACCGGCCGCTATCCGCTGTTCAATCCCGAGGGTGACGGTCTCGCCTGCACTCACCGTCGATGTCGACGCGATCAGCTTCAGCTGCACCTGTTCGGTCGCCACCGAATCCTCTGCAGCCCACGCCGCGCTCACCGCGAGAACGAGCAGCATGAACACCAATGCAAGTAGCCGGCGTAGCGCGCGCTGATCCAACGCCAAGCTTGGATGAAGCGATTCGAGTGCAGTCTGATGTGCGATCAAGTCGGCGATCCGTCGTTGCTGTGACTGGCGGCCTCCAGAGAAAGAAGAGGCGCGCACCTGTTCAGCAGGCCACTAGCAGCAGAGATGCCAGCTCGCGCACGGAACACCACGCCGATCGCTAAGAATCCGCCCGAAGGCGCGGTGGTGCTTGGCTCTGAGCAAGTTGCACCGTATCCAGGCGGGGGTCGTGAGCCGCCGGAGGCACGCGCAACGCGACGCATCGCGCTGCTGATTCAGCAGCAGCGGTGAAATCAAGCTGTTCGCACTTCAACAGCTGCGCGATGCCGCACGCAGCCCAGCGGCATCACACCAGCAACGGTGTAGCTGGAGTCAGACGCGCTCCACCCGGACGCGGTAGCTGAAGCTGTCGCCGCGGTAGAACACGTAACTGAACTCGACTGGCGCCCCCTTGGCGCTGCAGGTCAGCCGCTTCAGATGCAGCACCGGCGCGTCAGCAGGCACACGCAGCAGGCGCGCATGCTCGGGCGAAGCAGCCAGCGCCTCGATGCTCAGATCAGCATGACCGAGCGGAATGCCATAGTCGTTTTCGATGATGTGGTACAGATCGCGCGTCACGAGATCTTCCCCTGCAAGGCGATTGCCCAGATCGGCCAAGACGTAGGTTCGCTCCAGCGATACAGGCTCGCGATCCAGGCAACGAAGGCGGCCAATCTCGGTCACCGAATCGCCCAGTCCACACCGCAGCTGCGCCGAAATCTCAGGGGATGCCGCGAGGGTTCGGAGCCCCAGCAACTGGTTCGTCGTCTCATAACCCAGGTGAGACATGGCTTCACCCAGGCCCTGAAGCCGCGCCAGGTTCTGCACCGGCCTCGGCTTTGATACGAACGAGCCCTTGCCGGCGATCTTGAAGATCAGCCCTTCCTTGCTCAGGTCGTTGAGTGCTTGCCGCACGGTGACGCGGCTCACTGCGAAGCGAGCCGTCAGCGCGCTCTCCGACGGCAGCCGGTCGTGCGCCCGCAAGCTGCCATCCAGGATCTGCGCTCTCAGCGCCTCGCGGACCTGGGTGTACAGCGGCGATGGGCCTACTCGATCAGCCACGGTGGGTTCAGACAACATCTGGGTAATCCCTGCAACGAAGCGCCTCACGGCATCTGGCCAATGATGTGCGGACGAAGCCAGCGGGGCCTCTCCGACGATCGAAGGAGCATAGCGCAACCTGTTACTACAGGTTATGAACAGAGAGAATGAGCTATGCAGAACGAATTGGTTCTACCCGAGCCACTGCGTATCCAGAATCCCTACATCAACCAGGGTCATTCCGATTGGCGCCACTTGCGCCAACGCTCGGCTGCCCCACGCACGATGCAAGGAGCCCCCATGCTTGCGCAGTTGCAACCCCGCTATCGCGAGGAAGCGTCGTTCGACGAAACACTTGCCCGCCACCCGGATTTTCCGCGCCTGATTGCCCTGAAGATCGACGTCCAGCGTCGCGGCGTGTTCTATACGCGGCGCGCCGAGGCCGCGGTCGACCCGGCCGTGCATCAATTGCGCAGCCCTTACATCTTTGGCTCGCGCGACGGCGCCATCAAACCGCTGCCCGAATCATTGCTGCTGCGAGACGGCACAACGATCCTCGTCGACCCGACCCCGCTCGAGCAGGATCCCTATAAGGTGGACTTCCGCGATGGCCGCTTCGTATTGATCGACGACGGGCGCGAGCTGGAAACGGTATCCCTGTGGCCCAAACCGGCCTACTACGACAAGCTCACGAGTTCCGGCCTGCCGATGAGTCACATCGTCACCGCCCGGCCACAGCGCCTCAATGTGTTCCAGTCCAGCTTCTGTTACTTCTGGGCGGAGAACGAAGGCTGCCGCTTCTGCGACATCGTGACTCACACCAAGCAGCAGCGGAACGAGCTCGGCGTACCCAAACGCCTTCGGCCGCAGGACGTCAAGGAAACCATCGCCGAGGCAATCAAGGAACCCGGACGATTCACCAGCCTGTGCCTCACGGCTGGCTCGGTCATCAAGGGCGACGCCATCTTCGACCGCGAAGTCGACTTCTACGTTGAACTGCTGCAGGCGATCGGCGAGAACTTCAGCACCCGCAAATTCCCCAGCCAGCTGATCGCATCTGCCTTCAACGAACGCCAGTTGCGCAGGCTCTACGAAGAAACCGGGCTCACCAGCTACACCAGCGATCTGGAGGTGCTCAACGAGCAACTCTTCAACTGGATCTGCCCCGGCAAGGCACGTCATGTCGGCTACACCGAATGGCGCGACCGCCTCATCCGCGCCGTCGATATCTTTGGCCGCGGCAATGTCGGAACCGGCATCGTTGGCGGCGTGGAGCTGGCGCAACCCAACGGCTTCAAGAGCGAGCAAGAAGCGCTGGAATCGACACTGGCCGAAGCCGAATACCTCGCCGAACGCGGCGTCACCACCGTCTACATCGTCTGGGTACCGCGGCCCGGATCGGACTTCCGCGGCCAGAAAGCGCCGTCGCTCGACTACTTCATCCGGCTTGCACGCGGACTGCAGGATCTGCGCGTCAAGTACGGCCTGGGCGTCGACTTCGATGACTACCGCCGCTGCGGCAACCACCCCGATTCCGACCTGGCCCGCGTCTGACCCACCCCGAGGACACCCCATGACCACGACACTCACGCAAGACGTCATCGATCTGCTCAACGACGAATCCACCTTCAAGGTGCTCACCACCGTCGATGCCCACGGCGTACCACACGCTGTATTTAAGCAATCAATGCACCTCGGGCCCGACGGCCATGTGCATCTGCTGGAGCTGATCGAATCGTCCAACACGGCACGCAACCTCACCGGAAGCATCTGGTTCGATCGCACCGTCAGCATCCTCCTTCGGGGCGCCGGTGGCCGGAGCGTGCAGATCAAGGGCCGCGTCACGACCTATCACATCAGCGGCCCGCTCTTCGAGCAGCACTACCTTGCGGTGCGGAAGCGACTGGGTGACGTAGACCTCGCCGGCATATGGGTGATCGAGCCCGATCAGGTGCTCGAACAGGATCTGCAGACCCGCCGCGCGCAGGAAGAAGCATTGCACCCAGGCCTGATCCACCTCGACCGCATCGCGGTGCACTGACCTGCGGGGGCCGAGATGAAAGTCTTCCTGATCAACCCCGCCTTCTTCGACAACAACGAATTCCGCAACCGCTACGAGGACTACACCGACTGGATTCGCGGCGGCAACCTCTACGTCGCCCCATTCGAACCGCCGCTTGGCCTCGCCTACCTCACGGCGGCAGCGAAGCAGCATGACCACCAGGTCACCCTGCTCGACATGCAAGGCCTGATGATGGATAGCGAAGCGCTCGCTGCCCGCCTTGCTGCGGAGCTGCCGGACTTTGTCGGCATTACCGCCATGACGCCCACCTTTCCGGAAGCCATCCGCGTTGCCGACCTCACCCGCCGCGTACTCCCTGCCGCCCACATCGCACTGGGCGGCGTACACCCGACGCTGGACCCGCAAGGCGTGCTCGCGCATCCCAGCGTTGACTTCGTGATCCGCGGCGAGGGCGAAGAGGCGCTGGTCGCGTTGCTCGCGGCGCTCTCGGGCCTCGGCGGCGCATTGGCGGCGGTGCCCGGGCTGTGCTTCCGCACTGACGAAGGTCTGCACATCTCACCCCGCGCCCCCCTGATACGCAATCTCGACACCCTGCCCCCGGCCGACTACGACGCCTTCCCCGTGAAGCGCTACATCGAGCACAACGGCCTGCTGCGCAGCGTGCGCGGCATATCGATGATCGTCTCGCGCGGCTGCCCCTACGCATGCTCGTTCTGCGCCGTACAGCAGACCATGGGCAGCAAATGGCGCTTCCGCCCTGCCGAACAGGTGGTCGATCAGGTCGTTGAACTGCGTGACCGCCACGGCATCGAGGGCGTGTGGTTCAAGGACAGCATCTTCAATCTCAAGCGCTCATGGACCCAGGCCTTCTGCCAGCAGATGATCGACCGCAAGGTGGGCGTCGAATGGCAGGCCCTCACCCGTATCAACCTGCTCGACGATGCCGAGCTGGCATTGATGAAGCGCGCCGGCCTCACGCAGATCGACCTGGGCATCGAATCCGGTTCGCCGCGCACGCTCCAGCGCCTGAACAAGAAGATCACCGTCGAGCAGATCAAGGCCGGCGTCGCCCTCGCCCGCAAGCATGTGCGGGTATTCGGTTTCTTCATGATCGGCGTGCCGGGCGAAACGGAAGACGACGTGATGCAGACGTTCGAGCTTGCCCGGCAGCTCGATCTGGACCGCTGGAGCTGGAGCATCTACAGCCCCCTGCCCGGCTCGCCGCTGTACGACGACCTGATCCGTGAAGGCCGCATCCAGCCCTACGCGCTCGACCATCAGCGCGTGCACTTCACCGAAGCCTACGAAGGCATTTGCGACATCGCTCCTGCGCGGCTCAAGGCGCTCTACGGCGAGATCAACGATTACTTCAGTGGCCGCCTTGCAGCCTGAAATCCTCTGACCGGGCGCTGCGCGATACGGTGCCCGGCCCGCCTTATTCCGGCTCCCGAATAGCTTCGCCGAATTCCTTCTTTTCCGCGCTCGCC
>APMI01028996.1_pt1 | contig 10208 bp, 4 predicted proteins | sample 667938 | NCBI WGS metagenome assembly APMI01 (sample SAMN01084076, study PRJNA167559) | wastewater metagenome | biome: Wastewater | place: Denmark: Ejby Moelle, Odense | collected 2011-11-28
GGTTCAAGTTGCGGTAATCTTCGTAATTTTTCATTTATTATTATTGTATATTTTTACTCTATATTATTATTAACAAGAGTCTATAATAATATAGTAAATGTAGTTTATCAGTCTTGACCAATGTTAAAAATATTTCGTGAACATAAAAAGTGAATAATAATTTATCTAACAAAAATTTTTACATATATATTGTGTCACCAACAAATATTGGTAAAATTCCAATAATAACTAACAACAAACAACAGTTTAATATAAACAAATAATAATCTCCATAAACATAATAATAGTAACAACAAATACAATAAATTTGGAATCAACAATCAATTTATTGATTAATTTGATCATAAGATTGACAGTAAAATCATTAGTATACTAACTTGACAAACAAAATTTCGTCTGACATCGTTAATAAAAAAGAGAAGCATTAAAAAAACAAAATCTACAATAAAAAATAAACCTTTACATTATTTTGTAACCCTATTACTAAAGTACAATAAAATGCATCAGAAATACACTCATAAACATCTGTCTCAAAAACTCATAAAATAAAATATTTTATAATTAGGCCCAATATATTACTGTTTAGTAAAAAAATAAAGTGAGTCAGGATTGATGTATAATGACCGCTTACTGATAATCCAGTAATCAAATTATACGATTTTTTATACTAAAAATATACCTGATCGGTGTTACAATTAATCTATGACCAAACCAGAGTGTAAAGGAAATAAAGGTAGGTTGGAATTAACGGGAATCAAAATTAAGAGAGATAATAGTAATAGTAATAAAGTGGAGATCCATGGGGTTAAATAGAAAATATTATGGAAAATTTATTTTGATAATTAAGATATTGCCAGTAAATGGGTTGATTGGGTTCGATTCTTGCAGTAGAAAATATTGAATATGTCAGTTAGTTTTAAATCTACTGAAAGCAAATCTTCATCATCAGCTGAAATCGCTTAATATTCATTCATGCAGATGAACAGTAAACCTTCTATGATAGATTTTACGAAAGGTATGCAGTAAATATAGTATAAATCTTCAACACATCGATTAGAAATATAAAAAATAAATAATTCATGATCATTTATTATTTCAATATTTTCTCTATTTACTTCAGTTTATTTATATTTTTTCACCATCATCCTTCAACCACATATTTCATAAAAATTTATAATAATTCTCCAACCCATTACCTCCCTCCCAAAACCCAACCGCATACTTCTCCTCCGCAATAATTTTCAACACCCTTTTAAAATAAACATAACATGGAACATAAGACTGCATTCTTTTCTTATATTAATAAAAACTACAAATCCCATTCTAAATAGTGGACCCTATTCTCTATTACCCAGTTTAATATATTTTCTGAATTTGTTTAGTATCGATACCTTGACCTGCTCTTCTTGAGAAAAATGGTAATAATAACATAAATTTTGGTTTATAATTAAATCTTGTACTTTTTATCCAATTTATTGAAGTTTCTATCATTTATAAGTAATGATCATTATCATAATTTTGGATCATTATGCAATTTACGTTTAGAACTGTGTACATTTAGGTTGCCAATTGATGACCCATTGGATTTGCCATATTGTAGAAGAGTAAGCGTTAAGGGTATAAATTCATGCGGATTGAGTTTACGAATTGGACTATTAAATTGCGGATTCCTAGTGATCTCTAACCTGCGATTAGGGTATTAAACGGTGAATCCCAAACAAGCCCATCAAAATTCTGATTTTATATCAAAGTAACAATCAATCCAATAGCATTTTTGAATTTAACTTAAAAAGAACCAATACTATTAAGTAAAGCATGCTGATTATTCGCAATATAGAATCTTGGTAATATTTTAATATTTGGATTGGCTTGTTTCAAAGCTTTAACAAAAGTTTCATTATATAATTTATCATTTTATATGATAATGTGATCGGAACTGAAAGATAGATCGTACCAACACGGGCTTATATACGTAAATTTTTTAGCATATTTTATAGCGTATTAGGCACCGTTTGGGTTCCACGGTGTTACGAATAATAATTTTTATGAATTAAAGTTATTAGTATGAGTGTTGTGAGTGGCTTACTTTTGGAATTAGCCGTCGATGTTTTCGAATATCATCTATGGGTTTTATGTTTATAGTTATTCGTATTAAGATAATGTCATACAGTATGTATAAGTGAGTAAAGAGAATGTAATAATGATGAATAGGGTTAGAGTATGTTTTGTTTTCATTGTTGTTATTGTTGTGATCGTTGTGAAGAAGGTGAGTATAGGTGAATATGTTTTAAATGTTTGATATCTTCAAATCTTACGTTTATATTATATAATATCATAAATTTAATAAATAATCAATCATCTAATTCAAACCTTAACTTCCTTATACCTAACCCCATAATCCTTTTATAACTCCTTAACAATCTCCTAATTCGCAACACTGCCTTCCAAACTTTTCAACGGCTTTAGCACCTCAAGTGATATAATATACCTATACGCATCAGAACGATGCCTGATTTTCTAACTGGTACTATCATCATTATCACCATATCTCATATTGTATTAGTAGAGAACTTATGGAACGTAGCGCATACGTTTTACTGTGGAAAGTTAAGCTAATGGGTGGGACAGTGCGTCATCGTATACTGTGTCTAGCCAGTCGCCGTTTTGGAGTTTGTGGTGTGCGGGTGGGATGTGGTATAATAAGGAGACTTTCCATGTGCGGATTGGGCCTAATATGCTTATATATGATCTACGGCCATTTGCGGCATGGTCGTATTATGAGTACATGCCTCTCGAGCGACCAAAACTATAAAAATTTGATTTGTAATTTGAGTAGTATACCCACAATTATGGATCTTGCTGATATCCTGCATTCATGACCTGAAACGCATATTTTCCAATAAATTAATCATCGCCATCCATCAGCATCTGCACATCGTTCTTATCACAGAAATTAAACGCAGCATTGATAATATTATAAGTAGCAAAATTTCTCCTCAAATTTTGCACGTATTTAATTCTGTCCTTAGGAAATCCAATACTTTCCATATATTTTCGTGTGCCGTTCATATTATCATCCGTAGAATTATCATCAATGAAAACAATATGATAATTTTAATATTCTTGCATAACAATACTTTTCATAACTTTTATATATCGGTCATGCTGGATATTATTATGACTGAGCACAGTAACACAGAATCTAGTTTGATTTGTCGGAGCTTGATACTGATCTATTTTATATACTGAACTGTATTATTAATATTATAGTTGTTGAATTGTGTGATTTTTGGGTAAGTAAAATTACTATTGACGGTCTATTGCTCGCATCATGTTCTTGCTGTCCAGTTTTGCGATTGGAGCGGCACGGATTGTTGAGGCTGCCTGACGACTGCGTTAATAAACTGCGTTGTTGAAATCGACATCTTGAGATAAACGGAGTATTTTGGTATATGGGTGATGAGTAATTTTATTAGTATCTGATCTACCTACACTTAGATACCCTCGATCACTGACATTCACAGCAATCAATTCCTTCTATATTTTAACATTATAATCGACACATAATTCCAACATTCCCAAAGTCTGTACATTCCGATCATTATTTTTAATTGAATTAATATTAACTCCTTGAAAATCATTTTTCTTTAACAACTAATAAATCCGATAATAAAAAGCAACGATCTAAATCGAATTTGTATCTTTTGAGTACATTATCCATGCTCTATAAGTTTGCATTATTTGGTTTATCGAAAATAATGCTCCTTATTTTAATGGGTATGTGATGAACATTATCAAGGAATTCAAGACGCATTTTGTGGAGATTTATTGCTTGAGGGTTTCATAGAAATTTGTTGTGTTTTTTTATTATTGTTATGGCAGTTTTAATATTTTGTAGTTTGTGAAATTTTGGGTTGAGATTGATTTTAATAGGGTATCTTATGGGTATTTTGTTGATGGAGAGACCAGCAAACATATGGGTAGATCTTTCATTGTTTTTAAATTGTCAACTTAGAATATTTTCTAAGGGCTTTTTAATGAAGCCTAAACTGCAAGCAAATGTTAGGCAGCTGTCGATGCACTACCTGGTCGAGGAATTGGTGGGGTTGGCCTTGGTGGTGGTTGTGGAGTTGATGGAATAGCTTTATCAGGTTGCATATTTGGATTAGGATTTGGTCTTGGAACTACAGGACTAGCAGTATGGACATCAGTATATTCTTGCTATTCATAAAATTTTGTAGGATCAAGACACATATTCCAGGATTTCCCAATAGGACAAGCTATTTCAAAGTGATCTGAACATTTGCCTTGACATAAAGTATCCAAAATAGTCTTATATCTTAGCGCACTGTTGTCTATTTAAAATTTAGTCGCAGTTATAAATTTATTATGTTTAGCGTAATCTAACTAAGTTTTCTCAAAATTGTAATGATTGATACGGAATTGTTCAGGATCAACAACAATTTGTCGACCTTTTGTTGGTCTTCCTTCATGAATATTTTCATAAGGTAAAAATGAGTTGGTCTATGCTATTATTTTAGCTCCCCACATTTTATTTGTATCTTACGGGAAATAATAGAAAATATCTGTCATTTTTTGTTTTTTAGAGCAAAAACGGCTCATAAAATGTCTCTGTGCAAATTTAGCTGATGATATACGATTCTGTGAATAATGATCCATGAACTGTCCTAGATTTTGATTAGTAGGACTGAACAATAATTCGTCTACGTCAATAAATAACGTATATTTTGCTATATTTGGGTAGTAATGAATGTAATCTTGTTGAGCCTGAACTTGATTATAGACTATTCTCTGGAAATTATCACGAGGTTCCCATTTGACATAAATTATATGATTATAAAATTCAGCCCATAAAAATTTCCATTGAGCAGCGACCATGACATCACTATAAGGTATACAATCGAAATTAAGACCAAATTTATTAGAATTTTATGAACTTTTTCCATCATTTACTGTACCAATTGAAGCACTGTTATCATAAATAAAAAATTTATCAAATCCCAAATTCATATGATAAAGGAGCCATTATCTCAGGTAAGGAATATTTTCACGTAATTTTAACACTGTGTGAATTGCCAGTTTGTTCTTATATGGTGGGGGATCGAGTATTTTTGAAGCGGGTTTTGTTGCTTTTATGAATATCATTACGAATTTTTATTAAGATTTGCTCAAACATAGAGATTTTGTTTAGTCGTGATAGAACCCTTTATAACTGAAATATTATGTGATCCGTTTTATTACGTCTTAGTTATATTGAGTCGGTCCTGTCCATCTTAGTGAAAAACCATATTTTACATATTTATCTATCTGAAAATTAGTACCCACTAAACTATCGATAAACCCTTAATAATTTTAAGATTAAACCCAATCAAAAACCTAAGGTTTAGGGAAATTATTTTTCTCTATACTAATTTCCGAGATATGCCCAATTTTCTTAAATTCCAATTATTTCGGTGATCTCTAATATTTCTGCGTACATTATTGCCCACAGTTGATTAATAAAATATATCGTGCACCATTATTCAATAAATATTACTGCATATTATAGAAATGAAGAGCATTACGCAGGGTATCGGTGAAGAAGTTTGTGGTGTTGTCTTTTGGAAGGGAGAGATTTATTGGGGTTGGGATATGAGCAGGTGAAGGTGAGGATGAGGTAGATGATGAAGGTGAGGGTGGGGAAGGAGATAGGGGTGGTGAAGGAGGCACTGGACGGAAATTTGTGTTTGGCTGCGTTGATGATGGGTTTGTTGCAGGAGCTGCTGGATTTATTGGTGAAATTGTAGCTGTCTAGGCTTTTGAAGTTGACGAAGGATTTATTGGAGAAGGATTGAATTTTCTAGTATTTTGGTTCTAATGGTTGCCTGGAAATCCTGAATTTTGTATTATTGTAGTTTTTATTATCTTAAATCTTTATTTTGATGTCAGAGCATAAAGACCTTAGTTCATGTAAAAATCTGATATTTTTTTCTCAACTTATTTTGACTGTATTGAACCCTTATCAATTCCTGAAAATCCAGTTTTCGCTAATAAATAATCCTTTTTTCGATGTACACCTGGCAAAAAACTATACCCTATTTTTTAATTTAGGTTTGATTCACCTTATAAATTAGGTAAAATTTGCCCAACCATCGGAAATTATTACAACATTCCAGTAGAATAATTAAAAAATTTATTGTCTCCGATTTTCCACTATGTTGTTGTAAAGAAATAGTAATCAGTCTGTACTTGAGATAAAAGATCATCGAGAAAATAAGTATCGAAATCAGGTCGACGATTTATCATCCATGTCACTTTCTCAAGAATTGCAGATTTTTGTTGAAGTATTTATTTATGAGAGACAACAAATGTTTTCTTAAAATCATTTTCACGCAGAAGCGAACTTAGAGATTACAACGCTAATCTTTATTAATTTGTAACGAGAACAATTGCAGTAATATCGTTATATACACTTTTGTTATTCCCTGTTAATTTGGTTACATTAAGTTAATTCCCATTTTGCGCAATACCAACCAACATGCCAATCAAAATAAAACACGAAAAAAACACCATTAAAACCAGACATGAAATATTTCCAGTACTTATCGAATCACTTCTCCGATTATTATTCCTTTGTGACGTACGATTAATAACGATCGATCCGACATCATCTTCAGTTTAATTATTATGATTATTATGGGATGAGTTCACGAATTAGTATGTGCTTGCCTGACGACTGTGTTATATTTTATATCTTACGCACTGTCTTATTTTTATTACGAAGAGTGATCATCGATTGTTTCAGGCTCTAGCTCGTTTATCTTCATTTTTTTGGAGAAGAGTTTAATTATATCTAATAAAATAATGTAGATTTTATCATGAAAGAATCTTGATTCATTTACATAAAGAAAATTAAAATTAAAGATTGACTAAATGATCTTTAAAAATATAAACAGATGATATATGAGCTTAAATTCAGATCATCAGCTCCTTGTACCTGACTCCTTCGTCCGCCTTCAGCTCCTTGCTGATCTCCGGATTCGGCTGGCTGTCATTTATCGAGCTCAGCGCCTTGAGCGGAGTCAGAGCCATCACGTCGACGAAAACCGCGCGACGGTGCTTCAGTTTTTCCTCGCTGCTGTCGTCGTTGTCGCCGTACTGCCTGTTCAGCTCGCACAGGAGCTCTGGCACGTAGCGCAGTCGCTTCACGGTTGAGAGCTCAGCCAAAGGATAGCCCAGCGCGTCGTCGTAAACTGTGTCCAGCCACTCGCCGTTCTTCATTTTGTGGTAGAGGGGAGGAATGTTGTACAGGAGTTTCACCTTCCACGTGCGGATTTGGCCGAGATAACTAAAATTTTCAATACGCTTCCCATCCTTTCGGGTGTATTCATAAATAGATGAAGACCGACCGATGTCGTAAAAATTAGTCCTGTAGTTGGAGTACTCTACCCAGAGATCGGGGTTTTGCCTATAGCCTGCGTTCATCACATGGAAGGCGTACTTGCCGATGAACTCGTCGTCGCCGTCCATGAGCATCTGCACGTCGTCCTTGTCGCAGTAGGTGAAGGCGCCGTTGATGATGTTGTACGTGGCGTAGTTGCGCCGCAGGTTCTGCACGTAGCGGATGCGCTCGCGGGGAAACCCGGTGCTTTTCATGTACTCGATGGTGGCGTTCATGTTGTTGTCGTCGGACATGTCGTCGATGAAGACGATGTGGTAGTTCTGGTACTCCTGCATCACGATGCTCTTCATCACCTTGAGGTACCGGTCGTGCTGGATGTTGTTGTGGCTCAGCACCGTCACACAGAACCGCGTCTGCTCCTTGGCGTCCATGTACTTGTCGATCTGGTACTTCTCGCTGTACTCCTCAAATTCCAGTTGCTGTATTGTGTGATTAATTGGTAAGTACCACAGGTCTTGACGGTCCATGGCGTACATGACATTACTGTTAGTCATACTTGCATAAGGCTTTGGCACAACGGATGGCGCAGCTTTTCTCACTTTCTCCATCTCCTCGTACTTCCAATCCATGTCCTGAGACAGCCGCATGATTTTGGCGTACGACGGACTTGCGTGCTTGGCGGCCTCCGACTTCTCCACGCTGAGGTAGCCCCTGTTGCCGGATTCCGCCGTCAGCGTCTCCTTCTCAATGCGCACGTTGTAGTTCGCGCAGAGCTCCAGCATGCCCAGAGTCTGCGCACTGCGGTCGTTGTCCTTCAGCTTCTGCGCGTTGGCGCCCTTGAAGTCGTTCTTCTGCAGCAGCTCGAAGATGCGGTAGTAGAAGGCGACCACTTCGATGGCTGTGCTGTCGCGCGTGTACATCACCCAGGCGCGGTACGTCTGCATGGCCGAGTTGACGGCGGCGAGTGCGCCCTGTTTTAGCGGGTAGCTCACGAACAGGATCAGCGAGTTGAGCACGCACTTTGCGGCCATGATCTGCTTCAGGGCGGAGTAGTAGTCTGCAGTATACTCAGGCAGCTTGACAACGCGGTAGTTGCTGAAGTTCTGCGCCTGAATCGATTTCACGAGCGACTCCTCGGAGTGCTGGGCAGAGGGCGACACCAGCAGGCACATCGGCAGGTCCTTCATCGTCTTGAGCTTCTCCACCTCGAAGATCTTCTCTGGCTATTTCAGCAGCATCTCAATGGGAGTCAAACTGGTGGTCGATGTGGCGGACTTGACCTATGTTTTGTTCTCTTCTACTTTTTATTTTGGCTTCTCTTCTACTTTTGGCTTCTCTTCTACTTTTTACTTTGGCTTCACTTCTACCTTCGGCTTCTCTTCTACTTTTTATTTCGGCTTCTCTTCTACTTTTTATTTTGGCTTCTCTTCTACTTTTTACTTTGGCTTCACTTCTACCTTCGGCTTCTCTTCTACTTTTTACTTTGGCTTCACTTCTACCTTCGGCTTCTCTTCTACTTTTTACTTTGGCTTCTCTTCTACTGGCTTCTCTTCTGCTTTTTATTTTGGCTTCTCTTCTACTTTTTATTTCGGCTTCTCTTCTGCCTTCGATTTTTCTTCTACTTTCTGTTATTGCTTTTATTAGGGTTTTAACTGTTTAGGTTTTTCTGGTTGTCTAGATTCTGCATTTATATTAAGTATTTTATCAGACTTATCCTCATTTTAATTATTCTTCATAGACTTATTGATTATTCTTTCTTTTTATGTTGTTTATTTAATAGATTTCTTGACTTAAAAACTTTTGTCCGAAATATAAACGTAACGACCTAGATTTAAGTAAAAATTCGATATCTTTTTTTCCACTTGTTTCCATGAAAGTAAGCCTTTATCAATACCCCTAAGGCCATTTTTAGCTAAAAAGTAATCTTTTTTACGATGTAAGCCTGGCAAAAAGCTATATCCTATTTTCTAATCTGGTATAGTTATTCCTTCTATTCGAGATATAACCTAATTTACCAACGAATTTTCTTTCAATACGTCACTGGCATAGTTTAAAAAACTTGTGTCTCCCATTTTCCACTCTGTTGTTGTCAAAAAGTAATACTCAGTATCGATTTTTTATAGAAGAGAGTCAAGTAAAAGTGTGTCAAAATTTCGGCGATTAACTAACCAAGTCACATCATTTGCAATTTATGATTTTTGAAGATCCATCTCTTTGCGAGAGACAACAAATGTATTCTTAAATTTGTTCTTCGTCAGAAGTGAAGAGAGAGACTATTATGCCAGTTGTTAGTCGTTAGTGATCAAGAAAATAGCGGTAATATCTTGGTACATGGTTTTATTGTCCTTTTATTATTCATTATTTCTGTTCTTGACACTGCCACTTTGTACACCAATCAAAATTACAACTAAAACCATTACTAAAGTTAAAACTCCTAAAGCAATTAAGTGTAATTTTTGTCTTCTTTCATTATTATTTTTTGCGGTGATATCAGGTCCTGCTGAATTTAAATCGAACGTGCTTATGTTTTCGCGTGAAGAAAACTACAACTCATTGTTCTTTTACAATTCTAATTTGCTTTGTTTGTATTCAATTACAGGCAAAGCCTCATAAACTTTCTCATTCATCCTCAAGATTTCGACTACTAATTACAATTATAATTCTTATAATTTATCTTATCGAAAAATTCACTCATGCCTTTGAAAATAAGGTTAAAATATATTTTATTGACTCGTAATATGAATTATTGACAACAATTTTTAAAAGCGAATGACACATTTGAATAAAAAATTCAAATCTTCAGCTC
>APMI01031192.1_pt1 | contig 10208 bp, 10 predicted proteins | sample 667938 | NCBI WGS metagenome assembly APMI01 (sample SAMN01084076, study PRJNA167559) | wastewater metagenome | biome: Wastewater | place: Denmark: Ejby Moelle, Odense | collected 2011-11-28
TTTGCAACCTTTGTAAATATTTTTCAACAGCTTCAAAATCTTTATCCCCGCCAGTAGTAGAAGAAGACGATACAGCATATAAAAAGCCGCTACTCAAACTGTCCAATTTGCGCACGCGTTCTTCTGAAGTTTCGGGTGTAACTAAAAAAACAAAGTCAAGATGATATTTCTTTAAAATTTCACTATACGTATTTTCAAATTCGTGCTGTGGCAAATCGGGTAAAATCAATCCATCTACCCCCACTTTGGCGGCAGCTGCACAAAAATTTTCAAACCCAAATTGAAGTACAGGATTCATGTAGCCCATCAATATAACAGGTATTGTAACGGTTGCACGCATGTCTTTCAATTGGTCAAAAAGCACCTGCATGGTCATTCCGTTGGCTAAAGCAATCAAACTGCTCTTTTGAATAGTTTCTCCATCTGCCAAAGGATCGCTATAAGGCATTCCAATTTCTATAATATCGGCACCACTTTCTTGCAACGATTGCATCACAGGTAGGGTACTGTTTAGCTTAGGATAGCCCGCTGTACAATAAATGTTGAGTATCTTTTTATCTGTTTCGAAAGTATTATGTAGTCTGCTCATCTTTTACTTTTTATTAAGTTCTTTCATATAAGTTTCCATGTCTTTATCTCCGCGACCGCTCAGGCAAACAACCACATTGTCTTCTTTGGCAAATTGCATTTGTTTTAACGCAGCCAATGCGTGAGCACTTTCGAGTGCAGGAATAATCCCTTCCAACTTTGCCAGCTCAAAAGCTGCATCTAATGCTTCTTTATCCGTGGCATTCAAAAAATGCCCCCGTCCGGTTTTGTATAGATTGGCATGCATGGGTCCAATGCCAGGATAGTCTAACCCAGCAGAAATGCTATGTGGCTCAATCACCTGCCCATCCGGTGTTTGCATTAAATAGCTTTTACTGCCATGCAATATGCCAGGTTTCCCTAACTGTGTTGTAGCGGCACTCATGCCCGAACTAATGCCACATCCAGCTGCCTCTACGGCATAAATATCTACAGAGGTTTCATCCAAGAAATGATAAAACGTACCAGCAGCATTACTTCCACCACCTACGCAAGCTATTACTGCTTTGGGTAGCTCTGTCCCAATTTTTTCTTTTAGTTGCTGACGAATTTCTTTGCTTATCACACTCTGAAAGCGTGCTACCATATCGGGATAGGGATGAGGCCCCACAACACTACCGATCAAATAAAACGTATCTGTTGGGTGATTGATCCAGTCTCGAATGGCTTCATTGGTGGCATCTTTTAATGTTTGGCTTCCACTGGTTGCGGGGATAACGGTAGCTCCCAACATTTTCATGCGGGCTACATTAGGAGCCTGTCGCTCTATGTCTTTTTCACCCATATACACAATACATTGCAACCCTTTGAGGGCACATACTGTAGCCGCCGCCACTCCATGTTGCCCGGCACCTGTTTCGGCAGTAATTCGCTTTTTCCCTAATCTTTCGGCTACTAAAATTTGCCCAATAGTATTGTTTATTTTATGTGCGCCTGTATGACAAAGATCCTCACGTTTCAGATACACATTTGTCTGATACTTTGCTGACAAACGAGAAGCGTAGTACAAGGGCGTTTCGCGACCGGCGTAGTCCTTTAATAAAAGCTGATATTCCTTTTGAAAAGATTCGCTATTGATAATATTCAGATAGTTGGATCTAAGTTCTTCAACATTGGGATAAAGCATTTCGGGGATGTAAGCACCACCAAATTCACCATAGTAGCCCAACTCATCGGGCTCTTTAAAAGTTGCCTGCATGTAATATTTTTTAAAAGGGGTGTAAAGATAAGAAAACTGTGTACCATGATAGTGGTAAAGAATGTTAGCTGCGCCAACGCCACCATCGAAAAACAAGGGAGATATTTACTTTTTTGTTACACATTGAGTGGCGAATATAAGTTAAAATTTTATTTTGCAGTACAGAAACCTCTTGTTTTATGCCCGGCATTAATGATGAAAATAGCAAAGGGTATCCAAGATCATGAATACCCTTTTACGCTAAATCAACACTATCGTTATTGACTATGCTTTTCGTGTTCGATAGCGTTTCGTTCGTGTTCAGCATTGTATGCTTTAATAATTGCTTTCACTAAACGGTGTCTTACTACATCTTCTTCATCCAATTCGATGTATCCAATCCCCGATATATTACGAAGAATACGAGCTGCAGTTTTTAACCCACTGCGTTGGTTTTTGGGTAAATCTACCTGGGTCATATCTCCCGTAATAATGGCTTTTGCATTGGCCCCAATACGCGTTAAAAACATTTTTAATTGCAAATCGGTGGCGTTCTGTGCTTCATCTAAAATGATAAATGCGTTATCTAAAGTGCGGCCACGCATGTATGCTAAGGGAGCAATTTCGATTGTACGCGTTGTCATATAATAGCCCAACTTGTCTGCTGGTATCATATCGTCCAGCGCATCATACAACGGTCTTAGGTATGGATCAATTTTTTCTTTTAGGTCTCCTGGCAAAAACCCAAGACTCTCTCCGGCTTCTACGGCAGGACGGGTAAGGATGATTTTTTTTACCTGTTTGTTTTTTAATGCCCGCACAGCAAGTGCAACAGCGGTATAGGTTTTTCCAGTACCTGCAGGGCCAATAGCAAAAACAACATCGTTCTTTTCAGCTTCTTGCACCAGCCGTTTCTGATTGGCAGTACGGGCTCTTACGCTTTTGCCGTTGGGGCCAAAGACTAACACTTCGTTAGGATTTCGCTCCACAAAGTTATCAATTGTTTCTGCATCATCGCCGCCCAAAATCTGATCAAAATAGCTATTACTCATATTGCCATTTCTTTCGATATATGAAATGGCCAACTTGATCTTTTCGCTGGCGGCCTGTATCTGCTCTGGAGCGCCACTTAATTTTAGCTGTGTGCCGCGCGAAAGAATTTTAAGTAATGGAAATTTCTTTTTGAGGATGTCGAGTTTTGCATTGTTAACGCCAAAAAAATCTAATGGGTTTACCGTTTCTAAATTAATAATTGTTTCTGTCAATGTTTTTATAGTTTATCATTAAGGCTGCCGGCAAAGAGCTAACCGGTTTGTTTTTTGTCATCCTAAATATATATAAGGATGCTCGCTCTTCTATTTCAAATATATTTTTTAGTTTTTACATAAAAAATAGTCCATTTCAAAATGTGGATTACCTGTGACTATCTTGTATTTAAACCTCAACATCTATTCAGCTTTTTAACAATACAATAGCTATAAAAGTTTTCAAAGGGTAATTTGGAGTTGCTAACGGGTAGTGTTATCGCAATTATAAAGATTTTAGCTTTTTTGTAGCTGCAATTGGATTCGTTGCCTTAAAGACGGTACTGCCGGCGACCAGCACATCGGCACCTGCTTCAATAATTTCTTTTGCATTATCCAGAGTAACACCACCGTCTATTTCTATCAGTACATCAAGCCCTCTTTCTGTAATCATTCTCTTTAGCTGTTTTATTTTTTCCAATGTATATTGAATAAATTTTTGACCGCCAAAGCCAGGATTTACACTCATAAGATTTACAATGCTTACTTCATGTAAAATATCGCTTAACAACGCAACCGGCGTATGTGGATTTACTGCCACTCCGGCTTTCATTCCCAATGATTTGATATGGGTGATATCCTGATGCAACATAGGGCAGGTTTCGATATGAATGGTAAGGTGGTCTGCTCCGGCATTTTTAAACTCTTGTGCATAGCGAGCAGGTTGCTCAATCATTAAATGCACATCGCAAGGTTTTGTTGCAATTTTTTTTACAAATGCTATTATCATGGGTCCAAAACTGATATTTGGAACAAACATACCGTCCATAACATCTAGATGCAGCCAGTCCGCTGCACTATTATTTACCATTTCTACTTCTTGTTGTAGTTTCAAAAAATCGGCAGCTAATAGGGAAGGTGCAATCAAAGCCATAATTGTATTCGTTTAGTAATGTTGCAAAGTAACTGTTTTTAAAAAAGGAGATAAGAAGAATTTTAGAAAGTGCTGTACTATTTAGCTACTCATTCTTTTCAACCCGATCGCTTGGCGCTGCAAGAAGTGACTAACCTTTTTAATATCCAACAAATGCCTATTTTCGCAAATCATCAAACTCATAATTACTATGCAAACAGGACTATTACATTTACACAGTTTTTTACGTTGGGCAATATTGCTCATGTTTGTGATTGCTATTTTTAAAAGTTTAGGCGCTGGTAGCAAACCTTTTACCAAAGGCCACGCTACTGCAGGTTTGCTGCTGATGGTTTTTTGCGACATCAATTTGCTGATTGGTCTAATACAGTGGATTACAGGCGGAGTACATGCTGTTGGGCTTGCCTCAATACAGGCCAATGGAATGGCTGCGGTAATGAAAGATTCCTATATGCGATTCTTTGCTGTTGAGCATATTACAGGAATGCTTATTGCCATTATTTTAGTACATATCGGCCGTTCTTTTGCCAAAAAGAATATACCTGATGTTACCAAGCATCGTAAAACAGTATTATACTATATTATTGCGCTTGTGATTATGCTTGCTACTATTCCTTGGCCTTTCCGTGCTATAGGCCAGGGTAGTGGATGGTTTTAGTGAAATAATTATCGATGATTAAGATGTTGAACAATCCAGTTCAGCATCTTTTTTATTTTTTCCCCAGTTCTATTACTTCACAATCTTTGAAATGCTTCCCGTCAATTGTAAGTCGGATAAGAGTGCGCACCTGATGCCACCCCTGTTTGCCGGCTGCTCCTGGATTGATATGCAGGCATTGCAACACATCATCATACATCACTTTTAATATATGAGAATGGCCGCTAATAAATAATTGAGGTTGCTCGCGTATAATTTGCTTTTTCGTTTCGGGATTGTACTTGGGTGGGTAGCCTCCAATATGCTTTATCATCACCTTTGCATCCTCAATACAGAAAACAGCTACCTCACCAAATCTGCTACGAATGTCGGTTCCATCTATATTGCCATACACTCCACGCAAAGGCTTGAAAGTGCTAAGATTTTCTGCAATTTCTATATTACCAAAATCTCCAGCATGCCATATTTCATCACACTTTTCAAAATGCTTGAATACGCTGCTATCCAAAAAACCATGTGTATCGGAGATTAGCCCAATGCGAGTCATACTTAATATAGATTACGGTAAAAGTGTAATGCGTTTCTGTATTTAATCTTTGGTTCTTTTCTTTGTTGCGATAAGTAATTTTTTTTGCATCAAATTGTTTTTCTTATAATCTCTTTTCTCCGATTTGAATTGTCCCTTATTGTAAGGGTTGGATAGTAGCTTGTTCAAATCGGGCTTTCCCGCATTCACCCAAGCCGTGTACCAAAAGTCGGCGATAGCAGTGGATGATGCTACCAGCTGATCGTTGACAGACGACTTTAAGGCTTTTGCATACTCTTTGGCAAAAGCAGCTGTGTAAAACCTTCTGTTCTTTCCCCAGCGTACTTCCCATTTATATTTGGCAGCTTCTGTAAAATTTTTGGATACTTCCGTTTCTTTTTCCAACATTTCGGGTAGTAAGGAAAAAGTGTGCTCTATGATTTTCCAAATCTCATCGGATGGCGATGTTAGGTAGCGTGCTTTATGACGGCTGCTTAGATTGTAATTTGCAATTTCTACTTCTGGTACTGTGGTTTCCCAAAGATCGTGAATGCCGTTTTGGTTAGTCAGTTGGCCATCATAATTGATAGAGGTGTGTAAAGGCACATGGGCATCGGCAATATAATGCGTAAGCTCTGCTGCGTAATATACAATGCTGTCGGCATTTTTGGAGCGAAAAGCATTGGTAAGCTTGTCGGTGTATTCTACAACTACATATGGTAGCGTACCATATTTTTCTAAGGTATCCAATGTGTATTTGGCAATAGCTTCTTGAAAATTGTGTGGCACTACTTTGAACGCATCATCACCAAAAAATTCCATATCCATATAATGTTTGCTTCCCTCGCTTGCATTGGTGATGCGCCTTTGGTCTGGCCTGGGGGCGGCAACAACTATCGAATCTTTATTTGTATAAAAAAACGCTTGCAAGGGTTTGGGTAGTTGATAAATGGCCAGTTGTGCCACGGTTCTATGTACTAAAAATCCCCATCCGGAGGTTAGCACTATGATAAAAAGGGGAAATACAATGCGTGTAAATATTTTTTTGCTCATATTTGTTTTTATATTGTGCAAAGGTGCATGAATTAGCTAACTATTTAAGTTTGTTTGTATTAATATTAGAAGAATTAAAAATAATTGATAAAAACAATGGGACGTAATCAGTGGGATGGGTGATGCACTAAAGTACAAGAGCGTGACACAAGGAAGATGCCACATTTCTGATGATGATAAACAAAAAACGCTAACCTTTGTAAGAATATCTTTTTATTAATCCCTTATGATATGCCAATACTTGATGTTCGAAACTTAAAAAAATACTTCGCTTCCCAAAGAGCTGTGGATGATATTAGCCTGAAGATAGATCAGGGACAGATTTTTGGATTACTGGGGCCAAATGGTGCTGGAAAAACCACTTTGATAAGAATGATTACGGGAATATTTTATCCTGATAGTGGATCTATCATTTTTGACGGCCAACCTTTTGACCCGAAAAAGGATATTGCTAAAATTGGCTATATGCCAGAAGAACGAGGGTTATACAAAAAGATGAAAATTGGTGAGCAAACGCTTTACCTTGCACAGTTGAAGGGGTTGGGGAAAAAGGAGGCTACTGAGAAAATTAAAAAATGGTTTGCCAAGTTTGAGATGGAGAGTTGGTGGAATAAAAAGGTGGAAGATCTTTCTAAGGGGATGCAACAAAAATTGCAGTTTGTTACCACTGTGCTGCACCAACCCAAATTGGTTATTTTGGATGAGCCCTTTAGTGGATTGGATCCGGTAAACAGCAATTTGATAAAGGATGAGATTTTTGATTTGGCGCAAAATGGCACAACAATTATTTTTAGCACACACCGGATGGAGCAGGTAGAGGAGATCTGCGATCATATTGTATTAGTAAACTCCGGAAAGAAGATTTTGGACGGCACTGTACCTCAGGTGAAGCAGGACTTTAAGGAAAATCTGTACAAAATATCTTTGACCAATATATCAGATATAAACGACAATGACGTTTTTGCCATTAAAAGCCGCAGTAATAATAGCCTTATTATTCAAAAACAGGAAGGGAAAAGCAATAACGATATTTTACAATATTTATTAAACAACGGTGTTTCTATCGATTCTTTTAATGAAATATTGCCAAGCCTTAATGATATTTTTATTCGCCAAGTAGAAGGCACCCCTTTGGCTCGCCAGTTTCAACATGTAAATTAATTTATTCTCACAGCAATACTCTTATGAACAAAATATTACTAATTATACAACGCGAATTTCTTACCCGGGTAAAAAAGAAAACCTTTATCATTTCTACTCTTTTATTTCCCTTACTATATGTAGCATTGATTTTTGGAACAACATACATAGGTGAGAAGGCGGCTACTGTTTTGAAAATTGCGGTGATAGATTCTTCTAAAAAATTTACCCAAGCTAAAATTGATAAAGTAAATGCGGAAGACAAAACCAGCATATTGACTTTGGTACAGGAAACGCCACAAACGTTGGCCGACAATTTTGAAACCAAAGGTTATGACGCGTATGTGATAATTGCTGCTAATACAATGGTTTCAAATGCACCAGATCCAATTTCTATAAAGTCGAACAGAACCCTTGGTGCTATTCCGGGAATTCAGGCCAAATTGAATAATATATGGAACGATGTAAAATATGAAGAGTTGGGAATTGATATTCAAAAACGTACCACACTTACGGATAGCAAACTAAATGTATCGGCAGAAAACTTGAAAGACAAAGGTGCAGATGGTAGCACAGCAATGATTATTGGCTATGTAGCAGGCTTTTTGGTGTATTTCATTTTACTGATCTATGGTTCGCAGGTTATGATGGGCGTGATGGAGGAAAAAACCAGTCGCATAGCAGAGGTTATGGTATCCTCGGTTAGGCCATTTCAGCTGATGCTGGGTAAAATAGTGGGCATTGCCTTGGTGGCACTTACGCAGTTTCTATTATGGATAGCCTTTGTGTTTATTCTTTATAATATTAGTAAAGTAACTACAGGTGCTAATGCTTCTATGGCACAGGTTGTGGGCGGTGTGCAAAATGTTTTTAGTGGTGTAAATATGGGGCTGTTGTTGGTGTTGTTTGCATTTTATTTTTTAAGTGGCTTCTTTTTTTATTCTTCTATTTATGCTGCAGTTGGCAGTGCCGTAAATGAAGATGTGCGAGAGGCACAGTCTCTTTCCTTTCCCATTACTCTGATTATTATTTTTGCCATTTTTATGCTTACCATAGCGATGAAAGACCCCACAAGCCCTATCGCAGTGTGGACAAGCATTATCCCATTTACATCGCCCATTGTAATGATGGCTCGAGTGGCTTACGGAGTTCCCGGCACTGTACCTTATTGGCAACTGGCACTGAGCATGGTGTTGCTTGTTGCGAGTTTTCTATTGATGGTTTGGTTTGCCGGAAAAATTTACCGAGTAGGTATTTTGATGTACGGAAAAAAACCTACCTGGAAAGAAATGCTAAAATGGGCAATGAGGAAATAGTTGCGTGCAATGAGTTCTTTACCTAATGATAGTTTTTTAGTACTCACCATCCGTTCCTTACAATTTACCGTTAATTATTTACGCTTTACCGATGTGGGTTGTGTCGGCTTCTATCAATAAACTAATTTCACAATATCAAAATAAAACAACCTTGTGTATCGATTTTTTAGAACATATAGCGAAGTGATTCTTTGGAACAGCGCAATAATTATGCTTGGCGCAATGAATGTGGACAACCACAATTCTTTTTGTCTTCTAAAAAATATTGGAATCAGCTGGTGTCCCGGATGCGGATTGGGACATGCAATTCATTATGCCTTGCATTTGGAATTTAGACAATCAATACACGAGCATCTTTTAGGAATACCGGCAACATTGATCCTTTTTTATCAAAGTTGCAAATCAATATACACCATCAACAAAATAAATAATTATGGATCAGCAACAACTATTAAGAATGTTCCCTGATATGGAATATGATGAAATGACAGTTATTATGAATCTTACAAAGGATATGAACGATCAGCAAGTGCAAACCTTTTTGGCCATATATCAGGGCAAAAGAAAAGACCGCACACTAATGCTTGTGCTTACGCTTTTAGGGTTTGTGGGCATAGCAGGAGTTCATCGATTTATAACAGGAGATATAGGATTGGGAATTTTGTATTTTTTTACTGCAGGCCTTTGCTTTATTGGCACCATTGTGGATTTGGTGAACATTAAACAACTTACTTCTCAGTTCAACCAAAAAATGGCTTACGAAGCAGCCAATATGGCTACTGCAGTTTTTAGATAAGCTATTTAATTGCAAAACTAATTGCAGCTCCAGCATAATAATTTCTGCGAGGAGCTGCATTGTAATATCTTCCGTTTGCCGCATTGATATCATTACCCAAACTATACTTTTCGTTTAGCAAATTATCTACACCAGTATATAAGTTCAGGAAAAACCTATTAAAAGGTATTTTATATCCCAACTTCAACCCCAACAAATGATATGGCCGCGCCATTGTAGTATTGGCATCGTCTAAAAAAACAGCAGATGCTCCATAATAAGTTGACGACAGATACATCTCATTTCTAAAATCTATCCCTGCCACAATCGATATAGCTTTTTGAGGGATACCCGGAATGGTATTACTCGAAAAATTATCTGTTCCCTTTAAAAACGATTGATACTTGAAATGGCTGTATGTATATGCAACATCCAAGGTTCCTTGTTTGATTAATGTCGCATATTTAGGCACATAGATGTAGTTGCCCGATAGCTCCAATCCATTTTGATTGGTCTTTCCGGCATTGGTAAAATAATCAGCTCCAGCAATATCTCTTCGTTGTACGATTGCTTCTCTAAGACCAAAATGGAAGAAAGCTACATTGAAGTATAGTTTTGCTACTGGCTGATATCTACACGATATCTCATAGTTCCACCCTTTTTCGGCCAGTAAACTATCATTAACAATACCAGTGGAGGGCAAAAGCTCTGCAATGGTTGGTGGCGAAAATCCTTTTGCAACAGTCCCGGATATTAACATACGATTGGTGGCCAATTTTGAGATAGTAAATCTGGGA
>APMI01030321.1_pt1 | contig 10207 bp, 4 predicted proteins | sample 667938 | NCBI WGS metagenome assembly APMI01 (sample SAMN01084076, study PRJNA167559) | wastewater metagenome | biome: Wastewater | place: Denmark: Ejby Moelle, Odense | collected 2011-11-28
TTAAGTTAATGCTGTCGAAGAGGATTGTCACTGCTGCTAATTAGTTGAAACAGACTGATTTCGTGTGAATTTTATGCATTATTATGGTCTTAAATTACTTAAATTGATTATTATAATAGTTTGTATATACACAGAGTGATAATGTTGACCATCCAATAGCGTTCTTTCTTGCTGCCAACCCCAATAACAGTCATATCCCAAACAGCGAACATAATATCAATAACTTACTACACAGACTGCGTATTCAATCCCATGAAACTAAGTACCCATCTCTATATATCATAGATATCTCATATAAAGTGAAACCTAACAGTGAATCATAGCCAGGTATTCATAACAAAACATACAAAATAGAAGTAATTATACTATATAATATAAATAGTTAGATTTCAATTTTCTGATTTAGTTGACAAAATAACATCCCAAGATATTGGACAATATCGGTATTATCAACATCACCTATAAATGTTAACATATTTAACACAATAATATGAGTGCAGAATAAAAACATAATGATCATAAAGGATTGAAGATAGAGAGATTAGGTGTGCTGGTTACGCTTTAAGGTGACAGAGATCTGTATGTTAGTCTTATTTAGTGAGATATCTATATTTATTTATTGTCTGTGTGTGTAATTTAAGTGATATCTACTAGTATATTTATCTGTGATTTTAATAAAAAAACAAAACAATAACTCATAGTCAATCAAAACTGCAAAATGCTGTCAAAATAATTAACAAAATCTCTGCCACATGGTTTTCGATATATTCCAAATTTCGTAAGCGAATCCTAAAAATCTCAACTGCTATAAATAGTAATGAACAACCCATGGTGTTCCAGACTCAGACGAAAGCAGCAGTACTACGGAATAAAATATTTTCAAACTAAAATACATGATAAAGTATTGCAAAACAAATAATCATACGATCATTTACCTTTGGAACAGTTTAGTTGGATCAGAGAGCGTGTTAAAAATACTTTAAATATTAAATCATTTTTATAAAATCCGTAATCCCCAAACCAAGTGCTAGTGAACAAGTACCTGCAGACAGATAATCTTGGCTTCCATGTCTAGGATGTGTAAGCATTTGGACCTGCGATTGTCGGATTGAGTTTGGGAGACTACGATTATTTGAAGTTAGCACCTAAGTAAGAGTCCGGACATAACAAAAATAATTAAATTTCAATTAAAATGGAGGATAGAAGCATCTATATTCTCGAGCATGAGGCTAGGTACGACTGGAAGCATTCGATAGGAAGAATACATTAAGGCCAAAGGTTTAAGGCAGAGAAATTTATGAGAGTTAGCTTGACATTCAGAGACGTTATAGAATCAAGGAGAAAGTTATGATTGAAATTTATATACTGTTAATATTATTATAATTAGTCTTTGTTAATAAAAAATTTGTGTGATATGTATATTAAAATTTTAATTTAGCAAAATTAATAGTCTTTTTCCTTAAATATTCTAATAAATAAATCATTAATATTATTAAGAAGCTCATTATTGACTTCCTTGCTTAATCATCATCATTTGTTATTATGCTATCTGTTACTATCACTCATTTTAACTCTTTTTCCCTTTCTTGGTTTTATCCATAATTTTAATAGCTTGCTTAATAACGTCGCTAAGTCTTTCGCTTTTGAGTCGATGTGGGTCAGATAAGAACTGTCTGTATGCTGAACTATTTTGAACTCCATGATACATATTTATGATCGGTTTGATCAGCACTGAAGGATTTACGTAATGGTGCTTTATTGAATTTATGTTCAATTTTAAAAGATCATCAACTTACTACTATTTTTAGTGTTACGTTAGACCTGTTTAGTTAAAATATCCACCATCTTGTACATTATCGAGATAATCAGCATATTTCAACAAAATTTACTATCGGCTTTTGTATGGTTGATCTACATTTTTGGCATACAAAACAGAGTCAGCTTTAATAAGCTCATAAGGATTCTAGTAGGCTGTTCTGCCAATCATGCATCCTTACAGATTGTAAGTATCAATTATTTTCTTAGCATCAGCGATCGTTTTAATACCTCCATTTATTGTGAACTTCAAGTGCGGAAAGTCTTATTTTAATTTGTACACTCTATCGTAAATAAGTGGTGGAACACTTCTATTTTGAGCTGGATTTAATCCCTTTAAAAATGCTTTTCTTGCATGAACGATAAAATGTTTCACATTGCCTTATGCTGACACTTCTTTGACAAAATTACTGACAAAATCATATGAGTCGAACTAATCAACACCAAGCCTACATTTAACAGTACATGGAGTATACTTAACTCTTTCTCTGATGGCTTTCATGCACTAATACACTAACTGCGGTTATTTCATAAGACAGGCCCCGAACGACCCCTCCTGCACTCTAGGACTAGGACATCCAACATTAAGATTGATCTAATCATAGCCATATTTAACTCCAATTTCTGCAGCATCGGCAAGTTTCCCAGGATCAGATCCTCCCAGTTGCAGCACTATAGGATGTTCACTAGGATGGAAAGGCAGTAAACCATCATGGTGATGCAGTATGGCATTATGGTGTAACATCTACGTGTATATTGTCGATTATTTTGTAAGCAAACGGATGAAATAGCGGAAGTGTGTGTTTGAAATGTCGATCATTGGGGCAATGCTTAGCAGGGGTTTGTTCATTTACATATACTCAAGACTCAATTATTATTAATACTTTTATTATAATATATGTATACATATAGAATATTTTGTAAATAGCTATGAAAAATTAGCACAGTTTTATAAAAATAACATTACTTTTTATTACGATTTCATCCTGTGATTTATGCTCTTTAACTGAAAGCCTCATTAGAAATTTATCAAAATATGGGCCTTCTATTTCTGACATATAATTTGCTTATTAGGGAAGAAATCAGCTATGAAAAAATTCCAGGGCTGGCTTGATCTGCAGCATTATGATCAACATTTGAAAAATTTAAGAAGCATTAAAACAAGAGCACTATCCTATACTTCATTAAATTCTTCATTTCGATGCGATACTCAAATGAAAAACAGATCAAAAACTTTCGGTAAAAAAATTAAAGATAAGTAAACTAATGTTAATTCGAACACAAATACGTGTTTTAAATAACAGGCTGTTGGTAAAGAAGTAAATAAGCTCAACAGGTGTGAGAATTTTAGAAAAAATTATTTAACTTAAAAATTCTATAAAAACAAACGAAATGATAAATAAAATACCGATCAGAAGAATGGAAATCCTAATGTTTAATCTTCAGGAACATCAAAATTTGTTAAAATTAATAATCAATAATCTACAAAACTTAACAATGTTTGTGTTTCAGATGTGCATTTTAATAAATAAGTGAGAAAGACATAAATTACATGTTCAAAATTTAGAAATAGTTTTTATCCAATCAAAAAAACATTAAACTAAAGACCTAGCTCAACGAACATAATTAAATAAATAAAAACATCTTTGAAGGCTCCACTGAATAATGATGCACATCATGTTCAAAATAGATAAAATTGTTTGTAAATTAACGAAAATGAGCAAGTAGTGAGCCGTGTTAACAATTTTGATAGTCTAAAGATGAGAAACAACTTCAAGATAAGAAAAAACAGATCAAATTAGCTTTAAAAATATTTACGATTCAGTTAATAAAGCTTATTGTCTATCCACCATTTTATTTTCGAAATAAGAGTGACTTAGATGTAGAAAATACACAATAATCAACTGTTCTCGTTCTGGATTGAGGCAAAAACATTCAAATAAAATATCAAATCATCATTTTTCACATTTGAATAGTTAACAAGAAAACCAATATTTCTATCTTTCATTAATGTCCCTAAGAAAGTGATTTAGATCACAATCAAGTATTTTAGGAAATTGTAAACTTTTACCTATGGGCAATCGCTAATTCTTCTCCAAGATTAATGCATGCACAATTAAGAAGTTGTAATTAATAATACTAACACAAGTGGCTGCATCAAAATGAGAGTTTCAGCTAAAATAATTGATGATATTTAAGAGCGTCATTCTTTCAACCGATTTAAAGGAGTCACTTAAAGTAAAATGGTTAAGAATTGATCGAAATCATGAAATTATGACTAAAGACTTTGAATTTTTTATATCGAACTTCTGTATTTTCCTTATTATATAATTCGAAAATGACTAAAAAAGTCCTCTTCTGTGCCGCACTTCTTATTGGATTAAGCATTTCATAATCGTCAGTACCCGATAACAACCTGCGTGGTCTTGGAAATGTTGTTTTTAACAACGGAAAAGGCAATGATGTCCTTGGTGCTCATAACGGAATCGATGGAAATGATAATTTGTTAAGAGGAAGCAAAAACTATGCAGAAGGTGATCGCGGAGTTATTCTTGGAGATAAAAATATTATTCTTGGATCAGATTCGCTTATCAAAGGTCACAAAAATGTCGTAGATGGAAATTAGAATAGTGTCCAAGGATCCAAAAATATTGTGTTAGGCCATGGAAACATAATTAAAGGTTCAGATAATGTCATAGATTCATAATCAAATGAGGTTGAAGGCAGAAATAATAAAGTCCATGGCAAGCGTAACAAAATAGTAGGAAGTGGAAATGTGGTGTCCAGTATGAGCAAGTAATAAATGTAAGAAATGATGAAATAACTCAAGCACTGATATTATAAAATAAAACCCATTAATTCTTCAAAATTAATTTAAATCAATACTTTTTTGACCTAATAAATTAAACTCTTGTCCTACCTTTCTCATGAAATCTAACTATAGGGAGTCTTGGTTAAATGAGTAGCTATAGTCGGCAAATATATTTGAGTTAGAATAGTTTGTTATGAGATTGTATGGCTTTTTTAATTTGTAAATTGATTAGAACTAATTTAATCCAAGGTCTTGGCCAATTCTATTCCTACGATCTTCAACTATGCGGCAAAAAACAGAAGGTCCATCGATATCTACTTTATTTTTTAACATCTGCTGAAAATCATGGCGAAGCAAAATTAATTTTTATTTTAAAAGTCTTTTCTTCTAAATTTCATCTAACTTTTATTGTTTAATTTATTCTTATGTCATAATCTTTTTTGCCTTTTTCTCATGATTGTTATCCTATCTATTTTTAACATAAAGTTCATTTAAAAGCTTTTATTGTTTTGAGCGAAGCTACATTGACTCTTAAGTTTAAATATTCTTCTGAAGAGTTTGCCATCGCGTTAGTTTTGCAACTTTTATTGATGTTTTTTATCGACCCATTAAGGGGTTTTAAAATCTTTCTCTTATTGATTATCTCTTGCTTAAGAATGATGACTGCTTTTTCTTGATTGATTATTTTTCTGTTCGTTAAATTGATAGCTAATTATCGACTTTTGATATGCTGTTTCTATAACTACTTTTTCTCATGCTAGAACCTTCACTACTGAAACTTTGTCTTTGCCTAGCCTTAAAAACATGTTTAATCGCCTTCATTTTATTTTTAAACTTATTCTTCCAAACAATCTACTCTTTGTCATCATCTTAATTTTTTTATTATGAATCATTAGATCCTTTCCTCTTACTTTGATGAGTGAAATGACTTTGAAGTATTTTTTAAATCTAATCGTCAGTTAACTTCACACCTTGGTCTTCAATATTGGAGTCCTCGGATTAACTGTTTTGTGCAGGTTATTGTTCAGACTACTATTTACAGGGGATTGGTGGCTATTACTCTTAGACTTATGAAATTGATGAATTTGATATTGGAATGCACATTGAAGGGGTCTTCTTCAACCCTATTTTACTAATAATTGCGGCGTATCTTCCATGTCTCTTCTTTAGGAAACTTTTCTTCTTCTCTGGCTCACTACCAACTTATTTCAAGTTTGAATAACTATTTAAAGGCAAAGTTTTATTAAGCATACTGGAATCAGAAGACGATAATTTATGATCTGCATGAAATCGTTACCATAGCTTCCCAGTCAATTGAAAGTCTTTAAATAGTTTACTTCTGTTTCGATATTTTACTTGTTTACTGATGTCCTGACCTAGTTTCAGTGCCGTAGCATTTAGAGTATTTAATGGCTTGTTATTATGATTTGTATTTGTTTTATCTTAACATGGTACTTAAGATTTAGTTTAAGCGCTCTCTAAAGGATTTTAAACAATTTCATTCCCAATTTAATTCACATTCTCTGATTTATTTATATTATTTGTAGTACCGTCGATAGTTCTGTTCATGTTCAAGGTCATATTCATCGCTTAGCTGACTTCTGTACTCATTTTCCCCATTTTTTTACTGTTATTATATCTTTTGATAAAAGAGGATGTCGATATGCTATGAATTCTTTCACCATCCTTCAGTTACTGACCAATGCTACTGTTGATTGAATTCTAGGCTCTATCTCTACTTTTCATTAACACCCTGTAAGAGCCTGTCGTTCCGGGTCGATAATGCAAGTAGTATTTGTATTATTTACCAAAGTATTATCTTTGAGGGTGTTAAAGTACGAAGTTTGATGATTTTATTGAGCTCTACCCTTTTAAGTATGTTGAATCTGAAGCATGGTCTTGGAGAGTACTCGAACGAACGTTTTCATATCTTGGTCGATCATTTATACATTTTTTAACTCCACTCTGGCCTTAATTTTAAATATAAGCATTCTCTGTTTTTATAATGATGAGTCCTTTTTGTCTAAGTTTGTTTGCTTTTAGACTACACTTCTCGCGAATTATTTTCTATATGTATTCTAAACTAAACTTTAATTGATCGACTTTTTCTTGCATCCCTTCATTTTATATAATATTTAACACTTTTAAGCCTTCCATTAAATGATCCACAGTTAGATTCTTTATTCCTAAAGATTATTCTATAAAATGCTTCACTTTTATCAAGATTTAGTTTGTAATTTTGCCTTTACATGCTGGAATCATCGAAGACAAGTCAAGAGACAGCCACTTATTAACTAACTGACTTTATTTTTGATAAGCCACACTTCTTAAAATATTTGGCTTTGCATTATTATCTTGAGAAGTGTATGTGCCACCCATTTGTGAATTCATTTGATATATACTTGAGCTACTTGTGAGTTTGTAAAAATTAGATGCACTTTGACATCGTTCTTTACTTTGGTTCATTATATCTATATTGTTCTTTTTTTTATTTTTCTTAATCTATCCATGGAGGCTGTTACAAGGAACAGGTTTATTTACATTAAACTTAAAGCCATTTACTTCATCAGCCTTCATCTAAAAATGGCTCATATTGAAAGATATTGATGCTTGCTTTATGAGATTTGGTTTGTTTTTCATACTTTGTTTATTTTTTATGAACTTCTTTTTCTGCAAGCCTTTAACACTCATGTTTTTTGCATATTTATCAACATTTTCTTTGATCGCAAGCTTGGGCTCAAGTACAGAGCTGCTATACGAAGGTGCTTAACTTTATTTTTTGACATGATAATGGAGGAACTTCGCAATTATTTATTTCGTATTCATTATAGATTTATTACTATTTAACATTCTGGATTAAGTCAATTTTTCCAGCACTTTTCGCTTTATCTCTTTAACATTGACTTCACTCTAAAATTAAGTTCTCATCTGATCTTAATTTTACTCTAAGCTAACTTACTGACAGTCTGGCACATAATTACTTGATGGCAAGTTGCTGTTTATGCCATGATTCATATTACAAATTGAACGATATTCTATTGATTTATTTTCTAATAATTTCGATAACCTTAATTCATGGGTCAATATTTTATATATAATTTTATGGTAGCCAACATCATATTAATATATTTAGTGCCTTATTCATAATCACGCGCATTTATATTGATAGTTTGCTCTCCTATTGCGTATATGTAGTCAAATGCGCAAAATTTATGTATTTTATATTGAGGGTGGTCTAACTTATATTATATTTTGCAGACCAAATGCACGAAATTCCACGAAACAAAACATCATAATGATCTCCTGAATAATGTACAAATTATCAAATATCAATAAATTCCCACCACAAAAATCCCACAATGAGCTGCCCCTTATTCATAATGATATAACCATGCGACAGTTATATAGCATAATCAGGAAATAACAATAATAAATATATTGCATATATTAATAAATGTTGGCTTCAATTTTATACCCATTTGTGGATGTCCATGCTTGAAATTTTAATCATTCTGCTAAATATATTTAATATCTGTTTGGGATTTCTGTATGCTACTTCCAGTATCGTCATAATTGCACTTAATATATATTTTTGTATTTTGGAGCTCAGCTTCAATATTCAGCATAGAATCAATTACTTTTACATCTAATTTGCCATATATGTTATAAAGTATGCTAAAATATGCAGAGTCAATATTAAACTCAATTCTGCTGAAATTCCCACTCCTGGTAATCGAAACTGAACTATTTATGATCATTGAATCATAATATGTACAATGAACAAAGTATAGGAATTAATAAAATTATTATTGAGTTTTGGTCGACAATATTTTAGCATAAGTATTTAAACAACTATCATTCTTATATTTCGGCGCAAAAGTATAACTTTCTAACAGATTGGACCCGATTTGTCTATTAGTATATATTAGCATACTATTTTGATAAGAGATTGTGGGATAGGTATCAAACTTATTTTTACAGCAATATTTGATGCACCCCTGACCAATAAATAATAATCATAAAACTTGAAAAATATTCAGAATTTCAGTTTCTCATCCAAATCAACAAGTTAGCTAGTTTTCTGTCTGCTTTGCATTTTAGTACAGTTTTAATTTGCAGATATCGCGTATTTTTAAAATATAGACGCCTACGGTTGGAATATTTTTTCATAAGAAAAATGGGCGATGCACAGAAAAAAAGTAATATAATATCATGGGAGTCAATTTTTAAGCATGCGGATCTCGCGGCGCTGTTTTGCGCACTTATGGTCCACTTATGCCCAATCCACTACTTTTCTTCTTAGTAGCTTCTATTTTTTCCTCAGCAGTTATGCGTTACTGATTCCTAGTTTGGGCACATCGATCGAAAATAGCGTAAATTCTTAGATCGCCGCCAGCTTCTTTAAGCATTTGAGCTCCTCTGTTTTTTATTAAATTTTCTGATTTTACTTTATTTTTTTCTCCTTCTACAAGTCCGAGTTGGTTTGAGAAATTATTTAATTTTCAGAGCCTCCCAGAATTTCCTCCTTGTGGTTGGACTATAGGAAAGTCTCTTGAACAGGAGAGAATTTTAAACTGTTATATTGAGCATCTTTTCCAATTGTTCCTACTGGTGAGCTCAACGATTATTCGGACTATAAGTCAATAATCACAGCCTCGCTCATTTTGGTCTAAAAAAGGGTTGGTTTGACTTCTATCTGCTTTAGAGCCCTCTCTGACATTTTTTTAGAAAGGTAATCATTCAAATTTCTGTCTAATGCGACTGAAATCACTAAGTTTAAAATCGAATCAAACCTTGGAAAAGTTGGGCCGAATTGAATGACGACGGTCTGGGCATCATTTGTGGGGCCACGTACTGAGGGTAGAGTTGATAATCGCAATACATGTTTTCTTTTCGCTTGGATAATAATTATAAAAACATTCATAAAGTTGAGAATTAATAGCAGCTGTGGTGTTTTTGTTAGAATCCATAAAAGTTAGATGCTCTAGCCCCATGAAAGTGTATCGTAAGCTCCTTTTTAATCTCCGGTATATTTAATTATTAAAAATGTTTTGTTGTGTAAATCAGCAATTTATCTGGAATCCTGAATCAGAAATTCAGTAAATGTCAAAAAATGGCATTTTTGATCATATTTAGCATGCTTTATGGCCAACAAAAGACTACTGATCCAAATTCAACAAAATAATCACCTACGTGGTCCCTTTGCTTTGAAAATTATAAACCTTATATTTTTTATAATATAAACTAATCTATTTATAACCATAAATTATTTGTTTCCCTACTTTATTCATATTCCTGCTCCTTCTCATTAACTGACCTCAACGATCAAGGGTAAAGGCTAGAAAACATTTATTTATCGCTTATTTAAAATTATGATTTTAGAAAAATAATCGAATGTTATATACATTTGAAGGCAGACTCAAGATTACAACAATAATAAATTTATATTTAATTTTAGGCTATTTTTAGATATCACCCTTAGACGGCCCCATTTCTGCACTGCTTATACCTTTACATCAAGGAAAACTGGACTGTCTTATAATGGACATTCTATCATATTTGATTTCATTAAATTTGAAC
>APMI01030711.1_pt1 | contig 10205 bp, 7 predicted proteins | sample 667938 | NCBI WGS metagenome assembly APMI01 (sample SAMN01084076, study PRJNA167559) | wastewater metagenome | biome: Wastewater | place: Denmark: Ejby Moelle, Odense | collected 2011-11-28
TATAAGTCTGACATCGTTATGGTCCTAATAATGCCGATGGTGCTTATTATTATTATTATTTTTATATTTTATTTGACTTGTATGTGAATATTTTATTGTTTATGTTATGTTATTAATCCATTTGTTCTTAATTTTATTATTTTACTTTGTGCATGTATATTATAGTAAGTAGTATCTAAATAACTGCATACAATTTATTAGTCAAACATTTAGATACTCTCTATATTTCTTTACACGTAGCCAACCTATTATTTTGATTACCATTATTTTGATTACCATTGTTATGATTCTTATTATCTTCATTATTAACATTATTGTTGTTATCTTAGTAATAATATTTGTATTAGTTAGCATTGAACATTTAATGCACAGATAGTACAGTTTCTTCAAGTTATGCTAATAATTTCTCCATATTGTTGATCCCTCCTTATTATATATATTACAACAAATGAGCATATTTGTTGAATTTATGTAATTAGTAACCACTCTGTTTTGGCTGTTGATTTTGTTGGGATTGGGATTGAGATTGAGATTGAGATTGCACTTGAGATTGGAGGAGGAGGGATTTCTGACGTTGGGAAGCTTGGTGCACGCGGGATGGTGAAGACTGACGAGAGGTATGTTTATTATGAGTGTGCTAGCCTAGTACTGGTGGATGCTGTAGCTACTATATGAACAATAATGAAGTCTTATCATACAAATCAAGTACATCTTACTTCAACATATCCTCCCGTTAATTTTAACTAAATTTGTCTTACATTAATTTATATTTAAGCCTCAATAGCAAATATTTGCACACAAGATACACAATTTTATGTATATCTTTAGTTTTACCTTAACAATGTTAGACTATTATTTAGCAGATGTTGTCTAATTTTATTAATCCTGATATATTGTTGAGGCCGTACTCATTGTGGGATTGTGATTGTGGGGGGAGTAGGTTTAGGAATTGTTGGAGAGATGGGTTTTTAGTACGAATTATTATATCATTAATATTGTTATTACTGGCCTTATTCTTGCGACTATCACTATTATTGTTGTTTAAATTGTTATTAGTTAATGCCTCCATAATAGCCAATTCCAATAAATAATCTTTTCGACTCGATTTTGAGTTATTTTTAAAACCATTATCATCATTATTGTTATTTATTAGTTCTGTATTATTAATGATATGTTATACAACTTGTCCTATATTGTGCTTGAATATTATTAATTTATTTATGTTTGTGTTCTCTGTTTGAGAAGGTATAGTGAATGATGTTAGGGACAGACTGTTATTTATATACTATACTGTTTGAGGGTTGTACATAAGTATAAGATATGGGATAGATTTTTAGGACGTCTATTTTATTATTATTAGTGTATATATTAAATAACACATTAGACAAAATCAATAATTTGAATTACATATTAATAATAAACATATAATAATAGTAACATAAAGATAAATAATTAGTAACTATGCAGACACAAAAATAACAATAAAAATCAATATCTTTATAAGTAAACTAATTATCAATCGCATAATAATCAAATACATCATCAAATTATCATCAGAAACAACAATAACATTTATCATAATTACAATTGCATTTAGAAATTAATCAGTTTAGTTAGTATTAGTATTAGTGTTAGTGTTAGTATCAAGAGAATAGTTAAGGTGGAGACAATTATGATAACAATAGTAAAGAGAAATTGTAATATGAAGATGAGTAATCATAAGAATAGTAAGAGAACTAATATTAGTAATAACATAATAGTAATACAATATTATGCAATACCCATAATAAACCAATCCGATACATCTGCACCCATGCTGCATGTCTCACATCACCATCACAACAATAATAATAAGCTCCTCAATATTACGTGATATGCAATAGTCAAGACTGTTTATCCGCACACTACTCACACTCCTAGAACTTATTGCCCTATTCTTCAGTTCTACTATCAATATAAAAATATAAGAAAAGTGCGATTAATTTTATTAAATAGAAGACTAATTAACGAGTTATGGAGTTGTTGCAGTTGAGGGTTAAAATAGTTACTGCTATTGATTAAGGAATCACATAATTTAGACTATTCTCAGATAAATTAGTATCATAATATATGGAAAATAAGGAATAATAATTACTAGATGTTAAACAGTACCTCATCAATGTGTAAAATAAGTATACTGTATATCATTATATAGTACTGCAGCAGGATAATCATAAATAGAATAACTAGATGACAGATACACTCGGTTAATAAAAAAACTAAACCTAAACATAACTACATTTATAAAATAATCAAAAATACCGTCATTCACAGTTCAGCACTAATTCGGTACCAAAGTACATCCCTCTCCATATTTATAGAAAAGTTATGAATACAAATTGTAAGGAAGTACTTCCAAAATCATAACATCTTTAATAAATATTCCTAAGCATATAAACAGACTAAAACTATATGTAAACTCCGAGTATTTTATCATAATTATATATATCATAGTGTGCATGGGTAATATATATATGCTAACACATATCTATATACAGAGAGTAATTTGAATATTTATCACATTTTTAATCAACAGACTGTACGATATATGCTGATATATTTTAGGAGAATTTATAAAGAAAATTATTTTAAAATTATGGAGAATTTAAGTAAAGTTACATGGATTGATACTATTATTATTGCTGTCTGGTATACATAGGAAATAATATATAGGGATCGGTATTTACATAGAGAAAACAAAATGGATATTATTAGGCAAGGAAGGGCTAAAATGGCATATGTAAGCAAGTTTATTTTAGATGATAAAGTCAATAATATAAGACATTAACTTTGATACTTTTTGTAAGGAAGATTACTTAGCTAATCATTTCATGCATATAATTATATTGTAAATATATTTATCATTATGAAACACAATCAGATAGCAAACACCAAATTCTTCTACCTTCTCTCCTTATTGGCAATAAATTCTTCAAATTATTTCTTAACTTTCTCGAAATCTTCACCCTGATACGTAATTTTATGAGCCACTTGAGTTGTGGTATCTTTGTTACCTGCTTTCTTGCTCTTGCCTCTAGTTTCTCGCTTCAAATCGAGTGCTGGCTTGGCGATAATGATACCTGTTTTTTTGGAGATTCGTAATTTTTCATAAGTTTCAGGATGATATCCGTATTTGATCCTTACAGCCCTTTTCGCAACAGTATCATACAGTCCAACCTTCGAAACATGCATTTTAGTCGCTTTCTGTTTCAACACTGAACTCTCTCCTTAGGTACCTATAGATAAAAGATAAAAAGTTACGAAATTTATAATATTTAAGATTGAGTCCTTCGACAACAACAGCATTAGATTTCCTGTAAACTTTAGTAACTTTGCCAGTTTTACCACGATCGGCTCCACTACGTACTTGCACTAAGTCACCTTTAACTATCTGCCAGTTTTTAAATGGTACTTGTGCTTTCTTGTTTGGTTTTACTTTGAAGGCGTGGTTGCGCAGGTTTGTTAGTAAGTTTAACAGCATTTATTATTGTGATTTATGGGATTTTTATTGAGTTGGAGCTATTGTGCTTTGTATATTTTTATAGATTTAGGGTTATATATACGGTAGAGAATATTTAATTATGTTGTTATTAACCCAATGTATTATGCATATATAAATACAAATATAATATACGATAGCCATGATCAGAAGATTTCATCAACTAGCAACCTCAATAATATCCTACACTCAAACTCTTCCCATAATATCATTCTCTTTCGCTACTACAGCCGTTCCAACCCAAGCTCCCGTCGCCATAAAACCTCTAAAAACCGACTCCTAAGTAAAAATAAAATGCCTGTGCTACAACTGTGGCTCAAACGGTCACACCGCATCAACCTGTAAACGTAAGAAAATATGTCATCGCTGTCGGAAAACAGGACATATTGCTTCAGCCTGTACTTAACCTATATAAAATATTAACTGCTATACCTGTAAAAGTAAAGGGCATCTCGCTAAGGATTGTCCTAAAGGCGATCGTATGACGGAAATGAAGTGTAATAAGTGTGGGGAAAAGGGGCATGTTGTCCGGCATTGTACTAAAGAGTCCAAGAAAGTTTAGGAGAAGCCTGTTCGTGTACCTAAATAAAAGAAAGTTAAAGTTAAGAAGGAAAAAACGAATAAAGATGCAGCATCAAATGCGTAAGGCACACAATAAAAAAAGCCAGCCACTGCAACAGTAAAGAAACCTAAACTTGCTTTAAGAGTGAAGAAAGCAAGAGTAGGAAAATGATATAGATATCTTATCACATGCTAATATCAAATATATTGGAGTTATTAGAATATATACACATCAATGTATGATGAGCTGAAAGATGATTATAATATGAAATGTTGATCATTTACCTTAATAATTGCTTCTAGACTTTATTTCTCTGGTACCTTTGCCTTCCATAATATTCCAACCGATCTCCAGCTCCTTGCATTTATTGTTAATGTTAATACTGTTACCACTATTCCCTTCATATCCGGCTGTTAAAAGTCCAATAGAACTCCTCATGAGTTCGCTCTAAAGCTCCCACCCCGAAGTGCTGCCAAGACTAGCCAGAAGATAGGCTAGCATTTCCTTATAATTGTAGGATTACTTAGTTTTCTGGAGTATCAACTAAAGATGTGCAGGCGTATTAGTATTAGTATTCATACTTATCTTCGAGTAGATGATCATGGTCGGGTAATATGCTGGGTATGTTACCTGGTACTACGAGTATCTGGATTGATCGATAAATAGAATTTATTATGTTGGGTTGCGGATGTAGTATATTGGTAATGGTATGCTTGATTTTGTATATGTATAAGTATCCGTTATAGCAGTAATATTGTTAATATTGGTATTATTGCTTAAATTAGTGTTTGAATTGGGAGATGTAACTTGGTGTGGCTGATGTTGGTGTTGACTTGGAACTGGGAATGTTGGAATTGGCATCTGCAGTCCAGTCTGTGCATGATGCTGGGGCTGGTGATGTGATTGGTGGTGATGTGAAGTCGGTTGACCAATTAATGCAGGATGATTATCTGTCTTGGACTGAGTTGAATACTGATGTTGTGGAATATAATGAGGCTGTTCTATCTTCTGATTGTTAATGTACACATTAGGAGCTTGTGAATAACCCATAAAATTTTGATTATACTGACCTGAAGTAGTCGTACAATTCGATACCATGGAAGTAGTCGATATTGATGAAGATATCATAGGGTCATTCTTAACTATCGTTGGAATTGTTACAGCTGTTGTTGTTGACACTTTTTATTTATTCAGTATTTTTTGATAAGTATCTCGTACTCTTTATTTTTTGTTGAATCCATTCAAAAATTGAATACAGTTTAGAAGAGGAGTCTTAAATTTAGCATATTTTATTGTGTTCTCGTTCTTGTACGCCCAGGTTAGATGGATGCATTATTCGAGACTTTATGCTTAACTCATCTGTTTGTTATCAACATTATTGTTATTATTGCTATTCTTACTATTATTATTCACATTCATAGTATTGTTCCCGTTATTTCCACCATTATTATTTTTGGCTGCCAAATATTTCTCCTCCTTGCCCCTATCAACCCTAACCTAACACTTAAGATACAAATTTTCCGGCCGTAACTCCCACATATCGGTAACCCAAAGCTGCAACAACTCCCTCCGATAATTAATCTGAACTTTAAGTTTATAATTAATTTAAACTCCCATCGGGTTCGCTCTAAAATCAAAAGTCTTCAACATAGTCTAATCATTCTAATTCAATTTATTACTCAAAGACCCAATCATTGAATGATCATTTAATTTTAATATTTATTGATGATAACCATATTATTTTGGGTTTGTGTGGGTTTTGAATACGACCTGGGGTTTTGGGTGGGATTTACGTAAGGGAAATTTGTAATATGATAGCTTGTATTTTGTGTGATATTTACCTGTCTATGCAGGCGATTTTTGAGATATAAATGGCGATTATTGGGGTTACATGTTGTGGTCGTATTGGCAGATACAGAATGTCTATGATTCGCTGAAACTGAACACCTTTATATTCGGCAGTATTTATCTATTTAAATTCGCAATAATAGTCTCATGGGTAAGTAGATTCCACTGCACCATATGCCCTTGCGCTTTCTTATCCGAATACTAGAAATAATTAACATATGAATCGGAGAGCATCCATAGCACATAATTATCTTCCTTGATAGGCAACTCCGCTATAAGTTTGCCATCTAATCCAAAATGCAGAACTCTCTTTGTATTATTTTTACTTTAATCTAAATCCACGCAAACAAAGGTGCCAGCAATAGCAAAATGAAAATCAACAATCTGTGAGGTATTGGACAGTGATAATTTCTATATTGATATTTTTATGTATTTTTATACTAACTATGATTGGGCATTTTGATTAATGGGCGCGATTGAAGGGGTTAGGGTTGAGGGTAAGAGTGCGGGTTGCTGTGGTACTGATTTTGGGAATTTCTGTTATTATTCACGTGGGTGCATATGCAGATTATGTTATGTTTATGTTATGTGTGGGGTTACTTTTATATATTACAATTTCTACATTTGCTGTTTATTTCATCATTATTATCTAATCAATTGTTTGTTCCATTTATTATACCAGTATCATCATCAAATAGAGTTATTAGTATAAAATATAGAGTTAAATCGAATAATAGGTTAAGATTAGTATAAATTGGTATTTATTAAATATTGTTAAGTTTTTATGCTTATTGTAGGATAATATTTTCATATTATGAATATTAATAACTAAAATATATCATAAATAGACGAATAATATGTCATTAACCTTTATTTGATATTTATGTATTTGAATATAATGAATTTTTAGTATAAAAATATAAATCAATTATATTTCAGTATAGAAAATATTAAAATCAATTAACAACAAAACCCAGATATATAATAACTAGCTTGGACCATAATTTCATAACTTTTATTCGCAAAATATTCAAATGTATTTTCAAAATAATTGTACATAAAATTTGACTTAACATCAAATTAATTCTCTGTTAAAGTATAACTCTTTGTTAATAGTTAATATAACATATTTTTGGATGTCAGTTTTATATCAAACTTGAAGACAATTTGCACTCTGTCGATAATTAAAAGTATATTAGAGTAAAATAAGTGCTATTCTTCAAGTTATGTTCATCATGTTTCTGCTTTTTATTATTCAATATTTTAGATGTTTTTTAAGATGACTCTCGTGTATTTTAGGGCAAACTAGAGAGCAAATTAGCTAATATTAAGGAATTATATGGGAAATATGATTAGATTACTAGTGAAAATCAATACAGGGATCAAACAGCTTTAATCATCGTTGCAGCATTTGAGGCAGCACCTTGAGCCGCCTGACCTGCTGCTTGACTTGCCGCCTGTTGTGCTGCTTGAGCTGCAACTTGACCAGCAGCCTGTTGAGCAGCTTGACCAGCAATTTGCTGAGCGACTTGACCGACAGCCAAGTTCAAAGGTGCAGAGCCAATCAAAGATGAAGCAGCAGCACCAGCTGGGGCAGCAGCTGTACCGGCAACCACACTGACGACGGCAGCACCACCGACACCGAGACCAGCACCGAGTGAGGCCTTGAATTCTTGTTTTGCTTCTTTCATGCAAGTATCAGAGCAGCCGTCACCGCTGATAGTGTTTCCATCGTCGCACTCTTAACTTCCTTGAACAACACCATTACCGCAGTCTTTCTTACAATCAGTGCAACCATCATTAGCAACTGTGTTTCCATCATCACATTGTTCAAGTCCTTTGTTATTGACGATACCGTCACCACATTTCTCAGCAACACACTTATCAGTGCAACCATCGCCGTTGACAAGATTACCATCATCACATTCTTAACCAGCATTGATGGTACCATCACCACAGATACCTCCAGTAACAAGAACGGTAGAGTTATCAACTTGTAATAAACGACCTTTAGTTAAATTAGGTCTTAAAGCTTTTCTTAAAATTTGAATTCCTTTCTCCAATGTTATTTTAATTTGAATTTCAGAGCTAAGATCAGCAGTTGAAATCAATTTATCTGCTTCTTCGAACAAAGTTTTAGTCAGGGAACCAACGATTGGGATATCCATCTCAATTTCAGATTTTAAGAGATTGAACATGTAGATATGGTTTGAGGTGGATATCAGTAAGTATGGCTTGGCGGATAGCACTTGGTCCACTGGCTGGCCTAGTTTCTTTGCGAATGACTTTACGAGATTGTTCTTCTCTAGAGAGATGTCATAGACGTGGAAATAGCCGTCCTTGCATCCTACGACCACGTTGTAGACTGAACCGGCATCATCGTTAGATGGAAGAAAACCAGTTTGAGTGACTGACAGCGCAGAAGCCTCACAGACTGGTTTTTTAAGAAGCAAAGAATAAGAGTCATCGTTTCCTTGTTTGTACACTCGAAGCTCGGTCTTGGTGACCACAACGACCATTTCTTGCCCAATTGAAGCATCGGTCAGTAAAATGTCAGATGAGTCAATGTCAGTTGGGATCCGAGGCTCGTGTGGCATTGCTGATACTAGAGCTACGAACAATAGCGCGAGTACGAGAAGCCTTGAGAATTTGATGGCCATTTAATTTATTTTTATTTAATAAGTTGAAGCGAATTGCCAATTTATAAATATTATCAACGTTACTTCTCTCAATTTAAAAGAAAGGAAATAACATTTATTTAAATAACGCATTCATATTCCCGCAGAAAAAGAGAGTGAGTGTAACGTCCATTCCACAATATATTTAATTCTTATTCTTCTGTTTGATTTGTAATGCTATTTCATGCTATAAAAACCGGAGACAAAAGTTGTTAATATTTGACAAATATACAGCTCAATCATATATTCGCATTGATATGGCAATATTGTACGAAATGGGACTTGCTGAAATTAATTCTGCATTTAAACAGTCTCGTAATTCGACTATTTTTAATTTATGAAACGAAATATTTGGGAATTAAGACAATTGTAGGCACAATTAGCCGATTGTGGCAATAGATTGGCTTTATTTGTCGGACTTTGTATAATATTATGCGTAATCCTAGCTAAAATTTATGTGGAATTCATAGAACTTGTATTTTATGGATCTAGAGTTAAACGAAAACACAGAAAAGCTGACAAATACAGCAAAGAAAACGAAATAGACTTGAGCGCGTGATTACAATATATTTAAAACTGCTTATAACCCAGCGATAGCACATCGAGCTCACCTGTCAACTTCGCAAAAATTTAACAAAAGATAAAACCTAATCGACACTATCTTTTTCGCTCTAGAAATTTTCTTCCTCCAACCAAGTGTGCTGAAGTTAAAAAAGATGCGATCTTAGAATCAAATCACAGAGTCATAATTCTGATCAGTATCATACTCTGTACATTCTGTAATGACTCTAGGTTAAGATGGGGGCGTAGGTTACGCGGATTGGAGTTGGAAGTAGAGACTGAATAAGAAGAAATCAAGAAGGAATAATTAATATGATTTCATTATTAATGTCAATCATTTTAGTATTTGAATATAGGTTAAGATGGCCTATTTTAATACCAAAACGACAAATATTTCAAGTCTCTAGATATTCAAAGTAGGTTGAAATATATTTTGCGTTTGATGGCAATAATTATAATATGTAAAGACTACATTATTAATTAACCTATATGCAAAGTTAATTATTACTATTATCATTAAGTATGCTTAATACTTTTTCAAAGAGAATAATAAGAAAATCATCTAAAGTACTAGATAAGTGAAAAAATTCTTTGAATTTGTAATCAAAATATAGCACATTTCTTAACAATATTTTCTTGTGTTTTTATCTGTTATTTTTTGGTAGACTATAGTTAAATTTGTTTATTTTTATCAATTCTGTTAGTGATAGCTTGATGCATGATTGCTGATTTCGCTTATGGTACACCTTTTCCATTTTCACATGAAACAATCCAGCCAGGCAATCCCACATTCTGACAATACTTCAAAAATTAAACATAACTAACCACACCTCCTTACTTACCCTCCTATTTCCCCTATACAAGATCAGCCATACCACCAATAGCAGCTATCCCTTATTTCCCAATTTTATACTGTTTCTGTACTCTTTCTACCCAATAATTTAGATGTTAGTACGTACCTCTTTAACTTAAATCACAATGTATCAGTACAATATCAGCATCTATATATATTAAAAAT
>APMI01018060.1_pt1 | contig 10204 bp, 12 predicted proteins | sample 667938 | NCBI WGS metagenome assembly APMI01 (sample SAMN01084076, study PRJNA167559) | wastewater metagenome | biome: Wastewater | place: Denmark: Ejby Moelle, Odense | collected 2011-11-28
TCATGGGCGGCGATGCGATGGCAGCGGCGGGCAACGACAAGGTCGCGGCCAACGACACGGGCGATGCCGGCGATACCGCCAATGTGCCGATCCCGATCCCGCGCCCGACATTCTGACAGGAAGAGCCATGACCCTCGCTGAGCGGCGCGTGCCGGTTTCCGTGCTGACCGGATTTCTCGGCGCGGGCAAGACGACCCTGCTCAACCGGCTCCTGAAGGATCCGACGCTGACGGACACGGCCGTCATCATCAACGAGTTCGGCGAGGTGGGCATCGACCATCTGCTGGTCGAGCAATCGGGCGACGGCATCATCGAGCTTGCCGACGGGTGCCTGTGCTGCACGATCCGCGGCGAACTGGTCGATACGCTCGCCGATCTCATGGACCGCATGCAGACCGGCAAGATCCAGCCGCTGAAACGCGTGGTGATCGAGACGACCGGCCTTGCCGACCCCGCGCCGGTGCTGCAGGCGGTCATGGGCAACCCGACCCTCGCCCATTCCTTCAGCCTCGACGGCGTGATCACCGTGGTCGATGCCGTCAACGGCCTTTCGACGCTCGCCAATCATCCCGAAGCCGTCAAGCAAGTCGCCGTCGCCGACCGCGTGCTGATCAGCAAGACTTCCCTCGCCGATGCCGCTACGCTGGACGCGGTGCGGCGGGAAATCACCGCGCTCAACCCGCGCGCCACCATTTCCGACGTCGATGCGCCCGGCCTCGCCGGCCCGGACCTGCTCGCCAACGGCCTTTACGATCCCGGCAGCAAGATACCGGATGTCCGCCGCTGGCTGCACGACGAGGCGCACGGCCATCACCATCACCACCACCACGATCATGATCATGATCACGACCACCATCATCACGGCCACGATCATCAGCACGCGCATGACGTGACACGCCACGACGCCACGATCCGCTCCTTCAGCATCGTGCACGATCGCCCGATCGACCCCATGGCGCTGGACATGTTCATCGATCTGCTGCGCTCCGCCCATGGCGAGAAGCTGCTGCGTATGAAGGGCATCGTCCTGATGGCGAACAACCCGGACCGCCCCCTGGTGCTGCATGGCGTGCAGAGCGTGTTCCATCCGCCGGAGCGGCTTGCCGCCTGGCCGGAGGCCGCCGAACGCCGCACACGGCTGGTGCTGATCACGAAGGACCTGCCGGAAGCCTTCGTGCGCGATCTCTTCGACGCCTTCACCGGCACGCCGCGGATCGACCGGCCCGACCGGGCGGCGCTCGCCGACAATCCCCTCGCCATACCGGGCCTCAAGCTCTAGCGGATCGTGTCCGGGGCGACCGAAGCCGCCCCGGATGCCCGTCAGGCCTTCAGCCGCAAAAGGCTGTTCTCGAAGGGCAGGCCCTCGTCATCCATCGGCCGGCGCGAGATTTCCTCGAAGCCGAGACCTCTGTAGAAGCCGAACGCCTGACCGTTTGCAGTGTAGACTTCAAGGAAGAGCTCTCCCTTCAGGGAAAGCGCGTGCTGCACCAGCGCCCGCCCGGCACCCAACCCCTGCCGCTCAGGCGCCACGAACAGGCCGCCGATGAACCTGTCCAGCAGGCTGATGAACCCGACCGTCTCTCCCCGATGGCAGGCTACCCATGTTTCGGCCCTGGGAAGATAGACCGTCTCGATCAGCACGCGCTGCTCCCGCAGACGAGCCGCGCCAAGAAAGGAATGCGCTAGAAGGGACGCATCGAACCAGATGGTCGACAGCGCTTGAAGATCCGTCGCCTCGTCATAGGCGCGGATGGAAAGATCCACGTTTTTCATGATTTTCCGTAAAATGAGAATGCACAGAAACAGCGCCGCAAGGGACGCCGGCTACGCCGCTTGGGCGGCTCCAATCAGGCTTCTGCGCATAAATCTCCTTCTACCGATAAAGGCTACATACGCCTTTGACGGAAAATAGCCAAGCCCCGGCCGCTCAGACCGCCTTGCGGATCAGAAAGCGATGCCCCGCCTCGACGCGCTCGCTGGTTTCGAGCACATGGCCATCCTCATGACAGAAATGGGGAATGTCGATCACCGCCAGCGGATCGGTGGTCTCGACCCAGAGGCTCGCACCGGCCGGCATCGCCGAAAGGCGCTTGCGCGCCTTCATCACCGGCAGCGGGCATTTCAGCCCGCGCAAGTCGTAGACTTCGGCCTCGCCCTCAGCGCCGGCCTTGGTCATTTCTGCCAGAACTTCCAGAAGGGCTTCTTCGGCGTCTGTTCGACGACGGCGACCGTCGGGTTTTCTTCCGGCACGGGCGTCGCGCCGGCCGTTTCCGCCGTTACGGCAGCCGGGTTCCGCGCTTCCTTGCGCGGCTGCACCCCGACGCCTGCCTTTGCCTCGTCGGCCTGCTGCGTCACAGGTTCGACAGGCGCGGCCTTGGCGGGCGCTTCCTCTTTGGCCGTCCAGAGCTTCCAGAAGGGCTTCTTTTCCGGCACCTCGACGGTCTGCATGCCGGGGTTCTCCTCCGGCACCGGCAGAGCGCCCGCGCCCCGCGCCTGTTTTTCCGCTTTCTCGGCGGCAACGTCGGCAGCAAGGTTCTGCGCTTCCTTGACCTTCGCCTGCTCGGCGTCGATCTTGGCCTGCTCCACCGCCTGCTTGGCGCGTTCCTCGGCTTCGAGCTTGCGCTTCTCGGCCTCTTCAGCCTTCTGCTTCTGCGCCTCGATCTCCCGCTCCGTCATGAGCTTGCCGGCGTCCAGCGAATTGCCCGTCGGCGCATAGGCCAGTTCCCGGCCCTTGCGCTGCTCGGCGACGATGGCCTTGCGCTGGGCCTCCGAGGGTTCCACCCAGACGGTGCCCTGATACTTGCTCATAGCCTTGGCGTAGGACGCCGCATAGGACTTGTTGTAGCTCGAAAGCGCGACGTCCAGCGACGACGGCGTGGTCATGGCGGGGCAGGCGCCGGCCGGCGAGAAAGGCTTGTCGGCCTGCTGGTTGAAGACATATTTGCCTTCGCAGACATTCACTTCCGGCGGGCGCTTGGTGATCTCGAAATGATCCCAGCCGACCTTCAGCATCTTCCAGAATTCGATATTCGGATTGTCGCGATGGCGCGCCATGTTCTCCGCGGTCATGCGGAAGGGGAAAGCCTGCAACTGGACCGCCTTCTGGCCGCCGTCGAAGGCGTCGCGCGCGAAGGCGAAGATTTCCACCATCTGCTCGTCGGTCATCGAATAGCAGCCCGACGAGGAGCAGGCGCCATGGATCATCAGATTGGTGCCACTCGCCTTGTTGGCACGGTCGTAGCTATTGGGGAAGCCAGTGTTGATGGCGAGATAGTAGCTCGAATTCGGGTTCATCTGGCCGCGCGAGAGCGGATAGAAGCCCTCCGGCGCCTGACGGTCGCCCTCCTTCGTCTTCGGGCCGAGCTTGCCGGACCAGGCGCAGATCTTGTAGTTGCGCACGAGCTGGAAGCGGTTGGAACGATCGGCCTTCCAGACCTCGAGCCGGCCCTCCTCCTTCAGGATGCGCAGCATGATCGGCGAGGACCGATCGATATTCATCTTGGAGAGCTTGCTCAGCACCGCCGGCGAAAGCTGGTAGCCGGTCTTGCTGGAAACCTTGGTGATATCGACGTCGACCTTGTCGAACGTGTCGAGCGTCTCGTTGGTGCAGCCGGCGGCGGCCATGGCGAGAAGCGATAGGGTGGCAAGAAGTTTCAGGCGCATTCCCAAGGTCCGTCAACAATCGTCAGATCGCGCTCCGCCGCGCCGGCAGGCGGGACGGGCAGTCGTAACCGGCTTATACTTCATAAATTCTTAACCGGGAATTCTTTCGCGAGGCTGCCGGAACTCCGCCTTCGCTTCAGACACAAGGATTGTGGCCGAGATTTGGCATGGCGGCGCTGAAGCGCCGCCGCCTATTGCCGCAGATCAGAGCTGGCGGCCGATATTGAGGTAGCGCTGGCGACGGTCCTTGCGAAGCTGGTCGCCCGGCTTGGCCGAAAGGTCCTTGAGCGCGGATGCGATGACATCGCCCGTGCGGCCGATGACGGCGGCCGGATCGCGATGCGCGCCGCCGACCGGCTCGGGAATGATGCCGTCGATGACGCCGAGGGCCTTCAGGTCCTCCGCCGTGATCTTCATGTTGCTCGCCGCTTCCTTGGCGCGGGTGGAATCGCGCCACAGGATCGAGGCCGCGCCTTCCGGCGAGATCACCGAATAGATCGCATGTTCCAGCATATATACGCGGTCGCCGGTGGCGATCGCGATCGCGCCGCCCGAGCCGCCCTCGCCCAGAACCACCGAGACGATCGGCACGCGGACGTTAAGGCACATTTCCGTGGAGCGGGCGATGGCTTCCGCCTGTCCGCGCTCTTCCGCACCGATGCCCGGATAGGCGCCCGCCGTGTCGATCAGCGTGATGATCGGCAGGCCGAAGCGGTCCGCCATCTCCATGACGCGGATCGCCTTGCGGTAGCCTTCCGGACGGGCGCTGCCGAAATTGTGCTTGAGGCGCGACTTGGTGTCGTTGCCCTTTTCCTGGCCGATGATGGCGACGGCTTCGCCGCGGAAGCGGCCGAGACCGGCCTGGATCGCCTCGTCTTCGGCAAACTTGCGGTCACCGGCGAGCGGCGTGAATTCTTCGAAGAGCTGGGCGGCGTAATCGACGAAATGCGGGCGCTGCGCATGGCGCGCGACCTGCGTCTTCTGCCAGGGCGACAGCCTGGAATATATGTCCGCCATCGCCTCGCGGGCGCGGATTTCAAGCCGGCCGACCTCGTCCGTCGTGTCGATGCTCTCATCTTCTTCGGCGAGCTTGCGAAGCTCGTGGATCTTGCCTTCGAGATCCGAGATGGGCTTTTCGAAATCGAGGTAATTGTGCATGAGATGCGTTTCCGATCGTTTGCTCAAACCGCGCTGACTGTCATCGGCCGAGAGGCCAGCCGCAAGCGGAGGGGTCCTAATCCGGTTTTTTTGCCTGTTTGGCAAGAGGGTGATGGGTTTGAACGAGCTGGTGAAGCCGTTCTTCCAGCACATGCGTATAGATTTGTGTCGTGGAAATGTCCGAATGGCCGAGCAGTTCCTGCACCGCGCGCAGGTCCGCCCCGTTCTGGAGCAGGTGGCTGGCGAAGGCATGGCGCAGCACATGCGGCGAGAGCGTCGCGGCCCTTATGCCCGCCCGCCCGGCCAGCGCCTTGAGATCACGGGCAAAGACCTGGCGGGGCAGGTAGCCCTCCTTGCCTTGCGACGGGAACAGGAAATCGCCCGCCGCCGGGTCGTCGCCGATTTCCGCCGCCAGCGTCTCGCCATAGGTCTCCAGCGCCGAAAGGGCGGCACGCGACAGCGGCACCATGCGCTCCTTGTTGCCCTTGCCCTTCACCACGAGAAAGCGCCCGGTCTTCGCCAGCACGCTCGCCGGCAGCGACACCAGCTCGCTGACGCGCAGGCCCGTCGCATAGAGAAGCTCGACCAGCAGATGCATGCGCCGCTTGAGAAGAAGGTTGCCGCCCGGCTCCATCGCCTCGGCCTCCGCCCGGGCGATCAGCCGGGTGACGTCGTCGACGCTCAGCGTCTTCGGCAGCGAGCGTCCCTTCTTGGGTGCATCGAGAATGCCGGTCGGGTCGTCGCCGCGCAGCCCTTCGCCATAGAGAAACTTGAAGAACTGCCGGAGCGCCGAAAGCCGCCGGGCCTGCGAGGTGGCGGCAAAACCCTGTTTGGCGAGATGGCCGAGATAGGCGCGCAGGTCGTCCGGCACCGCTTCGGAAAGGCGTACGCCGCGCTCGTTGAGGAAGGATCGCGCGTCTTCCAGGTCCCGCTCGTAGGATTGCAGCGTGTTCGTCGCCGCGCCACGCTCGGCGCTCATCATTTCGAGAAAGGACTCGACCTGAAGGGCGGATGGGTCCCTCATGGCTGCGGGTTCACCCGCTCGGAGGGAATGCGGATCGTCACCTCCCGCTCCGTCGGCTCCACGAAGGTGACGAGCGCCACCATCGTGCCATAGATCGTCCCGGCGATCATGGCGCAGACGAAGAGGAATCGGAACAGGCTGGGCATGGCATTCTCCGGGATGACGCCCTCTATATCGCCTCGCCACAGGCGGAGCGCAAGGGATGGAGCGGCCAGCAGGCTTGACGCTTCCGGCGCTTTTGTCGATACGGAAAGGAGACAAACCCCGGAAAACGCAATGACCGAGCTGATCGACCAGGCCCCTCCCACGCTCGCCGAGCAGGCCCGCGCAGCGCTCGGCAAGCGCAACCTTGTGCTGATCGGCCTGATGGGCGCCGGCAAATCGGCGATCGGCCGCATGACGGCGCAGGCGCTCGGCGTTCCCTTCGTCGATTCAGATCATGAAATCGAGCGTGTTTCGCGCATGTCCATCACCGATCTTTTCGCCGCCTATGGCGAGGCCGAATTCCGCGCGCTGGAAACCCGCGTCATCAAGCGGCTGCTGCGCTCCGGCCCGCGCGTCGTTTCCACCGGCGGCGGGGCCTATATCAACGAGAACACCCGCAGGCACATCAAGCGCGGCGGGCTGACCGTCTGGCTCAATGCCGATCTCGACGTGCTGTGGGAGCGCGTCAACAAGCGTGACACCCGCCCGCTCCTGAAGACGGAAAACCCGCGCCAGACACTCGAAAACCTCATGAACGCCCGTTACCCGATCTATGCTGAGGCCGATCTGACCGTGATGTCGCGCGACGTGAAAAAGGAAACCATGGTGGAGGAGGTGCTCGCCGCGATCACCGCCGCCGGCCCGAGAAACCAGACGAGATGACCATGACTGCCAATGCCACCGCCCGCCGCACCGTGCGGGTCGACCTCGGCGACCGCTCCTACGACATCCTGATCGGCCCCGGCCTCATCGCCTCTGCCGGCCGAGAAATCGCAAGCCGACTCAAGGGCCGCAAGATCGCCGTCATCACGGATGCGCATGTCGCGCCGCTCTATCTCGACGGTTTCATGGGCGCGCTTGCGGCGGAAGGCATCGACGCCGTGTCGCTCGTGCTGCCGGCCGGCGAAAAGACCAAGAGCTTCGAGCACCTCATCAGCGTCTGCGACAGCGTGCTAGCCGCCCGCATCGAGCGCAACGACCCCGTCGTGGCGCTGGGCGGCGGCGTCATCGGCGACCTCACCGGCTTTGCCGCCGGCATCGTGCGCCGCGGCTCGCGCTTCATCCAGGTGCCGACCTCGCTGCTGGCGCAGGTCGATTCCTCCGTCGGCGGCAAGACCGGCATCAACTCGCCGCACGGCAAGAACCTCATCGGCGTCTTCCATCAGCCGGATCTCGTTCTCGCCGACACCGACGTGCTCGACACGCTCTCGCCGCGCGAATTCCGCGCCGGCTATGCCGAAGTCGCCAAATACGGCCTGATCGACAAGCCGGACTTCTTCGCCTGGCTGGAGAAGAACTGGCGCGACGTTTTTGCCGGCGGCGAGGCGCGCATCGAGGCCATCGCCACGAGCTGCCAGGCGAAAGCGGACGTCGTCGCCGCCGACGAGCGCGAGAACGGCCAGCGCGCCCTCCTCAATCTCGGCCACACCTTCGGCCATGCGCTGGAAGCGGCGACGCAGTATGACAGCGCCCGCCTCGTCCATGGCGAGGGCGTCTCCATCGGCATGGTGCTCGCCCACCAGTTCTCCGCCCGCCTCAACCTGTGCAGCCCCGACGACGGCAAGCGCGTCGAGGCGCATCTGCGCGAGGTCGGCCTGCCGACGACGATGGGCGAGATTCCGGGCGGCCTGCCGCCGGCCGAAACGCTGATGGACGCCATCGCGCAGGACAAGAAGGTCAAGGCCGGCAAGCTCACCTTCATCCTGACGCGCGGCATCGGCCAGTCCTTCGTCGCCGACGACGTGCCGCAATCCGAGGTCGTCGCCTTCCTCAAGGAAAAGCTGCCGAAATGACCGGCGATGCGCCCGCCGCGTTCGCGCCCCATCTCTGGCCGTGGGTCGTTCTCGCCCTCGGCCTGATCGTCGCCGCCCTTGCCTTTTTCTGGCGCGCACAGCAGAAGACGGGCGAGACGGAGGGTGAGCGCCGCCCGGGCCAGCCCGCCCGCGACAGCGCCAATACAAAGCCCGACCGGGACAAGGCCGGCAACGGCCTCGACCTCGAGGCGCTGGAAGTCTCCGACATCATGATCCACCGCACCGCCATGCGTGCGCTCAATGCCGGCGACCCGCCGGAAGAGATCGTCAAGGCGGTGCTGGAAAGCCCCTATACGCGCATGCCGCTCTGGGCCGGCACGGTCGACAATATCGTCGGCGTCGTCCATGCCAAGGATCTGCTGCGCGCGCTCATCGAACCCGGCATGGAGCCGAAGAACCTCGACATTACCAAGGTCGCCGAGAAACCGTGGTTCGTGCCGGACACGACGACGCTGAAGGAACAGCTTGCCGCCTTCCTGCGCCGGCAGGAACACTTCGCCACCGTCGTGGACGAGTATGGCGAGGTGCAGGGCGTCGTGACGTTGCAGGACATATTGAAGGAGATCGTCGGCGATATTTCCGACGAGAAGGCCGTGGACATGCAGGGCGTGCGGCAGGAGGCGGACGGCTCGCTCGTCGTCGATGGCAGCGTGACGATCCGAGACCTCAACCGCGCCTTCACCTGGAACCTGCCGGACGAGGAGGCGACGACCATTGCCGGCCTCGTCATCCACGAGTCGAAATCCATCCCGGAAGAGCGGCAGGCCTTCACCTTCCACGGCAAGCGCTTCATCGTCATGAAGCGGGTGAAGAACCGCATCACGAGGCTGCGCATCCGCCCGGCCGAGCCGGAACGGCCAAAACCGTAGCTACCAGCGGATCGATTCGCCGGGCGCCGCCGCCTCAACGGCGAGCGCATGCAGGCCGGCGTCGAATTCCGCCTTCACCACATCGTTGATCGCCCGGTGCCGCGCCACGCGGCTCATGCCGGCAAAGGCCGAAGAGACGATGCGGATACGCATATGCGTCTCGCCCTCGCCGTCGAAACCCGGCTGGTGGCCGGCATGCAGGTGGCTCTCGTTGATGACGTCGAGGCGCTCGGGCGAGAAGGCAGCTTCGAGCTTGCCGGTCATGCTGGATTTCATGGACATTGGAGAACCTTGGGCGAAACCTTCGGCGGCCGGAAATGCGGGGCCGCGACGCAGAAAAATAGTCCCACAAAGCCAGCAACAATCCGCTTTGTCAATTCTTGTTGCAGGCCCTTCGGGACCCCATAATGTGCGCCATGAAACTCGATTCCAAATACTTCGACCGCATCCGCACGAAGCGGCGCGTGGAGCGTCCCGAACGTTCCGCGCCGACCTGTCAGTGGGACGGCTGCGAGGAGAATGCCGTGCATCGCGCGCCGGTGGGCCGCAATGCCGAAGGCCAGTATTTCATGTTCTGCTTCGAGCACGTCAAGGAATACAACAAGGGCTACAACTACTTCTCGGGCCTGTCCGACGGCGAGATCGCGCGTTACCAGAAGGAGGCGATCACCGGCCATCGCCCCACCTGGACCATCGGCGTCAACAAGGCCGCCAAGAACGGCCCGGCGCAGGGCACCGCACGCTCCGGCACGGCCGGGGCGAACCAGCGCATCCGTGACCCCTTCGGCTTCTTCAACGAGGGCAAGGGCCGCCGGCCCCAGATGGAGCCGCGCGCGCGAAAGCTGAAGACACTGGAGGCCAAGGCCTTCGATACGCTCGGCCTTTCGGCCAATGCGACGACCGAGGACATCAAATCCGCCTATAAAACGCTTGTCAAAAAGCATCACCCGGATGCAAATGGCGGAGATAGAGGCTCGGAAGAGCGTTTTCGCGCGGTCATCCAAGCATATCAATTGTTAAAGCAGGCCGGCTTCTGCTAGAGCAGTGCCGGCAACAAGACATTTGGGTGGAGGCGACCCCGCCGCCCGCGGAGACGTGATGAGCAAGATGGATCTCGATATTTCCAACCTCCCGGACACCACTGTTTCCGTACGGGAGGTTTTCGGCATTGATACGGACCTTCGGGTCCCGGCCTATTCCAAGGCGGACGCCTACGTTCCGGACCTCGACCCGGACTACCTGTTCGACCGCGAAACGACCCTCGCCATCCTCGCGGGCTTTGCCCATAACCGCCGCGTCATGGTCTCCGGTTATCACGGCACCGGCAAGTCGACCCATATCGAGCAGGTCGCCGCCCGCCTCAACTGGCCGTGCGTGCGCGTCAACCTCGACAGCCATGTCAGCCGTATCGACCTCGTCGGCAAGGACGCCATCGTCGTCAAGGACGGCCTGCAGGTCACCGAATTCAAGGA
>APMI01002655.1_pt1 | contig 10203 bp, 6 predicted proteins | sample 667938 | NCBI WGS metagenome assembly APMI01 (sample SAMN01084076, study PRJNA167559) | wastewater metagenome | biome: Wastewater | place: Denmark: Ejby Moelle, Odense | collected 2011-11-28
GACCTCGGCGTGGTCGTCGGCGCGGATCGCGGCGATCTGCAGCCCGGCGCGCGGGCGCACGGCGATCAACCCTTGCCATTCCAGCTTCTGGATCGCCTCGCGCACCGGCGTCCGGCCGTGGCCGGCAAGCTCGATGAGCTGCTTTTCCGTGACCAGCGAGCCGGGCTTCAGCTTGAGCGTGACGATGAGGCCTTCGAGGGCGAGATAGGCGAGGTGGGCTTGCGACGCCGCGGTTTCCGTCATTCCGGTATCCTGGTTGATATATCACATGGTTGCATGTCGCAAAACGGATGGCAAGTTTGCTGATATATCAGCGGCCGAACTGACGGCTGGCCGGATCGGGGCGATGTGCCGCAAGCCTTGGTTTTGCAAGATATGGATGTCTCGGCCGTTGAATGCGCAGTGATTTTGCCGGGAGCCGGAGACAGACGCCATGAGCCGGCCCATGCGACGCGGCAGCGGGCCGGGGGCGCGCGCCGGAACACTTTCTATGTGCTTTGTTCCGTTGTCATATTAGGTATCGAAGCACGTTTGCCGCCGCTCTTCAAAAAGACCCGAATAAAGCTGCCGGTCCGCCCGTCGATAGGAGGATTGCGGTTGACGAATATCATGGGCCTTGCCAGCATGCCCGTCCTTTCGGACCGTCCAGTTGCATTTGTGGGGGCATGGGTTGACTGCGGGTTCCATCATCGCGACGCTTCTGATCGTCTTTGCCGGCCTGCTCGCCGTGCCGGCCGTCAGTCATACCAATACGGGCACCACCCTCTCGCTGATGGCCTCTTCCATGGCCTTTGTCGCCATGGGGATCGCGCAGTTCATGGCGACGCGCCCGCCTTTCATCGAACGGCTCTTTGGCGGCCTCGATCGCATCTACCAGTTCCATCGCAAGATCGGCATCGCGGTGCTCTGTCTTATCCTGGTGCACTATTTCGTTGCACCCGACTTCCAGGGCCTTTCGCTGACGGGCGATCTCAACAGGCTCGCCAAGACCGCAGGCGAGTGGGCCTTCTACGGCTTCGTCTTCCTGCTCGTCCTATCCATCGTGAAGGTCATTCCGAAGACGCGCTTCCAGCTTCCCTATCAATACTGGCGCTTCACCCATCGCTTCATCGGCCTGCTCTTCGTGATGGTCGCCTTCCACCAGATGTTCATCAAGCGTCCCTATGACGGCACGGCGCTGCTGGCGACCTATCTCAACATCTTCGCCCTTGTCGGCATCGTGAGCTACGCCTACACGCAGCTCCTGCCGTGGCTGCGCACGCGCAGATACGAGGTGGCCCATGTGGAGCGTCACGACGGCGCGACCATCATCACCGCGCGGCCGACGGGCGGAAAGCTGCGGGCCTTGCCCGGCCAGTTCGGCTTCTTCCGGGTGAACAAATCCGGTCTTCGCGAGCCGCATCCCTTCACCATCGCCGGTATCGAGGATGACGGCACGGTCCGCTTCGCCATCAAGCCGCTCGGCGACTATACCAAGGCCTTGCGCGAGACGGTCGCGGTCGGGGACAGGCTGACGCTCGAGGGCGGTTATGGTCATTTCAATCACAAGCGCGGCGGCAAGAAGCAGATCTGGCTTGCCGGCGGCATCGGCGTCACCCCGTTCCTGGCCATGGCGAGCCGGCTGAAGGGCGACGAGGGGCAGGATATCCACATGGTCTACTGCGTGCGCGACGGGGCCGAGGCGATCGGCGTCGACACATTCAGGGCGCAGGCGGAAAAACTCGGCAATTTCAGCTTCGTGCTGCACAATTCGACGACGGATGGCCGTTTCGACGCCTCCAAGCTCGTCGCCGGCACCAGCATGAATCCCGCCGAGGCCGACCTGTGGTTCTGTGGCCCGCCGCCCCTGCGGATGGCCATCGAGAAAGGTTTGAGGGAACTCGGCAAGGCGCCGCGGCGCGTCGAGTTCGAGCGTTTCGAGTTTCGTTGACGCGGCCGGGCAGGGCGCGTGGCGAGCCTGCTTCGGATTGCGTGAGAAAGATTGGGTTTCCAGCCGGTGCGCCGGCCTTTTGGAGCGGGGGAACAAGCCATGCGCATGTTCAGCACATCATTCGTCCGGTCCGGCCTCGGCGCGGCGTTGGGCCTTGCCGTGGCGGCCTTCTGTCCGGCCGGGGCATTTGCCCTCGACCAGTTCGCACCGGATGCCTACGGCACCTACCAGGCGAATGCCGAGAACGGTAAGATCCTGTTCGGCGCCGCCGGCTGCGGCGCCTGCCACGGTTCCGGCGACAACACCGAACTGCTTTCCGGCGGCATGGAAATGCAGACGGCCATCGGCAAGTTCTTCGCCCCGAACATTTCCGCCCATCCGAACGGCATCGGCGGCTGGTCCAATGCGGATTTCCTGAACGCGGTGATGGTCGGCCTCAAGAAGGACGGCGACAATCTCTATCCCGTCATGCCCTACACATCCTACGGCGGCATGAAGCCGGAGGATGTGCTGGACATCAAGGCCTATATCGAGACGCTGCCGCAATCGGACGCCGCCTCGAAGGAACATGAGATCGCCTTCCCCTTCAGCCGACAGACGACGATCACGCTCTGGAAGCGCAGCCATTTCACCGTGCAGGCCTACCAGCCGCGCGAGCAGACGCAGATGGAGCGCGGCCGCTATCTCGTGGAGAATGTCGGCGGCTGCGGCGATTGCCACACGCCGCGCACGACGACCTACGGCCTCGACCTGGCGCGCGCCTATGAGGGCGAAAAGGGCCTGACCGGTGCGGTCGCGCCGGATATCACCAGGGCCCGCATGAGCGGGCTGGCCTCGCACGAGGTCTTCACCAAGGGGCTCATCGCGGAGGGCAAGAAGCTTTCCGGCTCGCCGCTCTCCGATCCGGTCATGCGCCGCATCGCGCAGGGCCTTTCGGCGCTTTCCGACGAGGACAAGCAGGCCATGTACGCCTTCCTTGCCGACCGGGAGGTGAAGGTGACGCCCGTCGAGACCAGCGCCACGCCTGTTTGCAGCGAGGCGACCTCGGAAGCCGCGCTCGGCGCGGGTGGCGGCAGCGCGGAATTCGCGTCGGCGGCCGATGCCTTCATCGGCAAATACTGCCGCAACTGCCATGGCCCGGGCGAAAGCTCGCAGGGCTCCTTCCCCTCGGGCGATCTTGCTTCGATTGCCGCCAACCCGGCCTTCGTGACGCCCGGTGATGCTGCCAAGTCGCTGCTCTATACCAGCGTCACCAGCGGCCGCATGCCGCTCGGCAAGCGCCCCGACGATGCCGAGGTGCAGGGCCTTGCCAACTGGATCAATTCGCTGAACCAGTCCGCCATCCCGACCGCCGTTTCCGCGACGCAGACGAAACGCGCCCGCCCGATGCTGAAATATCTCGACTTTGTCGATCTGGCCTTGCGCGATATCTCCAAGGTCGACGAGCACGACCAGCCGTTCATGCGCTATTTCAGCTATCGCGACCAGTATAACGGCATGATGAGCTGCGAGACGCACGAAACCTTCCTGAAGCGCATGAAGGTTCTGGCCGGCGGTTTCAAGAAGCTGCTCAACTCGCTGTCCTATGGCCCGCAACTCGTGATTCCCGACGAAGTCGAGGGATCAGACGGCTTGCTCGTGCGCATCGACCTGCGCGATCTCGAATGGAGCCAGGAAGACTACGATTTCCTGATCAACGAGTATTTCTACGGCGTTGACCCCGCAAGCAACGCACAGCTCCACTCGCTCGCCAAGGCCACGCAGACGCAGCTTCCGATCATGCGCGTCGACTGGTTCATGAGCAATGGCGCGCGGCCCAAGGTCTATAACCGCCTGATGAAACTGCCGACCAACATCATCGAGCTGGAACAGCGCTTCGGGGTGAACGTGGCCGAGAACATAGTGCGCCGCCGCATCGTGCGCGCCGGCTTTGCCGATGGCTCGTCCGGTGTTTCGGATCACAATCGCATGCTGGAACGCCACGACATGCCCTTCGGCGGCTATTATTGGAAGTCCTACGACTTTGCCGGCGATGTCGGCCGGCAGGTGCTGAAGCGCTTCCCGGCGGGTCCGGACGGCGTGCCGCTCAAGGCAGGTCTTGAACCCTTCGAGCATGACGGCGGCGAAATGATCTTCTCGCTCCCGAACGGCCTGCAGGGCTACTATCTCTCGACCAACAAGGGCGACCAGCTCAATGTCGGCCCGACGACCATCGTGTCCTTCCGCAAGCGGCCGATCGGCAAGGGCGTCGAGATCGTCAATGCCCGTTCCTGTTTCGATTGCCATTTCGACGGCATCCTTTCGAAACGCGACCAGCTGCGCCAGCATATCGAGACATCGACGCTGTTCTCCAAGGACCAGCAGGACGAGCTGCTTGCCGTCTACGTGCCGCAGGAGGAGTTGAACGAGGTCTACAAGCGCGATACCGAGCGCTTCGTCTCTGCGCTGGACCGTCTCGGCATCACCGAGGCGACGGCCGGTGGCGGCAAGACCGGGCTGAAGGCCCCCGGCGGCGCCGAAATCTTCACCTACTTCGCCGACAAATACGAAGACGAGCTGAACTTCGAGCAGCTTGCCTCCGAATTCGACATGACGCCGGAGGAGTTCGCCTCCGACATCCGCCGCCTCACCGACGTCAACGCGCTGCGCATCGGTCTCGACTGGGTCGCAACGCTCGAGGCCGGGGCCACGATCCCGCGCGTCGAGGTGGAGGAACAATATGCCTTCATGCTGGAGCCGCTGCGCCAGCTTCAGCCGCTGCATCGCGGCGTCAATCCGGATGTGAGCGTCGACACCGCGCACCAGCAGCCCGAGCAGAAGCAGGACCCGGCCCAATACGCCACGCAGACGGACACGGCCTATGTCGTGCCGGCCTACAAGCAGGACGACAAGGCGCAGGCCGACAAGGTGAAGCTTGCCCTGCATGTTTCCTCGACGCGCGCCAAGGTTGGCGATCATCTGAGTTTCGAGCTCAGCACGAACCATGCCTGCGAGCTTCAGGTCGTCTATGTGGAGGATACCGGCAATGTCGAGATCATTCCCGACGTGATGGTCGGCAGCACGACACTGAACCCCGGTGAACGCCGCCTCATTCCGCAGCCGGGCACCGGCAACCTGACCTTCGATTCGCCGTCGCCCGGCGAAACGATGATCGCGGTCTGCAAGATCGGCGGTCTCGGCGAGCAGAAGCTGACATCGGAAACGGCCCGGCAGCTCGTGGCCGGCTCGAAGCAGCCGACGACCCGCGGCCTTGCCATCAACCTTGCCAAGCAGGCCGAGCAGGACAACGGCGCAAGCGGTCTGCAGATGGTGACGTTCGAGATCCGGTGATAACAAGGGCAGGGGCTTTCCGGCCCCTGTCATTTCTGAAGACCATGAGGGTAAACCGACAATGCCGATGCGATCTCCCTGCCTGGACGCGATTTCGAACGCACGACCGCGCGGCGCTTTTGCTGGAATGGCTCTCGTATCGGCATTCTTCCTGCTGGCCGGCGCCGCACCGGCAGCGGCTACTTGCCAGGCGTTCACCGGCATCATCGAGGCGTTCAATGCCGGTGACGAGGCAAAGGCCCGGTCCTTCGCGGAGGCTGCGGGTACCGGCAATTGCAGTGCAAACGAGCGCACGCTCATCGGCCGCGTCGCGGCGCTGATCACGTTCAACCGGATTTCCACGGAGGTCGGCAACGGTGGCAAGCTGTCCGATCATCAGCAGGCGCTCGAAGACCTGCAGAAGCAATATGGCGGCCCCTGGCAGGTCTATGACGCGCTCGGCGATCTTGCGCGGGAGCGCAAGGATTACGAACAGGCCGCACGCCTCTACCAACTGGCGCTGGAAGACGGCTCCAACGAGACGCTGACCCCGCAATGGATGGCGCCCGACGAGCAGTACATCCTGCGTCTCGACAGGCTGGCGAGCGAAATGCGCCTTGCCGCGCCGCGCCCCGTCCAGCTTGCGATGCGCGGCGGCTGCAAGATTTCCTTCCGCGGCGTGAAGATCAAGAAGAAGTCGACGCCGGTGCGCTATGTCTTCGGCACCGCGGATTTCACGCCGGAGGGCGTCGAAGCGGCCAAGGATCTTGCCGAGTGCCTCAAAGCGGTGAAGCCCGCCTCGATCCGGCTGATCGGCCATACGGACCCCATCGGCTCGGCAGAGGCGAACTACAAGCTCTCGCTGGCGCGCGCCGAAACGCTGAAATCCTATCTCTACAATGCCGGCTATGCGGGTACGATCACCACCGAGGGCAAAGGCGAGGACCAGCCCTTCAAGCCGGACGATGCCAGCGCCTACGATACGGAAACGCTGAACCAGTTGCATCGTCGGGTGGAAGTGGACGTGGAATGATGAGAACGCTTTCCCGCCTGCTGGCGCTTTCCCTTGCCGTCGCATTGCCCGGGCCGGCATTTGCGGCGCAGACCTATGCGCTGGTGGTCGGCGTCGACCAGTATCCCAACGATGTCAGTCTCGACGGCGCGGTGCGCGATGCGGAAGACGTCTATGGCGCGATGAGCGCGGCGGGGTTCCAGGTCGTCAAGTTCACCAATGCCGAGGCGCGCAAGGACGATATCCGCAAGGCCTGGACGAACATGGTGGCGACGGCGGCGGCGGGCGATACGATCATCTTCACCTATGCCGGCCATGGCGCGCAGATGCCCGAACTCGTTGCCGGTGACGAGGCGGATGGTCTCGACGAATTCCTCCAGCTGCCCGGCTTCGACCGCAACCGCTACGCGGAAACTTCGAACGAGATCATCGTCGATAATGAGATGAACGCCTGGTTCGCCGAAGCCGAGGGCAAGGGCGTGCATGTGCTCTTCGTTTCCGACAGCTGCTTTTCCGGCGGCATGAGCCGGTCCATCACGGGCAAGAGCCGCCTTGCACCGGCCGTGAAGGTCAAGCTCGCGCCGCCCTCGCAGGAGGCGATCGACGGGGCGAACCTCAAGGAGATCAGTTTCAAGCAGGTGACGGTGCTGGCCGCCTCGCTCGAAAGCCAGCCGACACCGGAAGTCATCATCGATGGCGAGCCGCGCGGCGCGCTGAGCTGGAGTTTTGCGCGCGCGGTGGAGGGCAGCGCTGATCGCAACGGTGATGGGGTCATCACGCGCATCGAGCTGGAAGACTACATCTTCTCGAATGTGAAGAACCGTTCCGAAGCCCTGCAAGTGCCGAATTTCATGCCGCAGGTCGCGCGCTCGGAAAGCGAGGTCGTCGTTACGCTGACCCGCGGTCTTCCGGGCGGCAATGCCGGCGGCGCGGCTACGGCCGCGGCGGACAGGGCTGTCAGGCCGGCGCGTGAACTCGGCTGGACGGGCAAGATCGCGCTTGAAATCGTGGGTGAGGCCGCGCGGCCGGACCATACCGACGGCGCCGGCACACCCTTCCGCTGGGATGTGGCAAGTGGTGTCTTCTATACGCCGAACGGCGATGTCGCGGCGGAAAATGTCGGCGCAGATCGCATTCAGGCCGTGGTGGACAAGTTTGTCCTGCTGGATTTCATGAAGGCCATGGCGAGTCAGAATCCTGGTTCCGTCTCCTTGACGCCGGCTAGGGACATTTATGCTGCCGGCGATCGTCTGCGCTTCGATGCGCCGCCCGGCCGCTATCCCAACATGCTGGTTTTCAATCTCGCCAATACCGGCGAGGTGCAGTTCCTGGACATGCAGGCGGCCGGCAGCGAAAGCTCGCAGTTCAAGCTGACCGATGTCGAGGTCGTCAAACCCTTCGGCGCCGATCATCTCATCACCATCTGGACCGCCGAGCCGGTGGAAGCCATCGGCGCGGTGCTTGCCGACCGCAGCGTGACCGCCGCCACGCTGCTGCAGGCGCTGACGACGCGTCTCGACGGCAAGGAGGCGAGCGTCGCCATCCAACCTCTCTATACGCGGGAAACGCTCTGATGATCCGTTACGCCGCCGTCCTGCTTTCGCTTGGCCTGTTCTCCGGCGCGGAGGCCGCCGATCGCGCGCTGCTGATCGGTATCGGAGCCTATGCCTCCTTGCCGGAAAAGATGTTTCTGGAAGGGCCGAAGAACGATGTGCCGCTGATCGAGAAGCTCCTGAAGGAGAAGCACGGCTATGCGCCCGAATCGATCCGCATCCTGCGCGATCAGGATGCGAGCCGCGCCGCGATCCTGGCGAGCATCGACGAATGGCTGGTCAACGGCACGCAGCCGGGAGACCGCGTCTACTTCTATTTTTCGGGCCATGGCCTCCAGGTAAAGGATGTGAGCGGCGACGAGGAGGATGGGCTGGACGAAGCGTTGTCGACCTATGACATCGTCGCCGGCGATGGCGACTGGACCAATGTGATTCTCGACGACGAGATCGACGCGATGCTGGCAAAGCTCAAGGATCGCGCGGTCTCCATCGTCATCGATGCCTGCCATTCCGGCACGATCTCGCGCTCGCTCTCCACGCAGGTGGGCGATGTTATGGAGAGCGCGCGCTTCCTGCCGCGTCCCCATGCCAAACCGGCGGAGGAGGTGAAGACACGCGGCCTTCGCATCGATGTCGCCATCGTCGACAAGCCGGACATCGCCAGGCAGAGCGGTGTCGAGGCCTGGAGCGCGGCGTCCTCCTATCAGGTCGCCTGGGATGACACGCGCCTGCCGCCGGACGAGCGTCATGGCGTCTTCACGCTCTCCTATGTCAACGGCCATGAAACGTCCGCGGCCGACAGCAATGGCAACGGCATCGTTTCGAATGCCGAGCTGCTCGAATATGTGAAGAAGCAGTCGCAGGCCTATTGCGCCGCGCAGGACCAGTGCCAGGGTCTCGATCCGCAGCTCGAGGTCAACTATGCGCTGCTTGGCGCCAGCGCCGTGACCCCGGCGGCCGAAACCGGCCAGCAGGCGCCGGACTATGGCAAGGTCGAAGAGGTGAAGGTGGAGAACACCCCGCAGACCGCCTATGTCGCGGCCGATCCGGTTGCGGCCGTCGGCGATATTCTCGGCAAGGCGGAGACCGGCGACGTCAAGGTGGCGCTCTCCTCGGACCACCTCACGAATGGCGACGCCTTCCGCATCACGGTGACGAGCGCCACCGGCGGTAACCTCATCCTCTACGACGTGGACAAGGACGGCAAGGCGACACAGATATTCCCGAACGAGTCGGCGCGGAAGATCACGCGTCTCTCGGCCAATACGCCGATCACCATTCCGGATGACTATTACGGCTTCGATTTCGAGGCGGAGGGGCCGAGTGAAAACGTGCTGGTGGCAATCGTCATCGCCGACGACGTGGACCTCACCAAGGTCGCCCCGAGCGACTATGGCCTCACCAAGGAGCTCGACGCCCGCACCACCATCGCGGATATCGCCGGAACGCTAAAAGAGACATGGACGCGGGATACCGAGAACCGCAGCGTGAACTGGTCGCTGGGCTTACTGAAATACACCGTTTATTGAGCCCTACGCTGGTGTCGGAAGCCAAAGGCCTCCCGTCATCCCGATGAGAGCGGGCCGCTCCATGGCACGTCGTATCAAACCTGAAACAACGTCCGCACCCGTTCCGGCGATTCGGCGGTCCCATCTGCCGCAAGAGACAGGAAATGCCGGATCTGCCATTGCTGCGTTCGTATCGCGTCCTTCGCGGTAGGGCCGCTCCATGGGGGATAGACCCGAATGGCTCTCTTTCCGCCCTTGCCGCCCTGCGACATGACGCCCCTTGCGATCAGGATCTCCCGTCCGAAGATAAACTGCCCCCGATGCCCGGCATCCGACACGCTGACCACGACGAACTGCAGGTCGTCCGCACTGTCGAAGGGGGCAATCTCTTCGTCCGCGCCCGGTCTTTTCCAAAGCGTCACGAACTGACCGATCTTGGTGGGCGTCGTCCTGGCAACGCGAAAGGCTATGGCCATTCCGTCGAGACCGAAGCGGCAAGCGCCATAATCTGCGCTTTCCACCTCGCGCTGCGCCGGATGAGTCACCCGCATTCCCGCTGGCTCATATATGTCGCGAATGGCGTCGCTCAACGCGCTCGGGATACGGTTTCGTGTGCTGTCGCTTGAAGGCACGGGATTTCCATAAGCAGAAGGCGGCTGCCTGCCAAGTATCGAAAAAATATGGAGAAAGTGGTGAGCGCGCAGGGATTCGAACCCTGGACCTACTGATTATTCGAACCCTGGACCTACTGATTAAAAGTCAGTTGCTCTACCGGCTGAGCTACGCGCTCCCGAGCGGTGCGGATACGCCCCACGGAAGTGCGCGGAACATATGCAGGAGGGTTTACCGGGTCAACCCAGAAAATGGGGCGGAAAACAGCTTTTGCTGCAT
>APMI01004424.1_pt1 | contig 10202 bp, 9 predicted proteins | sample 667938 | NCBI WGS metagenome assembly APMI01 (sample SAMN01084076, study PRJNA167559) | wastewater metagenome | biome: Wastewater | place: Denmark: Ejby Moelle, Odense | collected 2011-11-28
GCGGTTAGACGGAAAGACCCCGTGCACCTTTACTGCAGCTTCAGAGTGGCATTAGGAAAGAATTGTGTAGCATAGGTGGGAGGCTTTGAAGCACTGGCGCCAGCCGGTGTGGAGCCATAGGTGAAATACCACCCTGTTGTTTTCTGATGTCTAACCCAGGACCGTTAGCCGGTTCGGGGACCCTCTGTGGCGGGTAGTTTGACTGGGGCGGTCGCCTCCTAAAGAGTAACGGAGGCGCGCGATGGTAGGCTCAGGCCGGTTGGAAACCGGCTGTTAGAGTGCAATGGCATAAGCCTGCCTGACTGCGAGATTGACGAATCGAGCAGAGACGAAAGTCGGTCATAGTGATCCGGTGGTCCCTCGTGGAAGGGCCATCGCTCAACGGATAAAAGGTACGCCGGGGATAACAGGCTGATGATTCCCAAGAGCTCATATCGACGGAATCGTTTGGCACCTCGATGTCGGCTCATCACATCCTGGGGCTGGAGCAGGTCCCAAGGGTTTGGCTGTTCGCCAATTAAAGTGGTACGTGAGCTGGGTTCAGAACGTCGCGAGACAGTTTGGTCCCTATCTGCCGTGGGCGTCGATACTTGAGAGGAGTTGCCCCTAGTACGAGAGGACCGGGGTGAACATGCCTCTGGTGTACCTGTCATTCCGCCAGGAGTGCAGCAGGGTAGCTATGCATGGACGGGATAACCGCTGAAAGCATCTAAGCGGGAAGCCTCCCTCAAGATAAGGTATCTTCGAGTCGTGATAGACCATCACGTTGATAGGCCGGGTGTGGAAGTGCGGTAACGCATGAAGCTAACCGGTCCTAATAACTCTGTTCATGCTTGAGAATCCCGCCATCAATGACAGGCCTGCCCTTGCAGGTCCCGTCCAACGATGTCGGACGATACCAGCCAACTTAACAACATCGCAAAATCCATCCCAAAAAGATGGACCCAATGCATCGATACAATCCGTCGGCTCCATTGCCTGGTGGCCATAGCGTCTGTGAACCACCCGATCCCTTCTCGAACTCGGCCGTGAAACCAGTCCGCGCCAATGGTACTAACGCTCAAGCGTTGGAAGAGTAGGTCGCCGCCAGGCATTGAAGCCGACGGATTATAACAACATAAAAACCCATTCATGATGACTAAAGGTGCCTGCCGCTATCGGTACGTGCCAAGGTGACGCGGGGTGGAGCAGCCCGGTAGCTCGTCAGGCTCATAACCTGAAGGTCGTAGGTTCAAATCCTACCCCCGCAACCATTGATCGGACGTATTCCAGCCTCGCCGTGTGCGGGGCTTTTTTGCGTTCGGCTGCCCGCACGGTGTTGGCAAAGGTGGCGTTTCCGCGCGTGATGACGCTTGCGCAAATGCGGATTTCACGACACAACGCGCGCTCCGGAAGCGCCGGAGGCACCATCGTTTTGCCAAAAACGCCCTATTTTCGGCTCTTTCAGGCGGAAAACAGTGGATAGCTTGGTTGGAACGATGGATTAGTGAGGCTTTGTCGCGTTAGCCGGTCCGTCCCATTACCAATGAAAGCAAGACCATGAACAGCAATGATCTGGCCGATGTCCTCGTCGCGAGCCACGGCCTTACCAAGGCCGACGCGCGCAAGGCCGTGGACGGCGTTTTCGCTGCCATCGCCGATGCCGCCGGCAAGGGCGACGAAGTTTCCCTGAACGGCTTCGGCAAGTTCAAGGTGAAGAACACCCCCGCGCGTGAAGGCCGCAACCCCTCGACGGGCGCGACCATCCAGATCGCGGCGTCGAACAAGCTGACCTTCTCTCCGGCGAAGGCCGTGAAGGACAAGCTCAACGGCTGAGCCGTTGCAGCCGGCGCCTTGCCAGTGGCAGGGCGCCGGTCTTCACTTCCCGCGTCAGGCGCACGCATTAACGGGGCCTTCTGGGCTCCCTAGCGCAACTGGCGTTTTTCGAGCTTCCGTGCCAGCGTTCGGCGATGCATGCCAAGGCGGCGCGCGGCTTCCGAAATATTGAAATCGCATTCCGCTAGCGTGGCGTGAATGTATTCCCATTCCACCGTCTTGATCGAGCTCTTGCGGCCTTCGAGCGGGGTGTCGGGATCACCATCGGCCTTGTGGAAGGCCTCCTCGATATCGTCGGTATTGGCGGGCTTCGCCAGATAGTGCGAAGCGCCGAGCTTGATCGCTTCGACAGCCGTGGCAATGCTGGCGAAACCGGTAAGGACGACGATGCGCGTATCGGCATCGCGCTGGTGAAGCATTTGCACGCAGCCCAGACCGGATGCGGTGCCCAGCTTGAGGTCGACGACGGCGTAGTCGAAGCGCGTGGCGGCAAGCAGGACTTCAAGATCTTCTGGCGAGGCGGCATGGCTGACGGTGTAGCCACGGCGCTCCAGCGATCGCTGCAAGGTCCGCGCGAAAGCGGGATCGTCCTCGACGATCACCAGCGAGTGCCGCGATGGCGCGGTATCGTCCTGCATCAGCGCGCCCCTTTTCCGGAAAAGATCAAGGCTTCGAGCGGAATGCTGATGCGCACCAGCGCGCCGCCGTCATTGGGATTGCCGACTTCCACCCGGCCGCCGAGCTTGCGGATCACGTTCACCACGAGAAACAGGCCCAGTCCACCGCCGGCGCGGCCTTTGGTGGAGGAATAGGGTTTGCCGAAAGCTTCGAGCATTTCCTCCGCGAAGCCCGGTCCGTTGTCGCGCACTTCGATGACCAGATCCCGGAGGGGCGTTCGCGCGTGGATGGTGACGCGCGCGGGGGAAACTTCGAGCGCGTTGTCGATCACGTTGCCGATAACCTGGCGCAAGGCAGGATCGGAGACGATGGCGACGTCCTGCGAGACTTCGTTGCGAAATTGCACGGCACCGGCGCTGCGATCACGCCAGTCGGCGGCGATTTCATCGAGAAACGCGCCAAGCCGGATGACCGATGGGCTTTCGCCCCGCGCTTCGCCGGCGGACATCAGGATGCCCGAGACGATCGTCTTGCAGCGCTTCAACTCGGTCTGCATTTCATCCACTTCGCCGGACAGTTCAGGCGTGGCCTTGACGACGGGGTGGTGCGCCCAGTCCCCCAGGATCACCGACATCGTGGACATTGGCGTGCCCAGTTCGTGCGCCGCACCCGAAGCAAGCAGACCCATGCGGACGATGTGATGCTCCTCGGCCGCCTGCTGGCGCAGCGTGGCGAGTGCGGCATCGCTCTGCCGGCGGTTGCGGTCCATGCGGATTACGAAGAACACCAGCAGCGCGGCGATGAGAAGGAAGCAGAGCAGGCTGCCGAGCAGATAGAGGCGCAAGGGTTCCGCGGCGTATTGCGGTGGCAGCGCAAGCGGACGGTACAGGAACGTCAGCAGCGCCACGCCCAGCGCCGCGATCGCGGCGACGATCCAGCTCCAGTCCGGCGGGAGCAGGATCGCGCCGATCACGATCTGCAGTAGGAACAGGAAGGTGAACGGATTGGTCGTCCCGCCGCTGAAATAGAGCTGCCACCCCAGTGCCGCGACATCCAGCATCAGCGCGCCGAGCAGTTCCATGTAGCTGTACCCTTCGCGCTCCCGCCCCATCACCGAGGTGGCAAGATTCACGAAGCCGAGCAGGACCGGCACGGTTATCAGCTGTGGTAACGGCAGGTTCACGCCCATCGCCGCCGCGGCAATCCAGATCGTCAGCAATTGTCCCGCCACAGCCATCCAGCGCAACTGGACGAGCAGCGCCATGTTGCGCGCGCTGGCGGGCGGATAGGAGAGCTGGGCGAGGCTTCTGGTCATGATTGCCTGCGCCATACCACGATTGCCCCGACGGCGCACAGCGCGGCGAGGGCGAACCAGGTCAGGGCATAGGCAAGGTGGTTATTGGGGAACGTCAGCACGGTGAGCCCGGCGACGGGTGTTTCTGAAGCGCGGGGGCTTTCCGACTGCGCGTCGATAAACAGCCGTGGGTCGATGGTCACGCCGCGCCTGGCGGCAATCGCGACGACATCGCGCGAATACCAGCGATCATCACCGGGCCGGTTGGCGCGCAGGAAGGCGCCGCCGGGTTCGGTCAGGCGGAGCAGGCCGGTGACGGTGACGCGGCCGGAGGGCGTCGCGCGGCGCACCGGATCAACCCGGGAACCGCTCGGGACGAAGCCGCGATTGACGAGGACGGGCGGACCACGATCGGGCTGGAGCGGGACGAGCACCCAGTAGCCGCTGCCGAGAATTGATGTGCCCGTCACGAGTGTTACGCCTCGTGCGTCATATGTGCCGCTCATGGTGAGGCGGCGGTATTCGAGCGGCTTGAGCGGGCCTTGCGGAAGCACCGCCACCGGGATCGGCGTGACATGCGTGGCCTGTTCAACGTGCGCGATCAGGGCTTCCTTCCACGCCAGCCGGTGGACCTGCCACACGCCCAGCGCGATGAAGGCGGGCGCAAGGAGAAGAAGGGCGAGCGCGAGCCAGTTGAACCCGCGCCGCGCCGCCCTGGTGTTCAAGGCGCTTGTTCCATGCCCTGCATGGTGCCCTGGGGCATCATGTTGTGGTTGAGGTGATACATCACCCACAGCGATCCGCTGAGCACGATTACCACCAGCACCACCGTGAACAGCAGCGCCAGAAGGTTCCAGCCGCCTTCCGCCTTGGCATTCATGTGCAGGAAGAAGATCATGTGGACCACGATCTGCACCGCGGCGAAGCCGGTGATGACCAGCGCTGTGGTGCCCTTGTCTGCAATGGCGCCGCTCATCACCAGCCAGAACGGGACGGCGGTGAGGATGACGGAAAGGCCGAAGCCCCAGACGTAATCGCGCAGCGATCCGTGGCCCTCGTCGTGCCCGCTCCCGTGCCCATGAACATCGTGTGCAGCGCTCATCGCAGCATTCCCATCAGATAGACGAACGTGAAGACGCCGATCCAGACGACGTCGAGAAAGTGCCAGAACAGGCTGAGGCACATCAGGCGGCGCTTGTTGGCGGCGATCAGACCGCGCTGGGCGACCTGCACCATCAGCACCGTCAGCCAGACCAGGCCGAACGTAACGTGCAGGCCATGCGTGCCGACCAGCGTGAAGAACGAGGACAGGAAGGCGCTGCGCTGTGGCGTCGCCCCTTCGTGGATCAGGTGCGAGAACTCGTAAAGCTCGATCCCCAGGAAGGCCGCGCCAAACAGGCCGGTGATCAGCAGCCAGAGCTGCGTCTGCCCTTTCTGCCCGCGCTGCATCGCCAGCATCGCGAACCCGTAGGTAATCGACGAGAACAGCAGCATCGAGGTGTTGAGCGCGACCAGTGGCAGGTCGAACAGGTCTTTCGGCCCCGGCCCCGCCGCGAGGTTGCCGCCCAGCACGCCGAAGGCGGCGAACAGCATCGCGAAGATGAGGCAGTCGCTCATCAGGTAGATCCAGAAGCCCAGCATGGTGCTGCCGCCTTCGGGATGATCGTGCTCGTGCAGGTCGTAGTAGCGGCCCGTCAGGGTCGCCGGGGAAACGGACTGGCTCATGCTGCGGCTCCCTCAAGCGCGGCAAGCTGCCGGGTGCGGGTGGCTTCGGTTTCCGCCACGGTTTCGGCGGGAATGTGGAAGTCGCGCCGGTAGTTGAAGGTATGCGCGATGGCGGTGATCAGCAGCGCGCCGAAGCTTGCCACGGCCAGCCACCAGATATGCCAGATCAGGGCGAAGCCGCAGACCGCGCTGATTCCGGCCAGGATCACGCCCGCGCCCGTGTTCTTGGGCATGTGGATCGGGCGGAAGCCTTCGACCGGACGGGCCACGCCCGCGCGCTTCATGTCCTCCCACGCGTCCAGATCATGCACGATCGGGGTGAAGGCGAAGTTGTAGGCGGGCGGCGGCGAGCTCGTCGACCATTCCAGCGTGCGCGCGTTCCAGGGATCGCCGGTTTCGTCGCGCAGTTCGTCGCGCCGCAGGATCGAGACGGTGTACTGGATCAGCATGGCCACGATGCCCAGCGCGATAAGGAAGGCGCCCGCCGCGGCGATCTGGAACCAGATCTGCAGCGAGGGATCGTCGAACACCCGCATCCGGCGCGTCACGCCCATCAGGCCCATGACGTAGAGCGGGGTAAAGGCCATCCAGAAGCCGACGACCCAGCACCAGAAGCTGACCTTGCCCCAGAACGGCTCCAGACGGAAACCGAACGCCTTGGGCCACCAGTAGTTGATCGCCGCGAACACGCCGAACACCACGCCGCCGATGATCACGTTGTGGAAGTGCGCGATCAGGAACAGCGAGTTGTGCAGGACGAAGTCCGCCGGCGGCACCGCCAGCATTACCCCGGTCATGCCGCCGATCACGAACGTCAGCATGAACGCCATCGTCCACATCATCGGCAGGTCGAAGCGGATGCGCGCGCGGTACATCGTGAACAGCCAGTTGAACATCTTCGCCCCGGTGGGGATCGAGATCACCATCGTGGTGATGCCGAAGAAGCTGTTCACGCTCGCGCCCGAACCCATCGTGAAGAAGTGGTGCAGCCACACGAGGTAGGACAGGATGGTGATGACGACGGTGGCATAGACCATCGACGAATAGCCGAAGAGCCGCTTGCCCGAGAACGTGGAGGTGATTTCGGAGAAGACGCCGAAGATCGGCAGGATCAGGATATAGACTTCCGGGTGGCCCCAGATCCAGATCAGGTTCACGTACATCATCGGGCTGCCGCCGAAATCGTTCGTGAAGAAGTTGGTGCCGACATAGCGATCGAGGCTGAGCAGCACGAGCACGGCGGTCAGCACCGGGAAGGACGCCACGATCAGCACGTTGGTGCACAGCGAGGTCCAGGTGAACACCGGCATCCGCATCATCGTCATGCCGGGCGCGCGCATCTTCACGATCGTGGCGATCAGGTTGATCCCCGACAGCGTGGTGCCCACGCCCGCGATCTGCAGCGACCAGATGTAGTAATCGACGCCGACGTTGGGGCTGTAGGCAAGGCCGGAGAGCGGCGGATAGGCCAGCCACCCGGTCTGCGCGAATTCCCCGACGAACAGCGAGGCCATCACCAGCGCAGCGCCGCTGGCGGTCATCCAGAAGCTGAAGTTGTTGAGGAACGGGAACGAGACGTCGCGCGCGCCGATCTGCAGCGGCACCACGTAGTTCATCAGCCCGGTCACGAACGGCATGGCCACAAAGAAGATCATGATCACGCCGTGCGCGGTGAATATCTGATCGTAGTGGTGCGCGTTGAGATAGCCTTCCGATCCGTTGAACGCGATCGCCTGCTGGATGCGCATCATCAGCGCGTCGGCAAAGCCGCGCAGGAACATGACGAGGCCCAGCACCATGTACATGATGCCGATCTTCTTGTGATCCACGCTGGTGAACCACTCTTTCCAGAGATAGCCCCACAGGCGGAAATAGGTGAGCGCCGCCAGCAGCGCGACGCCGCCCAGCGCGACGACCGCGAACGTGGCGAGCACGATCGGCTCGGTCGGGATCGCATCGGGGCCGAGGCGCCCGAGCAGGAACGACCAGTGTGGTTCGGCAGGTGTCATGGATCAGTGTCCGCGATCAGGAAACGGGGGAGGACGCCGGAGCGGCGAGGGAGAGGGTGCGGCTGGCCGGCTGTTGGGGCGGTGCCTCCTTCAGCGGTCCCTTGCCGGCGCAATAGGCATTCGCGTTGACGAACAGTTGCGCGCCGCTGGGCTGGCGACCGGGAAGCACGGGCAACACCTGTTCGCGACCGAACTTGTCGTAGGTCAGCGCGGCAAGGTTGAACTGCCCGGCGCGGCCGGTGCCGCCTTCGGCGTCGATCGCCATCATCTGGTTCACGCACATCTTGCCGGGGCGGACGCAGAGGTTGACGGCCGCGTCGAACAGCGCCGGATCGACGTTGGCGAAGTGGCGGACCGGTTCTTTCTCGCTCGGCTGTTCGAGCTTCAGGTAGGCCGTGCGGTCCAGCGCGTCGGCACCCTTGCGGATGCCGGCGGCCCAGGCGTCGAAATCGCCCGCGGATACGCCGCGCGTCACGAAACGCATCTTGGAGAAGCCGGCGCCGCTGTACTGCGCGGAAAAGCCCTGGAACGAGCCCATCCGGTTGAGCACGGCATGGAGCTTCGTTTCCATGCCCGGCATGGCATATATCTGGCCGGCGAGTGCGGGCACGTAGAACGAGTTCATCACGGACGACGCGGTCAGGCGGAATTGCACCGGGCGATCCACCGGCAGGACCAGATCGTTGACGGTAGCGATCTTCTGTTCGGGGTAGATGAACAGCCACTTCCAGTCGAGCGCGACGACCTGCACTTCCAGCGGCTTCGTACCTGCGGGAAGGGGCCGGGCGGCGTCTATGCGCGACAGCGGGCGGTAGGGATCGAGCGTATGAGTCGTGACCCAGGTGATCGACCCCAGCGCGATGATGATCATCAGCGGCGCCGACCAGATCACCAGTTCCAGCTTGGTGGAATGGTGCCATTCGGGCGCGTAGGTCGCCGCGGTGTTGGATGAACGGTAACGCCAGGCGAAGGCGACCGTCAGCACCATGACCGGCACGATGATCAGCAGCATCAGCGCCGTGGCGACGATCACCAGATGCGCCTGCTGTTGCGCGATATCGCCCGAGGGATTGAGAACGACCCAGTCGCAGCCGGAGAGGAGGGCAGCAAGCGGGAGGACGACGGCACCGCGCGCGAGGCGCCAGAGGGACGGGGGGATCGCTGGCATGGCGCGCGGACTAGGCCCGCCGGACGGTGCGTTCGATTGGACAATTTGTCCCACCCGCGCCTTGACGCGGATCAATGACAGTGAAACCTTGTCCTCAACGGTCGGAACAGACCGGGGTGAAGCCCGCAACGGGCACGAACGAGGTGCCTGACATGACTGCAGTTCCCTTCGATAACGGCATGGCGGGGCAAGGCCCGCGCGGGCATGCCGGTCACGCCGTTTCGCCGGGCGACATCGCCATCGGCGTGATCATCGGTCGCACGTCCGAATTCTTCGATTTCTTCGTCTATGCGATCGCTTCGGTGCTGGTGTTCCCGAAGGTCTTTTTCCCCTTCGCTCCCCCGCTTCAGGCGATGCTGTGGTCGTTCTCGCTGTTTGCGCTGGCCTTTCTGGCCCGTCCGGTGGGGTCGGTGGCGTTCATGGCCGTCGACCGCATGCTGGGGCGCGAGGCGAAGCTGACGATCGCCCTGTTCCTGCTGGGCGGATCGACCGCCGCGATTGCCTTCCTGCCCGGCTATGAGACACTGGGCGCGCGGGCGATCTGGCTGCTGGCGCTGTTCCGGCTGGGGCAGGGCTTCGCGCTGGGCGGCACCTGGGATGGCCTGGCCTCGCTGCTGGCGCTCAACGCGCCCGAGAACCGGCGCGGCTGGTATGCGATGATCCCGCAACTTGGCGCGCCGCTGGGCCTGATCGTGGCGAGCCTGCTGTTCGCGTTCTTCACCGCATCGCTGTCCATCGCCGATTTCCTTGAATGGGGCTGGCGCTATCCGTTCTTCGTCGCCTTCGCGATCAACGTCGTTGCCCTGTTCGCGCGGCTGCGCATGGTGGCGACGCCCGAGTTCCGGCGGTTGTACGAATCGCGCGATCTTCAGGCCGCGCCGGTGCTGGAGACAGTCTCGCGCGAATGGCGGACGGTCGCGATCGGGGTGTTCGCCCCGCTGGCGAGCTTCGCGCTGTTTCACATGGTCACCGTGTTTCCGCTGTCGTGGGTACTGCTGTTCACGCCCGAACAGCCGACCAGCTTCCTGCTGATCGAAGCCGGCGCGGCGGCGATCGGCGTGCTGGCAATCATCGCGTCGGGCCTGCTGGCCGACCGCATCGGGCGCCGCCGCCTGCTGGTGGTTTCGGCCGCGGCGATCGCCGTGTTCAGCGGGTTCGCGCCGCAATTGCTGGGGCTGGGTGAGGGCGGCGAGATCGCCTTCATGGTGCTGGGCTTCATCCTGCTGGGACTGGCCTTCGGGCAATCGTCGGGCGCGGTCTCGTCGAACTTCGCCACGCGCCATCGTTATACCGGTTCGGCGCTGACGAGCGATCTGGCGTGGTTGTTCGGCGCGGGGTTCGCCCCCCTGGTGGCGTTGTGGCTGGCCGCGCAGGGCGGGCTGCTCGCTTCGGGCGCTTATCTGCTGTCGGGCGCGCTGGCGACGCTGGTGGCGCTGTGGCTCAATTCGGAACTGGCGAGCCGCCATTGACGTACCCGGTTCCCTGGGCCGCGATTGCCGCCTAGGGAACCGGCGTGACCGACCTGCCGATCCACGCCGTCCTGCCGGACCTGCTTGCCGCCTTGCGCGCGCAG
>APMI01011460.1_pt1 | contig 10201 bp, 7 predicted proteins | sample 667938 | NCBI WGS metagenome assembly APMI01 (sample SAMN01084076, study PRJNA167559) | wastewater metagenome | biome: Wastewater | place: Denmark: Ejby Moelle, Odense | collected 2011-11-28
GCCAGGACCGCGCGGGTCCCGAGCCACGGGGCGTCGACCGATTCGGCGGCCGACCCGCTCGCCGCGGCGTCGAGGGTCCACACCTGGCCGGTGCTGGACTGCCCACCCACCCAGAGTCGCCCGCGGGAGTCGTATGCCGGGGGGGCGAGGACCGTTCCCGGCACGTCGACACGCGCCGGAACGCGGGCGTGCCAGCGCACCAGCCCGGAGGAGCTCAGGCCAGCGAGATCGGTGTAGTCGGCCGAGATTGCCAGCGCACCGACGCCGGCCCCGACCGTGGGCAGCTCGGGCAGGCCGGCCGCGGGCGCCGTACTGCCCTCGTCCAATCGCGTCGGGTCCACCGGCACCAACTGGTCGCCGAGTCGCACCAGTGCCCGGGTCGGTGCGGTCACGGCGGTGGAGTACCCGAGGTCCTGCACCGAAGCGACCGGCGAGCGGACCTCCTGCAGCGACAGCCGACCGGACCCCTGGACCTCCAGGGCTACCGACTGAACGCCGGCCGCCTGAGTGAGCGTCGCGACGAACTGGGCCCACATCTGGGCGCGCCGTCCGACGTCCGCGCTGGTGGCCGCTGAGGTGAGCACAACGGTGGCCACGCCGCCCTCCACGGCCACGGCGTCGACGGCCAGGCGGGTGCCGTCAGGTACGCCCGTCTCGGCCGCCCCCTTGAGGTAGTCGGGCACCGGCCCGAGCTGAGCCCGGGCCAAGGCAGTAGCCAGTCGAGGCCCGAGGGGGAACCACCGCACGTCGGGGACGAGGCGCTTGGCCCCGACCGCGGCATACGAGATCCGGAACGCCTCGAACAATCGGCCGAAGTCGTCGGTGCTCAGCCACATGCCGAACCCGCCGTCCGGCAGCTGGACCCGCCACTCCCCCTGTTCCTGGACCAGGCCGAGCGTCAGCGTCGCGGTGGTGCCGGGGGCGAGCTCCCGATACCGCCCGCCCTCGTCGACCGTGGCCACCGCCGGCACCGAGACCGTCGCCGTGCCCGGCACGGAGGCGTCGATGACCAACGGCGAGTTACGGTCGTAGACAGTCACCGACGATGTCGGGCGCCAGCGCGACACGGATGCGGCGGCCAGGTAGCTCACGGCCACCGGCGCTGAGCGATCCCCCGTCTCTTGGAAGGCTGCGCCGGCCTGCAGGAACCCCCTGACGATGTCGCCGGGGCCGGCCCCGGGTGCCGGAGCCGGCACGACGACCCGGGCCTGGGGGATGACGTTCTCGTCGACGGGACGACCTGCGACGACCGGGCCGGTCGTCGGCAGCCCGCAGCCGCCGAGCACCATGAGGCCCGCGAGCAGGGCCACTCCGCTGGCCACCAGCCCCCTGGCGAGGCGACGCCGGCCGCCCGTCGCCGACGGCGGTATGCCGCGCCGGCGCGTCACGGGACCTCCGCGGCCACGGGTGTCACCTCCGGGGAGTCCCCGCCGGGGGCCAACGGCAGCGGCGAACGCTCGAGGGTGACGTCGGCGTGTCGAGGCAGGGTAAGCCGGAAGCAGGATCCTTGCCCGGTCGCTCCCCAGGCCTGCAGCCACCCGGCGTGCAGCCGCGCGTCTTCGAGGGAGATCGCCAGCCCGAGGCCGGTGCCCCCGCTGGTGCGGGCCCGGGCTGGGTCCGCCCGCCAGAATCGGTTGAAGACCATCGCCGCCTCGCCCGGGCGCAGGCCGATCCCGTGGTCACGGACGGTGACGGCCACGGCGTCGGCGTCGGCCCCGACGGCGATCTCGATGGGCTGCCCCTCGCCGTGCTCGATGGCGTTGACGAGCAAGTTGCGCAGGATCCGCTCGACTCGACGCGAGTCGTATTCCGCCTCGCAGGGCGCTCCGGGGTCGAGCGTGGTCACCCGGCTGCCCTTGCGTTCGGCCAAGGCCTGGGAGGCGTCGACAACCCTGGCCACCGTGCGCCGCAGGTCGACGAGTTCGGTGTCGAGCACGGCCGCCCCGGCGTCGAACCGACTGATTTCGAGCAGGTCCGACAAGAGGGCTTCGAACCGGTCGAGTTCGTTGTGCAGCAGTTCCGCCGATCGGGAGGCGGCCGGGTCGAACTCGCCGCGCCTGGCGTGCAGGACGTCGGCAGCCATGCGGATCGTCGTCAACGGGGTGCGCAGTTCGTGGGAGACGTCCGAGACGAACCGTTGCTGGACCTGGGAGAGGTGTTCCAGTTGGCCGATCTGGCGTTGCAGCCCGTCGGCCATCTCGTTGAACGAGGTGGCCAGGCTCGACAGGTCGTCCTCGCCGTGCGCGACCATCCGTTCGTCGAGCCGCCCGGAGGCGAGGCGTTCGGCGACCTGGGCGGCGCTGCGGACCGGGGCGACGACGAGCCGGGTGACGACGTAGGCGACGGCGCCGATGAGCAGCAGGAGCACCAGACCGCCGTAGAGGAAGGTCCGGCCAACGACGGCGAGGGAATCGCGCTCCCGCTCCATCGGGTAGATGTAGTACATCCCGTATCCGCCGGCGAGCGGTAGGTCGACCTGTTGGCCGACGACCCAGGCGGGCACGGGGTCCGGTTCGGTGGCCAAGCGCACGGAAACCAGTTGCGCATGCTGCACGGTGCGGTCGGCGGCCACCTGTTGGCGCAGCGCATCGGGCACGTCGGACAACCCGAGTTCCCCCGAGACGACGACGGGGACGAGGACCGCCGATCGGTTGCTGTCCAGCCTGGCGAGGACGACGAAACGGTTCCCCTCGGTGCCAGCGGCCTCCTGGACGATCGACACCGCGGCCTCTGTCACCGCCTGTTGAGACTGCGCGAGATCCGTGGCGTAGAAGCCCACCTGCGCCCGTTTGGTCAGCGTGAGGGACTCCGCCGTGGCGATGCTGCGACGGTCCTCGACCAGCCCCGTGCCGATCTGGCCGTAGAGGTACGTGCCGACGACGCCGACGACGAGTGTCCCGAGGGCCAGGGTGACGACGACGACCCGGAACTGCAGCGAGCGGCGCCACAGCGCGGCGAGCCGCGCCAGTCGGTTCATCCCCCGGGTACCGGCCGCCCGGGCCCGGCGACGAGCCGCGGCGACGAGGTGCGCTCGGTCGGCTGGCGCTCGCCGGGAGGACCGCGCATCGCTGGCCGGCGGAGTGTCCATGGTCAGGCCGGGCCGGCCTTGTACCCCACTCCGCGGACGGTGACGACGATCTCCGGGTGTTCGGGGTCGTGCTCGATCTTGCTGCGCAGCCGTTGGACGTGTACGTTGACGAGGCGGGTGTCGCCGGCGTGGCGATACCCCCACACCTGCTCCAGCAACACCTCCCGGGTGAACACCTGCCAGGGCTTGCGCGCCAACGCGACGAGCAGGTCGAACTCCAGCGGAGTGAGCGACAACGCCCGGCCGGCCCGCTTCACCGAGTGCCCCGCGACGTCGATGGACAGGTCGCCGACCTGGAGGCGCTCCGGATCGGGCTCGTCGCCACGGCGCAGCCGGGCCCGGATGCGGGCGATGAGCTCCTGCGGCTTGAATGGTTTGACGACGTAGTCGTCGGCACCGGATTCCAACCCGACGACGACGTCGACGGTGTCGGTGCGCGCCGTGAGCATGACGATGGGGACCCCCGACTCGGCCCGGATCCGGCGGCATACCTCCATGCCGTCCATCCCCGGCAGCATGACGTCGAGCAGCACGAGGTCCGGTCGCACGTCCCGGAAGGCCGCGACGGCAGCCGCGCCGTCGGCGACGTGGGTCGGCTCGAACCCCTCCTGGGTCAGCACGATGGTGAGCATCTCGGCGAGGGCGAGGTCGTCGTCGACGACGAGCACGCGGCCTTTCACGAGAGGTCCTTCCGACGTCCCACGCGTATGCCGGCATCATCACACACCGGGGCACTGGGGACGGGGATGCCGCGGGACGACGCCCCGAGCGACGAGCGGTCGAACGACGGCCCCTGCGGACACAGGAGCGGCGCCCTCCCAGGGGGTGAAGGGCGCCGCCAGGACCCCATTATGGGCCCACTGGTGCGGTGACGGAAGGCTCCGACACGAAGTCGTCCCATTCACCCGGGTATGCCGCGCCCGGGCGAATGGGCAGCCGCAGGTCAGTAGCGGTAATGGTCGGGCTTGTACGGTCCGGCGACGTCGACCCCGAGGTATTCGGCCTGGGGCTTGGTCAGCTCGGTGAGTCGGACCCCGAGCGCGTCCAGGTGCAACCGGGCGACCTTTTCGTCGAGGACCTTGGGCAGCGTGTAGACCTGCCGCTCGTAGTCGTCGGTCTTCGTGAACAGCTCGACCTGGGCGATCGTCTGGTTGCTGAACGAGTTGCTCATGACGAAGCTCGGGTGGCCGGTCGCGTTGCCGAGGTTCATCAGCCGACCCTCGGACAGGACGATAACCGAACGCCCCGACGGGAAGCTCCACTCGTGGACCTGCGGCTTGATCTCGGTCTTGACGACGCCCGGGACCCGCGCCAGGCCGGCCATGTCGATCTCGTTGTCGAAGTGACCGATGTTGGCGACGATGGCCTTGTCTTTCATCCGACCCATGTGCTCCGCGGTGACGACGTCGTAGCAGCCGGTGGCGGTGACGACGATGTCGGCGGTCTCGATGACGTCCTCGAGCTGGGCCACCTGGTAGCCCTCCATCGCCGCCTGCAACGCGCAGATCGGGTCGATCTCCGTGACGATCACCCGGGCGCCCTGCCCCGCCAACGACTGGGCACACCCCTTGCCGACGTCGCCGAAACCGCACACGACGGCGACCTTGCCGCCGACGAGGACGTCGGTGGCCCGATTGAGCCCGTCGACGAGCGAGTGCCGACAGCCGTACTTGTTGTCGAACTTGCTCTTCGTCACCGAGTCGTTGACGTTGATCGCCGGGAAGAGCAGCTCGCCGGCCTCGGCGAGCTGGTAGAGGCGGTGTACGCCCGTCGTCGTCTCCTCGGTGACTCCCTTGATGCCCGCCGCGACAGCGGTCCACTTGCCAGAGTCGGTGGCCAGGGTGCGCCGCACGAGGTCCTTGAACACGGCGAACTCCTCGGAGTCCGCCTGCGTCGTCGGCGGTACCTGCCCGGCGGCCTCCCACTCGACGCCCTTGTGGACGAGCATGGTGGCGTCGCCACCGTCATCGAGGATCATGTTCGGGCCCAGGCCGTCCGGCCAGGTGAGGATCGCCTCCGTGCACTCCCAGTATTCCGGCAACGTCTCGCCCTTCCACGCGAACACCGGAATGCCCTGGAGGTCCTGCGGGCTGCCGTGCGGGCCGACGACGACCGCGGCGGCCGCCTCGTCCTGGGTGGAGAAGATGTTGCACGATGCCCAGCGCACTTGGGCGCCAAGGGCGACGAGGGTCTCGATGAGCACGGCGGTCTGCACGGTCATGTGCAGCGACCCGGCGATCCGGGCGCCGCGCAACGGCTGGCTCTGCGCGTACTCGCGGCGTAGGGACATCAGGCCGGGCATCTCGTGCTCGGCAAGGCGGAGTTGGTGACGGCCTGCGGCGGCGAGCGACAGGTCGGCCACCCGGAAGTCGACGGACATGGTGGAGCTCCTTGGCTTCGTGGTGAACTGACCCGGCGTCGCCCAGCAGGGCGCGGCATACGTCTCGCGGGTCATCCACCCACGCCGGCGAAGTTCCCAGTGTACCCGCGGAGAGAGCCTGCCGAGGGTCAGCGCGCCGCCCTTCGACCGCGATATGGGACGGGGGACCGCCAACCGGACGAAGGACCTACGACCCTTTGCGCTCGGGCGGCTGGCGGGCATACGGTCTGGGTCATGTTCGAGGTCCGTATTCACGGCCGCGGCGGACAAGGTGTCGTCACGGCGGCCGAGGTTCTCTCGGTCGCAGCATTCGACGAGGGCCGTCACGCCCAGGCTTTCCCGTCCTTCGGTTCCGAGCGAACGGGGGCACCAGTCGTCGCCTTCTGCCGCATCGCGGACATCCCTATCCGCGTCCGGGAGCCCGTCGTGGCCCCGGACGCTCTCGTTGTGCAGGACGCCACGCTCCTGCACCAGGTCGACGTGTTCTCCGGGCTCAAGCCCGACGGCTACGTCCTCATCAACTCGACGATGACGCTGGGCCAGCTCGGCATCGACGGGCTGGCGCAGACCCACCCGAACGCCAAGGTGCTGACCATCCCGGCGACGGACATCGCGCGCGACAACATCGGTCGCCCGGTGCCCAACCTCGTCATGCTCGGTGGTCTGGCCGCGTTCACCGACATCGTCCATCTGCCCGCCCTGCTGGAGGCCATGGGACACCACTTCCCGGGCGCGCTCGGCCAGAAGAACTCGACAGCGGCGAGTGCGGCATACGACTACGTGAAGTCCCACGTCGGGGACTCGGCCAAGGAGGCTGCCGGTGCGCAAGCAGATTGAGGGCTCTCAGGCGGTCGCTCAGGCCGTCTCGGCCAGCCGCCCGCAGGTCATCTGCGCCTACCCGATCTCGCCCCAGACACACATCGTCGAGGGATTGTCCGCGCTGGTGAAGACCGGCGAGCTGCCCGGCTGCGAGTTTGTCAACGTCGAGTCGGAGTTCGCCGCGATGAGCGTGGCGATCGGGTCCTCGGCCGCCGGCGCGCGGACCTACACCGCAACGGCCAGCCAGGGGCTGCTCTTCATGGTCGAAGCGGTCTACAACGCCTCGGGTCTCGGGTTGCCGATCGTCATGACGGTCGCCAACCGGGCCATCGGCGCCCCTATCAATATCTGGAACGACCACACCGACGCGATGAGCCAGCGTGACTCGGGGTGGATCCAGTTGTATGCCGAGACCAACCAGGAGGCGACGGACCTGCACGTGCAGGCCTTCAAGATCGCCGAGGAGCTCTCCCTGCCGGTCATGGTCTGCATGGACGGCTTCATCCTCACGCACGCGGTCGAGGAGGTCGACGTGCCGGAGCTGGAGCAGGTCCAGAAGTTCCTGCCGCCGTTCGTGCCCCGTCAGGTCCTCGACCCCGCCGACCCCGTGTCGATCGGGGCCATGGTCGGGCCCGAGGCGTTCACCGAGGTGCGCTACCTGGCCCACGAGAAGCAGATGCGGGCCCTGGAGACCATTCCCCGGGTCGCCGAGGAGTTCGAGCAGATCTTCGGCCGGGAGGCCGGTGGGCTGATCCGCACCTACCACTGCGACGACGCCGAGACGGTCATCATCGCGCTGGGTTCGGTGCTCGGCACCATCAAGGACGTCGTCGACGAGCGTCGGGCTAACGGCGAGAAGATCGGCGTCCTGGGCATCTGCTCGTTCCGGCCGTTCCCCATCGACGCGGTCCGCGAAGCGCTGGCCCACGCGACCCGGTTCGTCGCCCTGGAGAAGGCCTTCTCGGTCGGCATCGGCGGCATCGTCGCGTCGCATGTGCGCATGGCGATGTCCAAGCATCCCATCGCCAACTACACGGTCGTCGCCGGTCTCGGCGGGCGGGCCATTCTCAAGTCCTCACTGCACCAGATGCTCGATCGGGCCGTCGCCGACGAGCTGGACTTCCTCACCTTCCTCGACCTCGACCAGGACGTCGTGGACCGCGAGATCGCCCGGGCCAAGCTCGAGCCCAGGCCTGGACCCAGTGCCGAGGACTCGCTGCGCGACAAGGGCGCGGTCCGCGCGAGCGCCACCTGAAGGAGCCTGTCATGACCACCGAGATCCGCCACCAGCCGGCCAATCAGCCGGTGAAGTTCTACCAAGTCGGCAGCTTCGCCGTCGGCAACCGGCTCCTGCCGGTCGAGCAACGCTCCGTGCAGTCCGATCCCGAGCGCACCAATGCCCTCACCTCGGGCCATCGGGCCTGCCAGGGCTGCGGCGAGGCGCTCGGCGCCCGCTACGCGCTGGATGCCGCACTGCGCGCCGCGGACGGCAAGCTCGTGGCGGTCAACGCCACCGGCTGCCTCGAAGTGTTCTCCACGCCCTACCCCGAGACGTCCTGGCGTATCGCGTGGCTGCACTCACTGTTCGGCAACGCCCCGGCGGTCGCGTCCGGCGTCGCCGCGGCATACCGGGCCCTGGGTAAGGACGACATCCGCGTCGTCGGCCAGGGCGGCGACGGCGGCACGGTCGACATCGGTTTCGGGTGCCTGTCGGGGATGTTCGAGCGCAACGACGACGTGCTCTACATCTGCTACGACAACGAGGCGTACATGAACACCGGCGTGCAGCGCTCCGGCGCGACGCCGGCGGCGGCCCGCACCGCGACGACCCAGGCGGTCGGCCCGGAGCCGGGCAACGTCTTCGGCCAGGGCAAGGACCTGCCGCGGATCGCCATGGCCCACGAGATCCCCTACGTCGCCACGGCCACCGTCGCGGACCTGCACGACCTCGAGGCCAAGGCCACCAAGGCGATGTCGATCCGTGGGGCGCGCTACCTGCACGTGCTCGTCCCCTGCCCGCTGGGCTGGGGCACCGCCTCGTGCGACACGATCAAGTACGCCCGACTGGCCAAGGAGTCGGGGATCTTCCCGGTCTTCGAGGCCGAACACGGCGAGGTCGTCTCGTCCAGCCCGATCCGGCGCCAGGTCCCGGTCGAGGAGTACTTCAAGGGCCAGAAGCGCTACGCCCACCTGTTCTCCCCCACCCGCCGCGACGACGTCATCAACAAGCTGCAGGCGGCTGCCGACCGCAACATCGCCCGCTACGGACTGCTCCCGAAGGAGTCGAGCAACTGATGCAGAAGCCCTTCGCCATCACCCTGGACGTCGGGACGAGCCTGGCGAACCAGACCGGTTCGTGGCGCACCGAGCGGCCCGTCTACGTCGACCTGCTCCCCCCATGCAACAACGCCTGCCCGGCCGGCGAGAACATCCAGCAGTGGCTGTTCCACGCCGAGGAGGGCGACTACGAGGCGGCCTGGCGTCAGATCATGGCCGACAACCCGTTCCCCGCGATTATGGGCCGGGTCTGCTACCACCCCTGCCAGACCGCATGTAACCGGGTCGAGGTCGACGAGGCCGTGGGCATCAACGCCGTCGAGCGGTTCCTCGGCGACGAGGCGCTCAAGCAGGGCTGGTCGGTCGAGCCACCGGCGCAGCGCTCCGGCAAGAAGGTCCTCGTCGTCGGTGCGGGACCGTCCGGCCTGGCCGCGGCATACCACCTGGCCCGCCTCGGCCACGACGTCACCGTTCGCGAGGCCGGTCCGATGGCCGGCGGGATGATGCGCTTCGGCATCCCCACCTACCGGCTGCCGCGCGACATCCTCGACGCCGAGGTCAAGCGCATCACCGACCTAGGTGTCGTCATGCAGTTCGACGCCAAGGTCGAGGACCTCGAGGCCGCGCTGGGTGAGGGCTTCGACGCCCTCTTCCTCGCCGTGGGGGCCCACATCGGCAAGCGCGCGTACATCCCGGCCGGTGAGTCCGCGAAGATCCTCGACGCGGTGAGCTACCTGCACGACATGGAGACCGAGGCCGAGAAGCCCATGCTCGGTCGCCGGGTCGTCATCTACGGCGGCGGCAACACCGCTATCGACGCGGCCCGCACCGCCAAGAGGATGGGCGCCGAGGAAGCGATCATCGTCTACCGCCGCAACCGCGACAAGATGCCCGCCCACGACTTCGAGGTCCAAGAGGCCGAGGAGGAGGGCATCATGCTCAAGTGGCTCTCGACAATCAAGCACGTCGACGAGGGCAAGATGGTCGTCGAAAAGATGGAGCTCGACGAGAGCGGATTCCCGCAGCCCACCGGTGAACTCGAGGAACTCGAGGCCGACTCGCTCATCCTGGCACTGGGCCAGGAGGCCGACCTGACCTTCCTGCAGGACGCCAAGGGCATCACCATCAACGACGGCGTCGTCGACGTCGACGCGAACATGATGACCGGCCGGGACGGCGTCTTCGCCGGCGGCGACATGGTGCCGGCCGAGCGCACCGTCACGGTCGCGGTCGGACACGGCAAGAAGGCCGCCCGGCACATCGACGCCTATCTGCGCGGCACGACCTACGTGGCCCCGGCCAAGCACCCGGTCGCCACGTTCGACAAGCTCACCACGTGGTACTACTCCGACGCTCCCCACAAGGTCCGGGAGCACCTCGAGGGCGCCCGTCGGGCGGGGACCTTCGACGAGGTCGTCAAGGGACTGGACGAGGAGAGCGCGCAGTTCGAGGCCCGCCGATGCATGTCGTGCGGCAACTGCTTCGGCTGCGACAACTGCTTCGGGGTCTGCCCGGACAACGCTGTGAAGAAGACCGACATCGCCAAGGGGTACGCGATCGACTACGACTACTGCAAGGGTTGCGGCGTCTGCGTCGCGGAATGCCCGTGCGGGTCGATCGTCATGGAAGCCGAGTAG
>APMI01040443.1_pt1 | contig 10201 bp, 12 predicted proteins | sample 667938 | NCBI WGS metagenome assembly APMI01 (sample SAMN01084076, study PRJNA167559) | wastewater metagenome | biome: Wastewater | place: Denmark: Ejby Moelle, Odense | collected 2011-11-28
CAGCCTTTGAGTAATCAAAGGATGTAACGTCGGCTTCAATGAAATTAGCCTTTGGATACCGATTTGAGGCGTAATCGACTGCTTCTTGGCTTACATCAACGCCAGTAGACGAGGTCGCAAAAATCGCGGTATAGCCGGTTCCGTATCCCTCTCCGCTGGCCGCATCGACGACCTTTTGGTCAACGTACCAAGGCCTGAAATACAGATATCGTTGCCAATGAAAGGCTTCGGTGATGGGGTCCGACTGGTGCGGCACCATCCGCTCACCTGTCCATGCTAAGGGAGATGTCACACTCATAACAGACTCTACAGGTATTTTTTCGGGGTTTTGCCCGAATTCTGTAGACTAACCTAGGGCGATTTGGAGACCGCGCAACGTTTCATCCCAACTTGATCCTTCATCTTTGCGCTGGCGAAGAAAGGCATTTATCGGATCGTTACGATCAAGCGCTCTATCGGCTTTTGGGTTCGTACCTGGCTTGTAAGCACCAATGTTCACCATGTCTTCGATGTCACGATACGAAGCCAGCATTTCCCTTAGGTCACGAGCCATTTCCATTTGGCCTGGCTGAACAACCATCGGCATGGTTCTGCTTAAACTCTGAAGCAAATCGATCGGCGGATAGTGTCCTCGACTAGTTAGCCTTCGGTTTAGCACGATATGTCCATCGAGAATTCCTCGTGCAGCGTCTGAGATTGGCTCATTGGTATCGTCACCCTCTACGAGAACGGTGTAAAGAGCTGTGATCGATCCTTGAGGCCCAGTCCCAGCCCGTTCCATGAGCCTAGGCAACAGAGCGAAAACGCTTGGGGTGTAACCTTTCGTGCTCGGTGGTTCTCCGATAGCTAATCCGACTTCGCGTTGAGCCATCGCAAATCGAGTGACGCTATCCATCATGAGGAGGACTTTCTTGCCTTCATCACGAAATCCTTCGGCAATCGCGGTCGCTGTCAGAGCTGCTTTTAGGCGCACGAGCGCTGGTTGCTCGCTCGTCGCACAAACGACAACACTTCGGCGAAGTCCTTCTTCACCGAGGTCGTACTCGATAAACTCTCGCACTTCGCGACCACGCTCTCCAACCAAGGCGATCACGTTGATATCTGCCATGCAGTTACGAGCAATCATGCCGAGCAAGGTGCTCTTGCCGACACCAGATCCAGCCATGATGCCAATACGCTGTCCTTCTCCGAGCGTAAGGCATCCGTCGATGGCTCTCACTCCGGTCGGAAGCGGATTCTTGATCATCGTTCGCTCAAGAGGTGACGGCGGCTGAGCAAGGATCGGATAAGTCTTGTCGGTGCTAATCGGTCCCAATCCATCCATCGGATTTCCGAGACCATCCAAAACCCGTCCTAACAACTGAGATCCAACGGGTACCCGCAAACAAGAACCAGTTGCATGAACTATCGAACCAGCCCGAATGCCACCGAGTTCTCCTAATGGCATGAGTAGAGTTCGATCGCCTTTGAATCCGACAACCTCTGCAGGAAGGCGCTCGCTCCCGTACAGATCGTTTTCGAGGTAGCAAAGATCTCCAATTCGGGCGTTCGGACCGCTTGACTCGACCACCAACCCAACGACATCGGCAACTCTACCAGCGATGTCGAACTTTTGAGAGCTAACAATCGCCTTCCTAATCTTTTCAAGTTTTGGCTTTGAAGCGGTCATGCTGCCTCAATCGAATTCTCAATCAGCTGTAGCTTAGTCTCGACTCTGGCATCAATCACGCCGCCATCCGTTTCGACTACGCATCCCGCATCGATGTCCCTGTCTTCAACAATTTCGATTTCGCGAATAGAGTTAGACGAAGAAAGCAATTGATCCCGATATTGTTCGATGATCGGAATATCGAAAGGATTCATTCTGATTCGGGCACGACTCGAGTGCGTAACTTCGCCCAAAGCCTCCCTCACAATTTCGAGGATTGATTCGCGAGTCAGGCTGAGCTCTGCCGCCAGCACCTTCCGAATAGCCTCCATCGCAAGGGCAGCAACTTCTGACTCACAATCTGCTTTCCACCGCTCGGTAGCTTCATCCACGCGACCAAGAACTTCCCTAAGGGCTTGCACAAAAGTTTCAATCTCCTTCTGCGATTCAATCCGCTTTTCTTCAAGTGCGGCAGATTCTCCAACCTTCCTTCCCTCTGCTTCCCCGCTTTTTTTTCCGATTGCCAACCCGTCGGAATACCCTGATTCGAATCCTTCGTTTCTGGCTTCCTCAAGCGCCTTCTTCAGCTGTTCAGCGGGGGTGAGCGGCCGTTCTTTGCCTCTCAACGCTGTTACGGCGGCGGTCTTCACAACAGGCGATAGCAGGGACTGAAAATCTGCGGTCGGCGTACCATCCTTGATAACGTTTTGACGATTCATATCCTTGTCACTAAACCAACATGTCTTCTTCGCCGCTTCGACCAATCACAATCTCGCCGGCTTCTTCTAGTCTTCGAATAACAGCAACAATCTTCTGCTGAGCCTCTTCGACTACCCTCAAGCGAACCGGCCCCATGAACTCCATGTCTTCTTTCAACATAGCCGTTGCACGTTCGGACATGTTCCTAAAGATCTTGGCTTGAACATCGTTATTGACACCTTTGAGGGCAGTCGCCAACTCTTTCATGTCAACTTCCTTCATGATCGCTTGAATCGCTCGGTCGTCCAGTTGGATGACATCCTCAAAGACGAACATCATGTTCTTGACTGTATCAGCCAGATCTGGGCTGTTCTCTGACAGGTTCTCCATGATCACTCGTTCAGTCGATCGATCCACTCGGTTCAGAAGATCAACAAGAGCCTTAGGACCACCTGCTTGGCTCATCTCTTGGTTCAAAATGCTTGAAACCTTCTTTTCAAGAACCTGTTCAACGCGTCGGATAACCTCTGGAGGCGTCTGCTCCATCATGGCAATGCGAGCGGCAACGTCTCCGCGTAAGTCGCTTGGCAATTTGCTCAAGATGAGCGCCGCATTGTTGACCGGCATGTAAGCCAAGATCAAGGCAATGGTCTGAGGGTGCTCATCCTGGATAAAGCTCAGAACTTGACTGGGATCAGCTTTCTTGAGGAACTCGAAGGGGACGACTTGCATCGCCGCGACAATTCGCTTGATAACCTCTTCGGCCCGCTCCTCGCCAAAGGCTGCCTCAAGCACCTGTCTGGCCTGCTCAACGCCACCTTCTGCGATGAATTCTTGGGCGACAGCACTTTCGTAGAATTCAGCAATGACAGCTTCCCGTTGCTCGGGAGAAACTTTATCGAGTCGTGCGAGCTCTAAGCTTAAGACTTCGATATGCTCTTCGTCAAGGTGTCGAACAACCTTGCCAGCTATCTCCGATCCCAGGACCATCAACATGACGGCAGCTTTCTGCCTGTTCGTCAGTTCTTCTTTTTGCTTCCTCAACGTCGATCCTCCAAAAGCATGCTCTTAATTAACATTCCAACGACGCCAGGTTTCTCATTTGCCATCTTCTTAAGTTGTTCAAGGGGTAGGTGAACTCTGTCTTTGATCTCTTCGACACTCAAACCTGCCTCACCGTCTTCTGAAGTAAGGATCGAGCCATCTTCGGCATTTCCAGATGCTAACATCGCCAGAATATTGTTGGATGCCGCTTCAAGAGCTTGATTTGACGCGAAGTCCCCGGTAGGTAGTGCCGACATCGTTGAGGCAGTTAGCACTGGCTCAGGAGCATAAGCTTTAGCAACCTTGCCCACTTGCTTGATCACCATGAAAGCAACGATCAGCATCGCCGCAACGGGGAGCAATGAAATGATTTGCTGCATTCGCTGCTGACTTGCATATTCGCTTTGTTGCTTCACATTGGTTTGCTGAACTTCTCGATTGAATGGTGCTTTGACAACGGCAGCAACAAAGCCTTTGTCACCTAACGCGGCAATCTCGTTCTTGACAAAACTCTCAACCTTTTTCTCATCAGGAACGGTTGTTTCATCAACCAAGACGTTAATGGTCAGGGACCTCAAAGTTCCACCTTGATGGGTTGTCTTCGTCGTCTTTTCGCTGGTAACCACGAATTCTTTCTGGATGTCTTCCTGCTTGTACGCAGCCGTTTTGCCAGAGTCATTCGCGGTTGCTGGAGCAGATGCCTTTGCGACCGTACCGCTTGCTCTGTCCGGTTCTATTGGCTGGCCATTTTGGTATTGCTCCGTTCGGCTACCATCTCGGATAGGTTGGTCGCTCAGCTTTCTGGCAGTTTCGTCTTGGCTAACCTGATCAATATTCACATCGGCATGGACAATTACAATCGTGTTATTCGGACCGAATGCCGTATCCAAGCTAGTTTGTAAGGCACGTTGACGCTTTTTCGACTCTGCGTCGTTTATCTTCATCTGAAGCAAAGTCCCCTCGGACCCGCCTTCCTGTTCTTCGCCGTTGAACAAGAACTGGCTGTTCTGATTGACAACCTGAATGTTCTTCGGATCAAGTCCAGCAACAGATTCCTTTGCCAAAGCGGCGATAGCTTGACCAAGATTCGCATTCGATCCGCTGTCATCTTGAAAAACCATGATGCTCACGGAAGGAGGCGACTTCGTATCGGTAAAAACGGTGTCAGGTGGCTCCGTGATAGTCACTCGAGCACTTCGAACTCCCACTAACAACTCGATGGTTCTTGCCAACTCACCTTCTCGGATGGCATTCAACCTTTGGGTCTGTACTTCTCGAGTTTCGCCGAGATGGCTATCACTTAGGTTGGCTAGTCCAAGGCTTCGGTTGCGAGTTGGCAATTTTCCTGCTTGAGCTAATTTCGCTTTAATTGAGTTGACCTTATCCGCTGGGACCTCTATTCTGCCTGGGCTTGATTCGCGATACTCGATTTGCAACGAATCCAGGGAGGTGATTATTTCAGCATTGGTCTGCTCATCCAGTTCCATTCCTGGGAAAAGCACCTTATATTCCTGACGTGAAGCTAACATGAACGTCGCCACAACCAGAAGGAACAGCATCGACAATCCGCCGATGGTGATGAGCTTTTGCGTCTGAGCAGCCTCTGCCCACCACTGCTTTAATCGTAAGAAAATTCCACCCATTCGAATACCCGAAAAACCTTAATGCGGCAAAAACTAAACCTGAAGTCGAGAAATCTCCTGATAAGCCTCAAGCACTTTATTGCGAACTGCCATTGTCAATTGCATCTGTGTGCTCGCCTGTTCGACCTTCATCATTAGTTCGTGTACTTCCACCGGTCGTCGATTCGTCATGTAGTCTTCGGACAAACTCTTAGCGTCCATTTGTGATTTGTTCACTTCCTTCATGACGTCCATCAACATCTTGCCGAAATCTTTCTCTTCACCAAGATTGGCTTCCGCTAGCTGTGGCTTCGGCACAGCGGCTCGGGCACTTTCTACAAACTGCTGAACTGCGGAATTGGCGGGTAGTAACATGGGCTTAAACCTTTCCGATATTGAGTGCGCTGCGGATCATTCCTTTGGCAGTATTGAATGCAGCGATATTGGCTTCATAAGCCCGGCTAGCCGACATCATGTCCACCATTTCATTGATGGGCTGAACGTTCGAGGCAAGCACGTTTCCGTTAGCATCTTGAAACGGGTTGCCCGGATCATGCTTGATATCAAAAGGTCGGGTGTCTTCGGCGATCTGCTGAACTTGCACGCCGTCTTCTCCGCTCGAAAGAATGACATCTCGCCGTCGATAAGGTAGTTGTGTATCTGTGGATGTCGAGTTCGCATTGGCAATGTTTGAGGAAATGACATCGAGTCGTGCTCTTTCAGCTGCTAGACCACTCGCCGAGACCCTCATTGCCGAAGATATATTCACTACTTACCTTCCCTAATCGCGCTCTTCAAACCGCTGAATGATCGAGTCGTCAGCTCGGTCAGCGTCTGATATCGAAGCTCTGTCTCGCCAATAGCGTAAACCTCAGCCTCCATGTCCACGTTGTTTCCATCTAGCCTTAACGAAGAATTCGATTTAACTGGTGCAGAACCGTTTGGATCCATCTCTCCGTCGAGGACGATGCTAAAGTCCATATCTTCGCGCTTATAACCTGGAACATTGACGTTGGCAAGGTTCTTCCTGAGCATCGCTTGCCTTTCAGAGGTCTTGTCCAGTGCCTTTCCAAGATTGTTTAGGTGGCCACCAAAAACATCATTCAGCATTTGTGATTCCTTGCACGCCTAAGCGGGCTTATCAGAATTCTCGGTAACAAACCCGGCAATACTCAGGGGGAATAGGTTCAATCTGAACTAAAAAAGGACGACCCCCGAATCGGTGGTCGTCCAATATGAGATAGATGGCTGGGATGGACGGACCTATGAATGTGCCGTCCGACAAAGATATTTTAAGACATTTTCGCCAGAATGCCAACTCAATTTCGCGAAATCTGATCCTCAGCTTATGTGGCTTGACTTAACTGGAATAGCACGCCGGTTGGCTTCTTCAGTCAAATGGTCTCGGGTAATCCTGACCCCCACATCGAGCGACTCAGTTCCCGTTCCCGTGAAGATGCCCCGCGTTGGAGTGACCTCAGAGTAGTCAGTCCCGGTATGAACCCGAATATAGTGATCGTTTGCCAGTTGTCGATTAGTTGGATCGATTCCCAGCCAACGCCCGTCTGGCAGGAGCACCTCGACCCAAGCGTGAGTAGCTTGGGCTCCACGAAATGATTCATTCTCTCCTACGTACAGATATCCGCTCACGTAACGAGAGGGCACTCCGCTCATCCTAAGACAAGCCAACATCAGATGCGCAAAATCCTGACACACACCAGCTTTTAGCGAAAGAACCTCTGGAAGAGTGGTGTGAACGTGAGTAACATCGGGATCGTATGCCAGAAGCTCGTTGATCTTGTTTCCAAGGTGAATCACCCAGTTCGCGACACTTCCCGACTTCTGAACCGAATCAGCGAGTAGCTTAATCTGCGGCAGAAACCTAACATAAGGTGTTTCCATGACGAACTCTAGATGGCTCTCTCGGACCTGGTCGAGGGACCTCCAGTCGTCGTAGATAAGGTTCAGTCCCTTAAATGGATCCTCTAGGTAGGTCGCTACAACCGCGGTCGCGGTTATCTTGAGTTCCCGGTGTGGATAACGAATTGAAAAGTGGTGGACGGGGCCACCTTCCTCTGTATATTCAAAAACCCTAACATGCGGATCGACCGTGAGTTCAAAACCCATGCAGAGCTGATCATCTCCATCTAGCGGCATCAAACGCACCTCATTATAGCTATCGAAACTATTCGTTCGATAGCGATAGGTCGTTTCGTGTGTCGAGTAAAGAATCATCCTTTGCCGAGCGTTTGTAGAGACGTAAGTTCCGGTCTGTTCGATTCATCTGAAGCCAGACTGATTAGCTTAGCCGACATTTAATGCACAAGATTCATTGGCTTAGCAATGAGGTCAAGATTATCAAATTAGAATTCGGCTACCCTTTCTATGATATGTCGGATTCTTTCACTTTTTCGCGACCAAGTATTACCGAGCAGAATCAGCGAAACGACATCATGCGCCGAGTATTGGAGTTCATCCGAACGGATCAAACGATTAAGTTGCCGCCGTTTGACGCCTCTTTATCGCGCCCAGACGACCAGTTTGCTTTATTGTCCATTGGTCTTGAGCAAAACCCGTTTGGGGGAGAGGTGGGTTGCTATCGCTACCAATTCGAAGGAGAAGAAGATTTACTTCACCTCATTATTTTGAAAACGGACCGGACAGCGCTTTCGGTCGTTGAAGCCCAGTCGGTAGCTAGCTTCTTACTTGAGGGTGTTCCGCCAGCATTGATCTGGCTTCGTCCCGGAGAGTTTTCACAACACTTTTACGTCGGTCACGACGAACTGATCGACAAACTCGTTGTGGTTTAAATCATGAGCCACGAAGATACAAGCGCACTCCCGAGCTCATGATTTTGGCTTTCTTAAGGATTACTTAGGTACTAGATTCTTCTTTACGTTATCCGGGATATTTGGATTGCTGGCTACAGGGTCGTTTGCCTTCGCTTTGTCGGCAGACTCAGTTCCAGTAGATTTGACTGTCTCTACAGGCGTTTCGCCACTGTTACATCCGTAAAGGACAGCAAAAACACCAACCAATATTGCTAGCTTGATTTTCATGTTTGTTTCAATTTTAGCAAGCAAGATGAATAAATCATCCTGCTTGTAAGAGTCAGTTTACTTGTACTCGCCCCAGGCTTCAGAGGCAATTTGCTGTCGGTCAGCCTGAGTGTAAGTCAGGTTCGTATACGGGTTAATCGAGTACTTCGTGCCCCAGTCATCCCTCGTCGCATTCGAAGGATCGAGAGTTGCCACGACGCTCTTCGACTTCGCATGGCCGTCTGCCCAGACAAACGCTGCTTGCTTTCCAACTGCATGGATCGGACCGTTTGTTCCTGATGGACAAGTTGAGTTGATGCACCAGTCCGGCTTTGTCTCTTTGACTGAGCTGATAAAGGTTGGGCGCATATCGTTCCATCGAGTTCGACTCGGGACGAACAGAATAGTTCCTGCAACTTCATCAACAGTGTTCAAAGTCGACAGTCCGTTTTGGGTCCAAGGCAGCTGTAAACACTCGCCGTTGGCAAATCCAATAACAGTTGTATTCGTCGCGAAGTTATTTGGATAAACGTATTTTTTGCCAGATGAGTCGGTGTTGCTGTCGACCCAGTATTTGTCTGCTACGAATGGATTCGTAGTGTCGGTAAGCAACCCAGTGCTCTTCGTGTAGGGTGAAAGAGCATGTCTCCAGCTGTACCAGTCCCATGAATTGGGGCTATAGTGCGTCCAGTCGCATCCTGGAGGTGAACCGTAGTATGACTTGATTAAGGAGTCATCATAGTCACCCATGTAGATCATATTTGCCGTAGCAATTTGCTTTGCGTTACTCAGCGCTTGGGTCTTCTTTGCAGCAAGCTTAGCTTGTGCGAATACCGGGAAGAGGATCGCCGCCAAGATAGCGATAATCGCGATGACGACGAGTAACTCAATTAATGTAAAGGCTCGCTTATTGTTCATTGTCGTTTCCGTATTGAATTTCGAATTGTATGGATAGCGTCTATGCAGGAACCGAATTCGGAGGAATCGCCGTTGATTCACGCACGACCAAGCTGGTAGGAAAAACCTGACTCTGGGTATCCAATTCCCCCCAAGACAAGCTGACAACGGCACGCAAAGCTGCGCTTGATATCAGGTCGATTGGTTGCCGAACCGTTGTCAATTTCGGCGACCTTTGGGTAGCGATGTCTGTGTCATCAAAACCCGTAATACTCAGATCACTTGGAACGTTAAAACCTTTATGCTCAGCTGCTTCGCAAGCACCAAATGCAATCTCATCGTTGGCGCAAACAATAGCGGTCGGTCGATCCTTTCTTCCCAGTAACTCTATCGTTGCCTCCCAACCGTAGGATCTTGTGAAATGTCCTATGAGAACATTTCTGTCGGTGCATTTTAGTCCGCACTCAATCATCGAAGCCTTAAAGGCGTCATGGCGAGACCTTCCGTCGGGAGATGCCAAATACCCACCGATATGGGCGATATTCTTGTGTCCAAGCTTCACTAAATGCTCAACTGCAAGCCTAATGCCACTGGCGTTATCGACGCAAAAATTGACTCCAGGATCTTCGATTGCACTCGCAATACAGGTATGAGGAAAATTCCGTTGTCGCATCAGGTGCAGCGCATTGCTATCTGGTTGTGGCGCAATGAAAACAACACCATCTATCCGGCCATCAAGCAAACCCAAACCGGCAACTTCCGGACCATTGAGATTTTTTCCAGCAAAGAGAAGTAGATCGTATCCTAGATTTTCAGATTCATTGACGATGGCATTCCAAGCTAGCTGAACGAACATCGAGCGGAACACATTGATCTCGGTACTCGGCGGTACAACGCCAATGGTGCTGGTTCGCCTTGTTGCTAAGCTTCGAGCAAGGCGATTGGGTCGGTAATCAAGTTCTTTCGCAAGTTGTAGAACTTTGTGGCGTGTCTCTTCATTAACAGGACGCGGACCGCCGTTCAACGCATAGCACACCGTGCTCGTTGATATTTGAAGCCTCTTTGCTATGTCCTTGACTGTCGCCGCCATTGATCGACCTTCTATCGAGACGTCTCGCGAGACGTTTCGATGAATTATTGTACACACATGAAATCGTCTTTGTGTAACCCGTTTTTTGCGGTTTTCATTTTGTTTTCAAGTGTGAGTTGTCGACAGATTCCAACACAGACTTCTCGACCAGTATCTGGCGTGC
>APMI01006086.1_pt1 | contig 10199 bp, 8 predicted proteins | sample 667938 | NCBI WGS metagenome assembly APMI01 (sample SAMN01084076, study PRJNA167559) | wastewater metagenome | biome: Wastewater | place: Denmark: Ejby Moelle, Odense | collected 2011-11-28
CGGTCGCGGGCGGTCTGGTCCGACAGGTCGGCAAGCGCCACGCCCCCCACCGCACCCTCAACGATATTGGCCGCGAGGGCTGCCTTTTGTGCCGCCAGTGTCAGGCGGGCGGGGGCGAGGTTGGCAGCCACCAAGAGGTCATAGGCCTCGGCCTCTGGCAAATCGCGCCCGGGCGACAGTTCGCGTGCGACATTGGCGCCCGCAGGGGCATTGCCCGCAACGACGATGCGCGTGGTGGCCAGCAGCGGGTTCAGCGCGCCGCGCAGATCAATGCCCAGATCGGCGCCAAAGCCACCGATGGCCGCCACCCGCGCTGCACTGTCGGGATCGAACCGCAGGGTCAACAGCTGTTCAAGCCGCGCCTTTTGCGCCTTCAGCGCCGGATCGGTTTCCCCCTCCAGCGCGGCACGCAGCGGGGCCAGATGTTCCGCCTTGGGGTCACGCGCGATTGAGGTCAGCGCCTCGGCCCGTTTGGCCGGATCGGGGTCGGACAGGGTGAATTGCACCAGCGCCGTCGCGATCAGGCCGCGCACACCTGCATTGGGTTTCAGTTCGGAGATATCCGGTTTCGTAGCGGTTCCGGCATCGGCACCGGTCAGGTCGGTCAGCCTGTAGCCATCGCCCTCGGGCGCGATCAGGAAGAACGCCTTGTCGGATTTACGCTGGCCCAGCCCTTTGTTGGCCCAGGCCTGCAACACAGCGGCAGCCATCGGGTCACCAGTGGCAACCAGCGCATCGATCACCGGGCCGATGGTCTGGCGCGACGGTTTTTCGATCTGCGCCGCATTGGCCACAACGACCGAGGCCGCCGTTTCGGCGCGCAGCGACATGGGCATCAGCGCGACGCACAGCGCCACGATCAGCGACATCAAGGTAAGACGCATTCTGTTCCCGCCCGAAAGACTGCCCGATAGGCAAAACGTGGGCCGGGCAATCTGCCCGGCCCGGTCAGGTCAGTAGTTCGACTTGAGCTGCACGCAGGTCTTGGTTTCCTTGTTGTACATGCCGCATTTCAGGTCTTTCCAATCGGATTCCAACACTGCGGATTCCGGCAGGAAATCGGTCCAGGCATCGCCGGGAACCGGCTCGGTCTGGCTGATGATGTCGAACTGGCCGTCGGCGCGGATCTCGCCGATCAGGACGGGCTTGGTCAGGTGGTGGTTCGGCAGCAATTCTGCCGTGCCGCCGGTCAGGTTCGGGAACTTCTGGCCGATCAGCGCATCCAGCACCGGGTCCACCTCGACCGTGCCGGCCTGCGTCACCGCATTCACCCACATGTTGAAGCCGATGTAATGGGCCTCCATCGGGTCATTCGTGGTGCGCTTGTCGTTCTTGGTATAGGCGTGCCACTGGGCGATGAATTCCTTGTTGGCAGGCGTATCGGCAGATTCGAAATAGTTCCAGGCTGCAAGGTGGCCGACAAGGTTGGTGGTATCCAGGCCCGAAAGCTCTTCTTCGCCGACCGAGAAAGCCACAACCGGCAGCTTGTCGGCCGTAACGCCCGCCGCCGCAAGTTCCTTGTAGAACCCGATATTGGCATCGCCGTTGATGGTGGAAATCACGCCCACCTTCTTGCCGTCGGCACCCAGCGCCACCACGTCGGCCACGATCTTCGACCAGTCGGAATGGCCGAAGGGGGTGTAGTTGACAAAGATATCCTCGGCCGGAATGCCCTTGGACTTGAGGTACGCCTCAAGAATGTTGTTCGTCGTGCGCGGGTACACATAGTCGGTGCCCAGCAGCGCGAACTTCTGGATGCCCAGTTCGTTCAGGAAGTAATCGGTGGCCGGAATCGCCTGTTGGTTCGGGGCGGCGCCGGTGTAGATCACGTTCTTCGACGATTCCTCGCCCTCGTATTGCACCGGATAGAACAGCAGGCCGTTCAGTTCCTCGATCACCGGCAGAACCGACTTGCGGGAAACCGAGGTCCAGCAGCCGAACATCACCGCGACCTTTTCCACCGTCAACAGCTCGCGCGCCTTTTCGGCGAACAGCGGCCAGTCAGAGGCCGGGTCAACCACCACCGCCTCGAGCTTCTTGCCCAGCACGCCACCCTTGGCGTTCTGCGCGTCGATCAGCATCAGCATGGTGTCTTTCAGCGTGGTTTCCGAAATCGCCATCGTGCCCGACAACGAATGCAGGATACCGATCTTGATGGTGTCCTCGGCACCGAAGGCCAGGCGCGGGAGGCCGAAGGTGGCCGTCGTGGCGGCGACGCTGGCAAGCAGCGAACGTCTGGTCAGTTTCATGGTCTTCCCCCTATCCGGCCACCTGTCTGCACCAGGCGCCGTCAGGCAGCGGTGGCAGGCAGCACTGGTTTGCTCATTGTTTGGGCCGGGCAAATCCCCAGCACAGGCAGCAGACAGGCGGGCGCGAGAGCCAGCAAGAAATGTCGGAAATATGGCGCCATGCGTCGCACTCAAATCATGCAAATGCTGAATCTTTTATCAGCATATTGATGCTGCGGCGCAGAAAATGGGCAGCGGCCGTTCCAGGGCGGCCCCCTTCAGACGACTCGGCAGGGCTGCACCGCCGTTTTCGTTACCTCTGCCGGATGCAGAATAAAAAAGCGGCCCCTGACAGGGCCGCTTTCGACTGTCGCGTGCAGGATCGTCTCAGGCAGACTTGCGGCGACGCTTCAGCGCAAGGCCACCCAGCCCGCCAAGGCCGCCCATCAGCAGGGGAAGGGCCGCAGGCAGCGGCACCTCGCTGGGGCCGACCGGACCGCAATCCACCCGGCATTCGCTGGGATCTTTGTAATGCGGTACATAGAACGGGTCGATGGTAAGCCCGCTCGACGTGGCATCGCTGAGCACGAGGCCCACGCCCGGCGCGCTGGTGCCAACCAGACCGGTGTAGAACACCGAAAAACTGAACGTGCCGGTGTCACCGACCGCCAGCGAATAAACCTGCTGGAATTTGACCATGCCATCGTCCCACAATTGGAACAGCACATTATCAAGCCCCAGTCCGTCGTCATAGTTGCCGGTAAAGGTCAGCTTGCCGGTCACATAGACGCCTGCCGTATCATATTCTGCGCCTGTCAGGTCAGAGAATGACAGCATGGTGGCGGCCGTGGCTGGAACCGCCGCAGATGCAAAAGCGGCGGCCGCAACCGCCGAAAGGAATGTGTTCTTCATAAGATAGCCCTCGTGATCAATAACAATGTGTCCGAAGTGGTTCGATTCGATGGCAACTTCGGGTATAGTGACCATGGAGTATTATCAACTTTTCATCAAATTCAGTATTTCAAGACAATCAGGCGCCACTGTTTTCAAAATGAATACAATCCATGGCTGCCTAAAGAAGATGCACGGCATATTCACCCGTCTTGGCCTCAGGCGGACAACGGATTTACTCGCGGCAAAGCGCCCCTAGCCCAAAGCGATCAGATGGTTGTCCCAGGCCGTTGCCTGGTGCGACAGGGGCTGCAACCCCGCCGTTGTGCAGGACCAGACCGCGCCCTGCCCGTCGGTGGCAACAAAGCCCGCCTCGGCGCGGGCGACACCGCAGACATCGGCGCGGCGCAGGGTGGCCAGGGGCGCACCCTGATCGGAAAACATCATCAGTACCCCACCGACCGGCGAGGTGATGGCGATCTGCCCGCCCGCTGCCGCGATCGAACCGGCATAGCCCTGCATGGCAAAGGCATCGGCCTCGGTGGGCGGGCACAGGCGCGGTGTGGTTCCGGGCCGCCACAGGCCCAGTTGCGGCACAGGCTCTGCCTCATCCCCCTCCCATTGCATGGCAAAGGCGACGTCATCGCCCAAAAGGGCCAGATGCCGGATCGAATTCTGGCGCAACTCGGCGTCCAGCTCTGCCTGATCCAGAATTTCGCCCCTGGCCGACAGCAGGGTCAGGTTCGGGCGCATGGTGTCGATGTTCAGCTTGGTCCTGTCACCCGGATCGGTGCGGATGCCGCCATTGGCCACCACCAGCCGCCCGTCGGCCAGCCGCTTGATGTCATGCGGCCCGATCCCGCCAGAGGCCCATTCGCCAATCCGCGTATAGCTTGTCGCATCCCACAGCCCCATCCGGCCCTCCGACCCTTCGGCAATCACCTCAGAGGTCATCAGCACGCTGCCATCGGCTGAAAAGGCGCCATGGCCGTTGAACTGGCGGCCCTCTGGCGGGGTCAGGCGGTGGCTGACAAGGCCGGTCACACAATTCAGGACCAGCGAGAAAGTGCCGGGGCGGCGGGCAAAGGCCACCGCCTCGGGGCGCTCGGGGTGGGCGGCGGCGGCATGGCCGCGCGCGGGCAGATCAATCTGGAACAGGCTTTGCCCCACTGCGGAAATGCCGTGCAGGACGAAACTGTCCTCGCCCAGCTTGCCCGCCGCCAGATAGGCCGGGCTGCCAGCGTCGGCCCAGGACAGACGCGGCAGGCTGGCGCAGGCCAGTCCCGCCAGAAATGCGCGGCGCGTTGCCATGTGTCAGTCCCCGTCTTGCGAGTTGAAGCCCAGGTCCACCCCCAGCGCGGGTGCCATCTCGGCAATCATCGCGTCACGCGCGGCCTTGACGGCCTGTTGCACGATCTCGACCCGCAGGTGGCCTTGCGGCTCGCCCACACTGGCAAAGGCCGGGTCGTCCAGCTTTTCGGCCAGCCCGATGGCCCGGTCCATCGCCACCATCGTCAGCGGCGATTTGTCGTCCAGTGCGGCGGCAAAGCCGCGCAATGCCTGCAACATCAGCACCACATTGCGCTGCGAGCGTCCAGAAACGCGCGATTCCGCCCGTTCCGGGTGCGGTTTGTCGAAAGACCCGAGCGGGCGGCCAAGCTGCTGGTCAACAATCGCCTCCAGCCCGCTTGCCCCTTGGGTGAACAGCGCCTGCAACGCCTCTTGTGGGGTCAGGAAAGCGGCGTTGCCCGGCTCTCCTGCCGTCATCAGGGTTGCGGCATAGCCGGGCCAGGCTGCGTTCACCTCTGCCGCCATGCGCGCCAGATCGGTTGCGGTGGCCCGGATCAGCGGGCAGGCATCGCCCTCAAGCGGCGCCTCGGGGTACAGCAGCCGCTCCAACCCCATCAGCCCGCGCGCTGCCACAGACTGGTCGGCAAAGGCCGCGGGCTCCAGCGCCGCCGCATCCCCTGTCAGCAAGGCGCGCTGCGCCTTGGCCCCCAACCCCTTGGGGTCGGGCCAGAAGTGGATGGCCAGCGCGCGACCATCCTCTTCAACCGGACCAAGGTGATAGAACGAGACCGAAAGCCAGGCATCGTAAGCTGCGTTCCAGGCAGGCCTGACCGCCTCTGGCGTGCAATCCATCTGGGCCACGGCAGCAAGATCGGCGCTGGCCTTGGCAAAGGCGGCATAGCCGGGGGTTAACTGCCCCTCGACCGCCTGTTTCAGATCGGCCAGGGCGGGAAAGGCCGTCAGGCCAAAGCCCAGCGCAAGGGCGGTAAAGCGGATCATCACAGGCTCTCCAGAAAGGCGATCAAGGCATCGCGGTCGGGTTTCGGCAGGGCAACCACCTTGTCGCGCGCGGCCTCTGCCTCGCCGCCATGCCACAGGATTGCTTCAAGCAGATTACGCGCCCGGCCGTCGTGCAGGAAATAGCTGTGGCCGGAAACCTGGCTGGTCATCCCGATGCCCCAAAGGGGCGCGGTCTTCCATTCGCTGCCCGTCGCGCGGCCCTCTGGCCGGTTGTCGGCCAGCCCTGGCCCCATGTCGTGCAACAAAAGGTCGGTATAGGGCCAGATAAGCTGAAAGCTCTGCTCGGGCTGATCCTTCAGGCGGTTGGTGACGTATTTCGGCACATGGCAGCCGATGCAGCCGCTGTCGTAGAACACCTGCTTGCCCTTCAGAACCACCGGATCGCCGGGGTTGCGGCGGGCGGGAACAGCAAGGTTGCGCGAATAGAAGGTCACCAGATCCAGGCTTTCCCGGTCCACCTCCAGCCCGTCGCGGATGCCCTCTTCCTGCCCGTCGGGGGCGGCGCGACAGTCAGCCTGCGCTTCGGTGCAATCGCCCCAAGGGGTTTTGTGCAGCACGGTCGACAGGCCCATGTCGCCCTGAAACGCGCCCGCCGATTGCTCTTTGATCGTGGGCTTGCCGCCCTTGAAACCAAAGCGGCCCAGCATCGGTACGCCGAATTCATCCGAAGGCACAATGGCCGCGCGGCCCGAAATGCCGTCGCCATTGGCATCCTCGGGGTCTTCATGCGCCAGAATGTCCGCCGCCGGTATCGCCTCCAACAGGCCCAGACCGATCATCTGTGGCGCCACGCGGGGCGACAGCATGGCCCCCTGCCCCAGATCGCCATAGCCACCATCGACCAGCGAATAGGTCGGGGCGCGCAAGCTGACCACGGTGCCATCGGCCAGCGTCACCGGCACCTCGGTATAGCGGATGTCCATCTTGCCTTCGCTGGCCATACCGGCAGAGGCCAGGTTCTGGATCTGGCCGCCGTAATGCGGGTCATCCTGGGTGGCCAGCCAGTCCTTGATGCCTTCGGGCGTTTTTCCGCCGGGAACCGAGATGCGCAGGAACATCGACACGCTGGTCCCACCCGGCGTTTCCGGCGGATGGCCGCGCCCGTCCTTCAGGTGGCAATCCTGACAGGCCCGCGCATTATATAGCGGCCCCAGCCCGTCAGAGGCCCGCGTCGAGGATGGAGCCGCAACCCAGGTCTTGGTGAACAGGCCATTGCCAAGATTGAAATCCAGCTTGCGTTCAAACGACATATTGCCGGAGGACTGCGAGAAGGCATCCGCCGTGGCAGAGGCGCGGACAGTGGCGGCCCCGCCAGGGTTGTCTTCAAATTTTTCGGGGGCAGAAAAATCGGTGGTCGGCCTGACTGCGGCGTCAATCCGCGCCTGCTCTTTCGCCGTGCGGGGCACGACATTGAGTTGGGGGTCATCGAGGGTCTGGCAAAGGCCGGGCGTTGCGAGGGGAAGCAACAGGCAAAGCGGGGCCAGAAGGCTAAGGGGGCGAAGCATGGGAACCTCCGTTCGCCCCCTGTCGTAGCCTATTTTCCGACTGTTTCAATCGGAAAATAGGCCCGCGACACCCTGCCTCACAAAGACGCGATCATTCGGCCTGATCGGCGGGGCTGGCGTTCAGCAGCCCGTATCTTTCCTCGCCCAGCTTGTCGAACAGGCCAAGCTGGGTTTCCAGAAAGTCGATATGACCTTCCTCATCGGCCAGCAGCTCATCGAACAGGGCGCGGCTGACGTAATCGCCCACTTTGTCGCAGTACTGGCGCGCCTCGATATAAAGGGTACGCGCCCCGTATTCGGCCGCAAGATCAGATTCCAGCGTCTCGCGCAGGGTCTGCCCGATGCGCAGCGAATCCAGTTTCTGCAGGTTGGGGTGACCTTCGAGAAAGATGATCCGCGTGATGAATTTGTCCGCGTGATGCATCTCTTCGATCGACTCGGCGCGCGACTTGGCTGCCAGGCGGCCAAAGCCCCAGTCGTCTTGCAATCGGTAGTGCAGCCAATACTGGCTGACCGCCGTCAGTTCAGACCGAAGCCCCGCGTTCAGATATTCGATAACCTTGGGGTCGCCCTTCATGCTGCCGTCCTTTCCTTGACCTTAGTATCGGAACAGTTTGGCTGGGAGGCTGAGCTGCCGCATCCTCCTTGGCTATGCTGAAACTGTCACAGTTCCGCATGGTGTCAAGGAACAAGGGCAAGCAACCGCCGCAATCGGCACGCTTGCCCAACGCACGATAAATCTTGCCGGGCGTAATCAGGGTATCGGCGTCTGCCGCGCGCATCCAGTCCACAGCCGCACGAATATCGCGGTCAGAGATGGCCATGCACTGGCAGACGATCATTCCATCCCCCTTACTGGAACACTGCGCCGGGATTATCCAGACTGTCAGACCCTTCGAACGCAGTCTTCGACAGGCCCAGCGCGGCGATGCTGCGCTCGATCACGGGGGTCTGATCGACCAGCGCCTTGACCGCCGTCAGGATCAGCATCTCGCCCTCTTTGTTGCCGGGCGCCAGCATCTGGTCATAGGCCTCGCCCGCCTCGGCACGGGTCTTGACCGCCAGCAAAGCCGCGACCGAGGCATCAAGCCGCGCCTTCATCTCGGTATCCACCGACGGGTCCTTGGCCGCCACCAGATCCGACAGCGACGCCCCCTTTACGACAGAGCCGTCAATCCGGGTATAGCTGCCAAGATAGACGTTCCGAATACCGACGCCGTCATAATAGTTGCTGTTGTAGGTATTGTCGGAAAAGCAATCATGCTCTTCCTCTGGGTCGTTCAGCATGACGCCCAGCTTCATGCGCTGGCCCGCCAGTTCGCCGTAAGACAGGCTGCCCATGCCGGTCAGCATCGCCAGCAGGCCAACCTGCGGGTCGCCGGTCACATGCGCACGGGCGGCACCGCCTTCGGCCCAATCCGCCGTCATCTCCTGCAAGTCGCTGACCAGCAGGTCAGAGGCCGCCAGCAGATATTGCGCCCGGCGGTCACAGTTGCCGTTGGTGCAATCGGCCCCTTGGGCGTAATCGGTCCATGGGCGGTTGCCCGCGCCCGGCCCGGTGCCGTTCAGATCCTGCCCCCACAGCAGGAATTCGATGGCGTGATAGCCACTGGCCACGTTCGCCTCGATCCCGCCTGCCTCGAACAGGGTATCGGCAATCAGCGCGGGCGTGATGGTGGTGGCGTCAACTTCCTTGCCCGACAGCATGAAATGCGGGGTGGCGATCACGTTCAGCGTGGCAAGGTCGTTTTCTTCGCTTTGCCCATAGGACGGATCCACATAATCGATGAACCCCTCGTCCAGCGGCCAGGCATTCACCTTGCCTTCCCAGTCATCCACCAGCGGATTGCCGAACCGATAGGCCTCCGATTGCTGATAGGGCACCCGCGCCGCCAGCCAGGCCTTGCGCGCCGCCAGAAGCGATTCTTCCGAAGGCTGTGCGATCAGCGTGCCCACCGCGACACGCAGGGTTTGCGCCGTGGTCAGGCTGTCGCCATAGACCGCCTCTGCAATATCCGCATAATTCCGCACCACATCAGCCGGTTCGGCGGCCAGCGCAGGACCGGCCAGAGAGGTGGTGAGAAGAAAGACAGTCGAAAGGCGTTTCATGGGGGCGTCCGTGGCTGTTGCAGCGTTACTTTGTCAGAATCAGCTTGCCCGCCCGGGTAATGCGCAGCGAATAAACCTGCCCCGACAGGACGATGCGGGCCAGCGCCCCGCCTCCCGTCAGGTTAAGCGCATCATGAACCGGAACGGTGTCAGCTTCGAAGACACTGGCAGGGATCAGGGCGGTCATATCTGGGTCTCCCTCCGCCGAGGGGCCTGGCAAAAAGGGGCGTTGTCCTTTGGTTGCATCCCAAACCTCCCGCGCGTTTCAGATTTCCGGCTTGCCCGGGAGGGCTGGCTTGACCGAATAGATGACAAAAAGACTTTGGATTGTAAACCAGATTCTTTTACTCGGACATTCCGTTGCAACAAAAAGGCCGCCCCTGCACGCTGCAAGGGCGGCCAAACCTGGCGGCACAGGCCTCAGGCGTTCACATTCACCACCACACGGCCCTGAACGCCGCCCTTCAGAATCGCCGCACCCAGCCCGGGCAATTCAGCCAGCCCGACTTCGCGCACCAGCCCTTCCAGCACAGCCATCGGCAGTTCCGCCGCAATCCGCGCCCAGGCGCGGCTGCGCTCGGCAAAGGGCGATTGCGCCGAATCGATGCCCAGCAGATTCACGCCCCGCAGCAGGAATGGAATGATCGAGGCCGGAACCTGCAAGCCCCCCGCATTGCCCACCGCCGCCACGCTGCCCCGGTGCTGCAACTGGCCCAGAACCCGCGCCAGCATCGCCCCGCCCACGGCATCAATACACCCCGCCCAGGCCTCGGCCTCCAGCGGGCGTTTCGTCACCTCGGCCAGATCGGCGCGCGGCACGATGCGGGCAGCGCCCAGATCGCGCAGATAGGCTTCGGTTTCGGGCCGTCCGGTGACCGCCGCCGCCCGGTAGCCATTGGCCTTCAGCAATGCCAGCGCCACCGAGCCCACGCCGCCCGCGGCCCCCGTCACCAGCACCTCGCCCTTGTCCGGGGTCAGCCCGTGATCCTCCAGCGCTATCAGCGCCAGCATCGCGGTCAGGCCAGCCGTTCCCACCGCCATCGCCTGCCGCGTGGTCAGCCCGGCAGGCAGGGGCACCAGCCAGTCAGCCTTGACCCGCGCCTTGGCGGCATAGCCGCCCCAATAGGCCTCGCCCACCCGCCAGCCGGTCAGCATC
>APMI01026527.1_pt1 | contig 10199 bp, 9 predicted proteins | sample 667938 | NCBI WGS metagenome assembly APMI01 (sample SAMN01084076, study PRJNA167559) | wastewater metagenome | biome: Wastewater | place: Denmark: Ejby Moelle, Odense | collected 2011-11-28
AACCACGAGGGGCCCACTTTTCGAATCGAAGAGAGACGGATCTCACTACGACCTAAGCAATCACAGTGTCCTCCAGATCTCTTTGGGTGTCAACACGCGTGCACGAAAAGAAACATGTTCGTTTGCCGCGCTTGCTCTGGAGGATCTATGCTAACCAATATCCCGTAATCGCGTCAAAGCAGCGAGTTAACTCTCGCGACCCTCGTGCGCCCATGTGGGCGCATCCATCGTTTTAGTGCAACACACGTTTGCGTGTGTAACGGGGTAGCTATGACCAAAAAAATCGTCACAGGCAATCGCCTGCGTACCGTATTCAAGCGCCAAAAATCTCCCTCCTGGGACAAAAATTACCTGCCTGGCATTCTCGCGACTCGGGAAGAGGCTCCTGATATTTCGCGTGCATCCATCTTGACGCCGGGCATGCTCGGGCGGAGTTTTCATTGCCTTTCTAAGCCAGAGAAATATTTTTCCATTTTTGGCTTCTACAGCCAAAGGTTTGCCGGTGCGCAAGAGCAACGGATGATGCCGGCGCATCCGACCCGCCATCCTCTATTCACTATGTCTGCCGTTGCAGACAAGCGACTGCCAATCTTGCCCGGCACGTTGGCGATCGCTGAAAAAATTAGTGCAACGACCATTCTGAGTACCGGAAGCCTTCCTGCAGAAAATGCGGGAGAGGAACCTCTCAAAATTATCCTTCCATTTTTCTCGGACATTTTGTGGGCGGTCAGGGAGTCAGATGGCTCTGTAACTAAGTGCATTAACTGGAATATCAAAGACGAACAAGACGCTTTTTCCCTCCCTGCACCGCAAAAGCGGCGTGGGAAAGCTTCGGCGGAAGGTGATACAGACAAGACGATTGCTCGCCATACCCTGGAGCGCCTTTATCATGAAGAGGCAGGCATTCGTACCGTCCAGCTTGGTTTGGATCAACTAGATGAAACCTTCCGGGAAAATCTTCGGCGCTTATTTGGACAGCATCGACGGAGGATCAGCCTTGATGAGCAACTACAGGGAGCGTTGAAAGAGCGCTTCACAACGGCTTTGCAGGCAGGGATTCCCCCATTTGAAGTCATTCTCGACCTTAAGCGTAGGCATCAATTTGACGTTCCCGATGCAAGGACATTCCTGTGGCAACTGATTTGGCGACGGGAACTGAGAGTGGATCTGTTTTCCACGCTCTTGATTGATCGGCCTCTGAAGCCAGAGACCATCGATCCCCTGGAAAAGTACGCAGACTGGTTCAGGGGGTAAGCATGCAATGCGGTTCAATTCTCGATGCACCAAATGGATTCGGTGTCCTACGTAAAGATTTGGATTACGTTTTTCTGGCAAGTCGGAAAGAAAGAGTCTTGCTTGCTCAGCTAGGGACGCCCAACTCGAAAGGTGAACTCAAGCCGGGAGTTCATCTCATCGCCTTATTTCGTGACGAGTTTGAGGAAGCTCTGGACGCTGATGTCTTGCTCGACACAGGGGGAACAATCACGCTTCCTCCATGGTTGAAAGCATATAGCGGCGCCAATCTGGACTTATGTGATGCCACTCGCCCCAATGCGAAAATCCTTCATAAGGATCGAGTTGAAGGTCGCTTACTGAAGATTGCGGAGGCTATTTCTAATCCTCGAACATGGATGTTTGCAGATGATCCCGAATTCGCCCTAAACCAAATGGCGAGAAGAGCTGGTTGCAATGAAACTCGGTATCGAACCTGGGCGATTACCTATGTGGCAAGCGGGAGCAATATATGGTCACTTCACTCGCCTTGGCACAACATTGGCCGATGGCTGCGAAAAGTCTATCGTGGGAAGAAATTTGGGAGACCTTCGCTAAAGCATGGCACTCGCTATGGAAACGGCGAAGACACTGAGTTGACCGCGGCGTACATCGCCGGCTACAAGAAGTTTGCGCGCGAGGGGCGGACGCTGCAAGAAATCTATGACCTGATTATGGTCAAAGACCTCAAATGCAAGGTGGGGTCTCAGGGGAAGCAGAAATTTAAAGTCTTTATTCCTGCAGCAGGGCAAGGTTTTTACACATACGACCAGTTTCGCTACCGACTGATCAAGGAGTTTGGACTCGAACAGATACAGATGGATCTCTATGGTGAGATCCGGGTGCGTACCAAAATGTCACCCTCGAAAGGCAAGTACGCCGAGAATCTGGTCAATCTCATGGAAGAAGTTGAGGCCGATGCGTTTAGCTGCGCCGAGTTGCCTCGTGGATATCTGGAAGGCAGCACACTCCCTCCAATAAAGGTCGCTGTAGGCATCGACGTCCTTTCTTCCATGGGCCTGGGAATCGGCTTTTCGCTGGGCAGCGAGCGCCGCGAGGCATATCGCATGATGCTTTTCTGCATGGCAGTTCCCAAGATGTATTTCTGTGCGCTTTTTGGGCTAAAAATTCAGCCAGAGGACTGGCCCAGCCAAGGTCTACCTTCATCCTACATCACCGATCGAGGGCCTGGTGCTGCATTAAAACTGATTGAGAAGTTCGACGATGAGTTTCCTATCCGAGAGCTGACGTTGGCCTATTCAGGTCAGTCCAAGGCGACGGTTGAAAGTAGTAATCCGAGAAAACGAAAAATTGAGGGCAGGCCTGGCTATTACCAGAGCAAATTCACGCCGGTCAAACTCGCCAGAAAACTCATCAGGGAGTTCATCAAGCGAAATCGAACACGCTGGATCGAAAGCAAAATTGAAGCGATTCCAGAAATGGCGTTTGTCTCCCCTGACCCACTTTCCTTCTGGAATGCATATAACGCCCGCGGGCGAAATGACGCCCAAATGATGAGTATTGAGGATGCGGTCCGTACTTTCCTCACACCTAAAAAGCTCTCGCTGAAGGAGGACGGTGTTTACCTTGCTGGACAGCGGTTCAACTCCGACAAGTTCAAGGCAAGTGGCATATTTCAGAAGCTCAAACGATCACCTGTGGATGTCATGGAGATCAATGGCTATGTGCTGGATTTGTGCGTGCGGCATCTATGGGTCGAGTTGGACGGTCTGCTATACCAGCTTGACGCGCACTTGAAGGTGGGGGGAGATGCCGATGATCTGTACGTCAGTCTCAGCGAACTTGAACAATTTGCAGAGGCTCGGGCCGAGATGAATTCGGCATTTCGCCAGCATCAACGAGCTGCTTCAGCAGAAGGAATCAGTCGTTTTGAGGAAGATACCGGGGACGACTGGGATTCGATCCAACGAAAAACGGGGCGGCCTAAAAAGACAGCGCTAGCCAAGCGCGAGGAAAAGGAAGCCAAGCAACAGGGCTCGCGAGGGCGGAAAGCATGAGCCCATACCCAAATATGTGGGCCCAGCGCTTCGAAGCCTTGCTACAACGGGAAGCCTTGAAGCAAGCAACCGAGAATTACCCCGAGCCGCTGTATGAATTGGGGCGACACCCGATGGCCTTGGCGACGAAAATGCTCAAGAAGTCCCTTGCGTCAATTTTTTATCCATCAGAACAGTGCCTGGACATACTCGAGGTCTGGGTCGGTGAGGCGTATGCCCATGCCAGCCTGATTTACACAGATCTACTGGAATTTTGCGCCGCCATCCAATCAGAATCTGAGACGTTACCCCTTCCTGAGTGGCACGACCCTGCCATCTTGACGGGGCTGCCTGGGATCGGAAAAACAGCTTTATCAGAAGCGTACCAGCGTGCCGTTGCACGTAATGTGTCAATCACAACGCCTGACGGAACGGTGTGGCCACTGCGATCTAGTTGGTACGTAAAGTTTCGTGACATCAAGACGGAGAATGGCTTCTGGCGGCGTTTGGGATCAGCTTATACAGCTACTCACGATAACGTTTCTTACTGCCGAAGAATGGCCTACCGATCCGGGATTTGTTACTTAGGCTTGGATGAACTGCAGTTCTACACGTTATCAAAAGAAGCAAATACCAACATTGCCAGGTTGATGATGGTGGCAGGGAATTTGGGATTGCCGATAACCGCCGTCGGTAACTACAGCCTGGTTCGTCGTTTGATGAAGCGCCCCTCACCTGAGCGGCAACGCTTGCTAATCAATGTCACAGTGATGATGCCCGACGATCCCGAAGGGCCTGACTGGGAAGCGTTTTTAGTGCACCAGAAAAATGCACTCCCTGAGATTTTGGCAATTGATCCGAAGAAAGATGGGCCGAGGATAAATTTACTTTCGGGAGGCCAAAAGCGCGCCGAAGGTCGGTTGGTTGAAATCGCATATAAAAACAAGCGAAGTTCCAGTAGCAATTTCGACGTAAAGGTGACCCTTACGGACCTCGAAGTCGCCTACAAGTCACGTGAGTTTCAGTTTGACAGAAGGGATATTGAGGAAGTCTCTCATCGAATTCTAATGAACGAGACGAAGGAAGATGATCTTTCATGCCCCATCGAGTTACCTGAAACACAGGCGCAGCAATTTAAGCGACGGGCAGAGCTGGAGCGGGCTAGTCGAGTTGCTAGTAGGGAACTAGAAGATGCGCTGACTGCAGCAGACAAGATGCATCTGCAAGAGGCATCACGTACAGCACCAAAGCCACGGGCGTCTGCGACCGTGAGATCCATCAATGCAAAAAAATCGCCAAAACAGACCCTGGCAGATCTGGCCAGGAATTCGGCAACCTTTTCTGAAAACGTTTACTGAAAGTAGGTGAAGGTGTCTTTATCTGATCCGGAATTGCTTAATGCGGTCAAAGAAAAATTGGGCAAGCGCCGTGATGTGGAGTTAGCTGAATTGTTGAGCGTTTCCAAGAGCGCGGTTTCGGAAGTGAGAGCTAATCGCAGGAAACTTCCTGATTACAGCCGCGTTGTTGCGTTTGACCTGCTGGGCTACGAGTGGGCAAAGATGGTTTTGAAATATGCCTTCTACGACGATTTAAAAGTGAATGGCCGGGAGTCATGAGGCGTTGCGTTTAACGAAGTTTCCAGTCAGATCTCATGTGATTTTCAGGATTCAGTTCAACTCAACACCCAAGGAAAGGGGTGCTATGAATCAGACCAGAATGGAAGAAGTAAAGAAGGTCGCAAAACGAATAAAGAAGGCATATGTGGGTGAGCTGACGCTTTCCCAGGTCCACCATGCACTCTCCCGTGCCTTGGGCTTTGTGCATTTGCACGAATTGCAGAAGTGCCTGGCCGTACCTTCGGCCTCGCAATTTTGGGCGATGGTCGAGATGCTCGTTCCTATCCCTGACGATCTGACTTTCCAGGCTGCGGTCGCTCGTTTTGCGCAATCAAGCGGAATTACGACGGAGGCTGCCAATAGCATGTGCATTCAGCACTTGCTGCCAATGCTCGAAAAATGGAAACGCATTCAGGCGGATAGTGACTCGAGGCCCGAAGGAAGGCCACATCCACATGAAAATTCAGTATCTGGTGCGCATGGCGGCGATACCTCTGGCAATGTACGGGAAACGGATTTTGATAGCTCCGATACTGCCTCTGACAAACCGAGAGAGGTAACCGCAAGGACACCACAAGTGTCATTCCGAAGGCGCAGGCGTTTGGAAGTTCCAACTCTGAAGCAGGACCAGTCGCCATCATGACTTCTTGGTGAGCTGCGAGTAGGGAAAATAGCCAGCCTTCTATGACGAATTAATTGTGAGCAGCCGGCGGTGACGACAAAGTAGAAAATGGACGGTTTATTGTCCGTTCAGGATTTGATAGCCCATTGCTTTGTATCCGCGCTGGCGCTTTTCCCACATCAGCCAGTCGCTCCCAGGGCAGACCGAGGATGAGCGCATCAAACTGCGCCCGGGTGAGCTCGACGCTGGTGTTGCCATGTCGCCAGCAGAATCGCCCTTGATTCAGTCGGCGATGCGCGAGCCAGATGCCGTATCTGCACGGTCTTAGCCCTCAATTCACAGATGACTTCGCCGGGGGCTTACGAAGCTATCACTCATTACAAAGCACGAAGCCCATATTTTTTAGACATGGGCTTCTTAAATCGTTGGCCTTGGAGGAATTGACCAAGGCATTCGGCATACCTCGTTCTGGTACTACGCAATCATCTCGTACTGCGGCGGATCACCAATCATCTTGCCTCCAGTCGCGTTATTGCTTCTAAGTCCTGACCAATCAATCCAGTCACAACTTGATTTCAAGTCACACCGTTTAACCGAAAAGTCTAGTGCTCCGACCTCTGATTTAGCGATACTCAACATTGCAATAGCTTCGGCTCAAGTCGGCCACGAGCGGTCGGCCGACGCGGTTGCCTAGATCTTCGGTAAACATTCGTTTCCCAACCCGGTGATGACTAAAGCAACACACTGTCTCGCACGCCATTCCCGACATTCTGTGGTTTGAGGGTGATTTGTTGCGCGCAGTAGGATACGCTCCATAAAACACCAAATTTCCGGGGGCTGCTCGTGGGTGCACAACTGATCAAGATGCAACGAAGGAGGGATGCAAGAAAGCGATTCGAGGATATTAACCAGAAGCGCGACACCTATCTAATCGTTCACTACTCTTGTGAGTCATTCTATGACATTAAGGATGGACGCACGCCGCGCATCACGTCTATTGCCGTCAGGAATTTTGTTTCGGGTCAAACGCACTCATTTTCGATTCACAAATGCGCAGAACAAAGCGGCGTAAGCGCATCTGACATTCCGAAAAACTACGACAATCTAGAACGGATGATGTTGGACGAATACTTTACGTTTGTGCGCTCTCAAGGTGGGTTCAACTTTATCCACTGGAACATGCGGGATATCAACTACGGCTTCCAAGCCATAGAACACAGGCTGAAGGTGCTGAAGGGCGATCCTTTCGTGATTGACGACGCCCGCAAGTTCGACATGGCGAAAGAGCTAATTGCAATCTACGGCCCCGGCTATACGCCTCATGGGGAGCATGGTCGCTTGTTCAGCCTTATGGAACTAAACAAGATCACGGCCAAAGACGCGATGAATGGTAAAGAGGAAGCCCTCGCGTTTGATAACAATCAGTTCGTGGCCCTTCACCAATCGACACTGCGTAAAGTGGACGTGATGTCCAATATCTTGGAGCGCGTGCTGGATGGGTCGTTGAAAACCATGACCAAATGGTGGGAGGCGAGTGGTCTGCATCCTGTTGCGCTCGTTGCGCTTGCTAAAGAGCATTGGCTTTGGACGGTTTTGGCTTTGGGTTTCGGTGCAATTGGAATTGCGTCCTCAATTAAGGGATTACTGTAGCTATTTGTTTCGTATGCCCGAGCAACGAAGATACGATTCGAGCAATCTAGTCATAGCGACATTGGGGCCGGCGTGATCCAGAATGGCCGCTTGTTGGCTTGGTGATCGTTCGCTCAGTTTCGGGCGTGTGAGTTCGTCGGACCGGGAGACTGCGGTTCACCGTACCCACTAACCGAGTGGCAGGTAACCGACCATTGGTGACCGAAGCGGGACCGGACTCGGACGGCCGGATTGGCCGAACAACAGTCCGCCACCAGACGTCAACGAAACTGGCATCGCCAGGTTAATCGATCAAGGCAATCAGCCTTTCACACACAAGGTGGTGAAGAATGAACAAGATGATTTCTGGATTGGTGGCTGGTTTGTTTGCAGTCAGCATCGCCTATGCTCAAGCACCTGCCCAGCCTGGCATGGCGAAACCAGCGGCCCCGGCGGTGGCTTCGACCACTGCAGCACCTGCCGCCTCTGACTGTGAAGCAAAAGCACTCGCAAAAAATGGCAAGCCGCTCACCGGCGCAGCCAAGGCATCCTCGATCAAGAAGTGTGAAGGTGGCAGCAAGACCGCCGCACCTTCAGGCTGCGCAGAAAAAGCCGTTGGCAAGAATGGAAAACCACTGGCTGGTGCCGCAAAGACTTCATTCGTGAAGAAATGCGAGGCAGACGCCACTAAGTAAGCGCCGCAAACTTGAATCACCACAAGCCGGATTAGCTCCGGCTTTTTTGTGCCTCAAAATCGTTTACACCGAAATCACCGCCCATTACTTGTAGCGTTTCCCGCCGCTCTCGGTGTAAGCCTCCGGCAAAGTCATCTGTGAATTGAAGGCTTAGACCGTGAAGATAGTGTCCACTAAAAAGATGGTGGACACTATCGATGGAAGTTAAGAAACAGAACCGCCGCAGGCGGACTCACCCCGAGGAATTCAAGCAGGCAATGATCGCGGCCTGTTGTGAGGCCGGCGCATCAGTCGCCGGCATTGCGCTGGCCAATGAACTTAATGCGAATCAGGTCCGTCGCTGGATGCGGGAACGAGGCATTGAGCCACCGAGCCGTAGCCTGCCGGTGAGATCGACACCAGCAAAATCGGCGTTTGTGCCGGTACCGATTCCCCCCATCGTCTCGAGCGTCCCCGACATCCGAATCGAAGTCCGGCGTGGCAACACGGCGGTGAAGATTGAATGGCCCGGACAAGCGGCGAGTGATTGTGCAGCCTGGTTACGAGACTGGCTGCGGTGATTCGAGTCGACGCCCTATGGTTATCGACCACCCCGCTGGATATGCGGGCGGGGACCGAGACGATCCTGGCCCGGGTTGTCTCGATGTTTGGTGAAGCCCGGCCGCACCACGCCTATCTGTTCGCCAACCGCCGGGCCAACCGGCTAAAGGTGCTGGTCCATGATGGCTACGGAATCTGGCTAGCCAACCGTCGGCTCAATCAGGGGCGATTCTGCTGGCGACACGGCAATGCCCCGATTGAACTGAGCCGGCCACAATTCGATGCACTTGTACTTGGTCTGCCCTGGGAACGCTTGGCAGACGGCGGTGTAATCCGGATCGTTTGACGGTCCACCAGTAGGGAAGTCCACGATAGCCAAAGGCTGTGGTGGCCGGCATCATGCCGGTCATGTCCTTGCCTGCCAACCTTGACCAACTCAGTGCGGACGAACTTCGCCAACTGGTGATTCGTCAGGCAGGCTTGCTCGCAGAGAGTGATCGGGAACTGAACTGGCGGCAGGGCAAGATCGACAAACTGACGCATGAATTGGCCATGCACAAGCGCTGGCGCTTCGGGGTCAAGACAGAACACTGGCCGGTCGAGCAGCGGCAACTGTTCGAGGAAACCATTGATGCCGATTTGGCCGCGATGGAAGAAGAACTAGCGCAACTCTCTGCAACGCCAGCGAAGGCAAAAGGCCAAGCCAAACGCCAGCCGTTGCCGGCGACTCTGCCGCGTACTGACATTCACCACGAGCCGGAATCCACGGTCTGTCCTTGTGGCTGCACGATGAAACGGATCGGCGAAGATGTGGCGGAGAAGCTCGATTACATGCCCGGCGTCTTCAGCGTTGAGCGCCACATTCGTGGCAAGTGGGTCTGCGGGCAGTGCGAAACATTGATCCAGGCACCGGTTCCGGCGCACGTCATCGACAAGGGCATTCCGACGACCGGCTTGCTGGCCCAGGTGCTGATTGCCAAGTACCTTGATCATCTGCCGCTCTATCGGCAGGAAGCCATCTTCGGTCGGGCCGGTCTGGAGATCCCGCAATCCACCCTGGCGCAATGGGTGGGGAAATGCGGCGTAGCCCTCCAGCCCCTGGTCGATGCGCAGAAGGATGAGATGCTCGGGCATCGGGTGCTTCACGCCGATGAAACGCCGGTCGCCATGCTCGACCCCGGCGCCGGCAAGACGCATCGCGCCTATCTCTGGTCCTATAGCATCGGTGCCTTCGAGCCGACCAAAGCGGTGATCTATGACTTTGCCGAGAGTCGTGCTGGCCGGCACCCCCAGGAATTCCTCGGAAACTGGCGCGGCACACTGATTTGCGATGACTACTCGGGCTATAAGGCCCTGCTGGCCAACGGATTGACCGAGGCTGGTTGCATGGCGCATGCCCGGCGCAAGTTCTTTGACCTGCACAGTCAGAAGCAGAGCCTGATCGCTGGCGAGGCTCTGGATTATTTCGGCAAACTCTACGGGGTTGAGCGGGAAGTCGTTGAACTCGATACCGATGAGCGACGACGAATTCGGGTAGCGAAAGCCCAACCGATTGCTGACGAGCTGCATGCCTGGCTGACCCGTCAACGGCAGGTGGTACCCAATGGTTCGGCAACCGCCAGAGCAATCGACTACAGCCTCAAACGCTGGGTGGCGCTGACGCATTACCTGTCCGATGGGCAGGTGCCGATCGACAATAACTGGATCGAGAATCAGATCCGGCCCATCGCCATCGGCCGCAAAAACTGGTTATTTGCCGGAAGTCTGCGCGCCGGCAAACGCGCCGCCGCGATCATGAGCCTGATTCAGTCCGCCAAACTCAATGGTC
>APMI01011083.1_pt1 | contig 10195 bp, 8 predicted proteins | sample 667938 | NCBI WGS metagenome assembly APMI01 (sample SAMN01084076, study PRJNA167559) | wastewater metagenome | biome: Wastewater | place: Denmark: Ejby Moelle, Odense | collected 2011-11-28
TCTACAATGTTTCATTGGGCATACAACGTATTTTAAAAGCAATGCAGGTGTTTATAAGATCAGATAATATGAATCTATCTGTTCGGGAAGTGGAGACTCGCTTCAGGATTCTGTATCAAACTGAAATCCTGGTTTAAATAAAATCAATGATACAGTGCTTTAGATCATGTTTTAAAGATAGATGTATAGAATTATTTCGTATATTTACATAAAGATAATTTAAGTTCCATATGCGTTAAAAAAGGCGGATATGAAAAAACTTATTTTTCTTTTCGTGGCTGTGGCTTTGATTTTTCTATCAGGTCATCCTGCATTTTCGCAAAATGAAAAATGTATTGGATTTTCTAAAAATGTGATTCAAAATGCCAAAGGCAAAATCCAGCGGGAGGGAATTGATGCAAATGGCAATTATTGTATTAAAGCTGAATTCCCCGCAACACTTGAACTGGAGGCGTTAAAAAATATCTGCGACACAACGGTAAAAGCAAAAAGCGTTTCGTTCAACTGGAGGATAAATTACGATAAAAACCCGGAGAAGGAATATAAAATAAATGGCAGTAATTTGCTGGTCACCATTTACTTTAACGACAAATTCCTTTTTTTCGAGTTTCCAGTTGATAAAAAACCGAAATAAAGGCAACTGAATTACAAGTTCATGATAATCCCAAATTGAATACAGGATAATAAATGTTTCAGGATTCACATCGACAATATTTCCCGGGATAATGTTCAGGCAATTTGCAAGTCATATCCGGTTGCATCGCCCGGCACCAGGTTATTTGTAAAGGTAAAACGGTTCATATTTAATTAAGTAAGCATGACTGCCCAGATATCTGAAATACTTTATTTTGAAAACGAAAGGTACCATATCGACGGGTATCCCCTGAATCAATATCCTTACCTGCCACAAGTAAGAGATTATCAATTTGCAATTTCAGTATGCTGGTGGGGGTATACAGGCACCTGGGAGGTTATTAAAAATAAACTATTCCTGGTCAGGCTGAGTGGGCAAGGCGATTTTACAATGGAGAAGCTTTTCCCCGGGAAAGGCAAGGTGTTTGCCTATTGGTTTACCGGCGAAATAAGGCTGCCGGTCAGGGAGTTAAATAATTATAACCGTTCCGGATACACATCCGGTTTTTTAAAAAATATCTTTCTCGACTTTGAAGGAGGTGTACTGGTGAAAAAGCACACTGCTTTAGATAAATGTAACATTATTCATAATTTCGGGGAGCTCAGTATATCCGGCAATCAACTCAACTAGCCACTCCTGAGCATTGGGAAAACCAACCGGCTATTGGAATGAACAATTGTGAGGAAATTCAAAAAAAACGTAATTGGGAGCCTGTTTAGAAGCATCATGTTTATCTTCTTTATCTTACGGAGGAGCTTTGGGGAGAGGCGGGGAGACAACTAAAATAGAAAGCTGAGCCTTTACTACAGTTCAGGATACTCCAGTCTTCTTACTTTACTCAGCTTGTTATACATTTCTAAAAAAATATATAGCCTCATGCCCTGAGCCTGAAAAACAGGATGGTGCTTTATTTTATATTTGCTACAGCCCGGGAAAAAGCAAATTCAAGCATTGCTTTTCTGAATGGGCTGGATGAATGGGCGATTAAAATATTGAAAGAACTTAAGAAAGAATATGATCTGAAGAATACCGTTTTAAACATTCATTAAAACGTTAAGGGACAAAACTCCTCAGATGAGCTCATGTGTTGATAAATCTATCTTATGCAAAATTATTTTGTATAGATCAGTTCTGTTTGGTTAGTGTTTTGTGTACCCGGCGTTTTTTCACTGTTTTTTTATGGTATTGGTCAGAGAGTACACTAATATTACCATCCACCTCCAAAACCGCCAGATCAACTTCGGCAATGGACTCCACGCCATGTTCGCGCACAGCTTCCATCAGTTCAGCCGTTGTAATTTTGGCTTTTTCGAGGTGAGACTCAAGAATTTTACCTTTATAAATAAGCATGGTTGCATCGCCCTGAACGATTTTGCCAAATCCAGGGAAACGATATTGGAAATATTTTAATACATAATTTACGATGAAAAGCGTTGATGCCGCAACTAATCCCCCGCCCAGAGATGTATCGGGGCCAACCATCGCATTTTGAACTGCATTACTGATAAGCAGGATAAAAACCAGATCGACGACCGAAAGTTGTGCCAACTCTTTCTTTCCGAATATTCGTAATGCAACCACGATAAAAAGGTACACGGCAATGGTACTGATTACTATGCTTGTATAATTGTTGTGAAGTAATCCGTTCATAACTGTTTTTTTAAGGTAAATGTACATGTTTTATGAAATCCTAGAATTGGATGATTCAAATTGTGCTAATATATGAAACCGGGTTTACTTGATTTCTGATTTGAGTGTAAATGTGTTTGCAGGCAAAAAATTACGATTTCTCGAGATTAGCTGTGGTAAAAGCACAATGTTATACACATTTATCCTTGGCTTTAGCCGCTTCAATGGTTTGCCATTGCATATTTGCCGTGCAATCGCAGCCACCTTTTTTGGGGATAATATGGTCGACCACATAACCCGGCCAACCGTTTGGGAAACCGGTTAACCGCATAAATTCACGTTTGGCCTTTTCTTTGCAGATAATTTTACCATTTTTATCACTACTGTCCGGTTAAGAATAAATTGATTTGCTGTACTCCCTGCTAATTAAGGGTTTTAGTTAGTTCTTTGATTTTTCAATTTGAAAAATGTCTTGGCGATCTTCGCAACTTAATTCAAACGGATTCTTCTAAACAACTGACATTGTTTGATTTATAGCCTGACAATAGTGATTTTGATCCATTCTTATTGATTTAGTTAAATAAAAATGACTGATTCTCTAATGTAAAAAGCATTCTTTTTTATCTTCAAAATCAATTGATGGTAAGGTGAACCTTACAGAAACTTTAAAAAGTAGAAAGTGTATTTCTATACAATTCTTGGTTTAATGGCAAACGCACAAAACAGCAAATATGAAGCGCTAAGAAGGATTATCAGTAAAGAGCCAACCTGTGAGCCAAGAATGTCTGAAGTCAGACCCATAATAAACGGAATAACAGCTCCGCCAAAAACTCCGGTAATCATTAAACCTGAAATTTCATTGGCTTTATCAGGTTTTGACTGAAGTGCCATTGAAAAAATAATGGAAAAAACATTTGCTATAGCCAAACCGATAATGGCGAAAAGTGCAAAAACAGCAATTTTGTCTGCCATAAAGATCAGCGCTATCAATGCTAAAACGGCTGCAACAGTAATGATTTTGAAAATTTTTACAGGAGAAAACTTCACCAGCAATATTGCACCAATAAAGGCTCCTGCAGTACGAAACGCAAAGTACATGCTTGGTCCGTAGCCTGCGTCAATTGAGTTCATACCGAACCGCTCCATCAGGATTTTAGGTGCTGCTGTATTTAAACCAACATCAACACCTACAACAAATACAATTCCTAGGAATAAGAGTAAAATAGTTTTGTCTTTTAAAATGCCAAATACATTACCAAATGAACTCGCTTTGCCTGTAACAGGTTCTTCCGGTGTTGGGATAGCTATCAGCCAAAGCGTGGATATCAGTGTAATGACTGCATAAATCGGGAAGATGTATTGCCAGTTGCCCAACATTGAAGCGGCAAAAGCAGCTATAAATGGACCGCAAAATGAAGAAATAGCTTTCACAAATTGACCGGCAGTAAGACTTGAAGTCAGTTTATCTCCTTTTACTACGTTGGATAACAATGGATTGAGAGAAACCTGCAAAATGGTATTTGCAATTCCCAGCAAAGCAAAAGCCAGAAGTGACATCCCAAATGTATACTGAATAAGTGGGATAAACATGGCCACAATTGTGATGGCATTACTCAGGAGCACTGTCTTTTTACGGCCAATTTTGTTCATCAAAATTCCGGTTGGAACCGAGAAAATCAGGAACATAGAAAATAATGCCACAGGAATAAGATTTGAAAGCGTATCACGGAATTCAGGGCTGTAATTTCCTAATAAATCTTCTTTAACATGCATGGCTGTGATTCCTACAACATCACAGAATCCCATGATGAAAAACCCAAAGAGAACAGGCAGTATTTTTGCGATTGAATTTTCTTGTTTCATTTCAAATGTCGGGTTAAGTTGTGCTAATTATCTGGATTCTTCTACATCAAGCTCATGAAGTGCAAAAGCATAAGCGCCTAACGCAATGGCTTTGCTTGCTCCAAGTTTTGAAACAGCAATTCCGATACGTTTATCTGAACTGTAATTGACCATTTTACTGGTCCCTGGTATGGCAATTTGTGTTGAGCTGCCTTCGATAAAGGCAATCATTTCCTCCGCATCATCAAGATTGAAGGCTTTCATTTGTAGCCGGGGAAAAGATTCTCCTGTTAGTTTTCCAATAGTTCCATTGAGTTCACTCATTAAAGCAGGCATAAAGAGGCTGGATGCACCGGTTAATCCGCCGCCAATAACTACCAAACCATCAACTATTGTAATAGCATGAGCTACTGTGTCGCCGGCTTCTTCACCCATTTCGGCAAAGGTTTTTAGGGCAGCCTCCTTATTACCGGGTTTTGTGCCTTCAGCGATATCGTAAATATCTTTCGGTGAGAAATCGGATTTGGAATCGCCCGAGAACTCAGCGTACATCCGCTTAACTGCAGATACGCCAACTCCCTCTTCGGTGATGCAATGCCGGTGTTTTTTATGACGGAATACCCAAATATCGCCACCCGAACCATTGTCGCCCAGGTGTAATTTCCCATCGGTAACAACTCCGGCCCCAAAGCCAGTGCCCATGGTTATTCCGAGCAGGTTTTTATATTGCTTTGTACTTCCGGCTTGTGCCAGCAAGCGGTTGATTTCAGGCAAAGTCCCGCCGATAGCTTCACCGTAAGTAAAAAGATTGCCGTCGTTATTAATAAAAACAGGAATGCCGAATTTTTCTTTTAGAAATGGCCCCAGGGCAACTCCACCTCTGAAGGCCTTTAGGTTTGGTAAATCCCCTATAACGCCATTCACATAATCAGCAGGTCCGGGGAAAGCAAAACTTATAGCTGCCGGTGATTCAGGCAATAAATCTTTAATCCTCCGGAAACCACTTTCAATCGTTTCGAGGCAGAGGGCCAAATCGTTGGCATTCGAAGGCAAATGTAACGGACTAATAATTTCTTCGTTGGCTTGCATGGCAGAGAACACGAAGTTTGTTCCGCCCGCATCCAATGTCATTACAATGCGTTTATCAAATTGGTACATTATGAGGCTCAAAAATTGAGGACAAAGAAAGAAACTGGAGAATCAGTCCTTTCAGGTTTAAATCCGTAAGAAATGATTCTCCCTTCTCCCATAGGTCATACTATTTTACGAAAATTTTCTTAACTGCTTTAAGTCCGGTTTCATTCTGGTAGCTCAAAATATAAATGCCGCTGGTAAGGTTAGTTGATTTTTCGATGGTTTCGCCGGCGTTCACCTTTGTAGTCAGAACTTTACTTCCTGTTGCATTGTAAACTGAAACCGTAAAGCTACTTGTGGACTCATTCTGGATTTTTATACCTGAATTTGTTGCATAAACATTAAATCTGGAAGGAGTGCTGTTCTCAATACCAACATTAAATCCAAACCATTGAACATCGGTTCCAATTGCACCCGGATAAGTACCCTTTACTTCAGCTAATGTGGTTGCATCCAGCACCGTATTATTCCATGCTGCCAGCAGATTGGCTTCGGTACCTGTTACATACACGTTTGCATTATCCCGTATTTCCTGTTTGGTTTTAGCTACTGACCACATGCGAACATAACCTAATTTGCCATTTAATCCACGACCTTTCCACATAGATCCTTCACCCATGATCAGATTCTGAGTTGATACACCTATAGCAGCCGGACTTGCCAATGAAGCTACTTCCAAACCATTTACATACAATTTCATGGCAGCAGCACTGTATGTAGCAGCCACATGATACCAGGTATCCAATAATGTGGTATTTGGTGATCCGATTTCGGGCCATGACCCGTTTGCTCCAACAGTAAAATCAATTTTATCTCCATTCAACCTGAGTGAGAAACCTTGCTCATCACCTGCGGCTGGTGAACCTTCGGATGATAAAATGTATCCTCCGGCTAATGTAGAATAATTCACAAGTGCTTCAACCGTAAACTCAGATGGAGATGTAATTGCAGCAACATTACCCAGATCAACAAGGCTATTAGCCTTTGTGCCATCAAATATCAAACCGCTAACAGGAGCAATAACAGTGATTTCGTTTTCAACTTCCGGAACAAACCAGGCTACGTCTGCAGGTTTTGTCAGTGAGTGATTCCCGGTTGCATCAGCGATAGTAGAACCTGTGCCTTCATTCATTTTCCAGTTGGCAATTAATCCTGCTTCGGTACCAACAAGTGAAGCTGACATATTTGAAGATATTTCAGAAGCAGTGCGAACTACATTCCAAAAACGAAGATCTCCCATCTTTCCTGTAAATCTCCTGTCTTTCCACATGGAGCCTTCTCCGATAGAGAGATTCTGAGTAGAAATAACCATTGGAGTTGCAACAGTTGTTGTGGCATCCTGAACTCCGTTTATATACAATTTCATTTCGGTTCCTGAATAAGTTACAGCAAGGTGAAACCAGGTATTTAAAGGAATGTCATTTGTGCTTACTAAAGACGGCCATGCACCATTGGCGCCAAGTACAAACTCAATTTTTGCACCGGAAGTACGTACGCTGAATCCTTGAGCACCATTTGTTCCGTCCCAGCCTTCGTTGCTGATTACATATCCGCCACTTGTGCTTTGGTAGTATACCCATGCTTCAATAGTAAACTGAGATGGAGCAAAGGCAGCTTTATTTCCACAATCAATATAGCTTGTGGAAACTCCTGAAAACTGAAGCCCTGTTGTAGGAGCAGCAGCTACAAACATCGCGCTGAAAAGCGATACGACTAATAAAGAGTAGAGTTTTTTCATTGGGGTTGTTTTTAGAGATTAGTGACTATTTGTGAGAACGGAATTATTGATTATTGTTTATACGCTTTGGTTCATTGCCCATGTTCAGAATTAAGGTTCCGCCATTAACAATATCTGAGAAATTTATGAAAGGCATTTTTTGTGATTTATTATTCAATGTTGCCTGCTGTACATAAATGTTGTCCTTTGAGTTATTGATGGTTTTTATTACAAACTGTTTTCCTTTGTAGTACTGTGGATTTAGTTTGATGGTGATTTTGTCGAATAGCGGACTTCCGATTTGCATTGTTGGATTCTCTTCAGTTAAACCTTTTACATCGAAAAGCCCTATTCCTGCAAGAACAAACCAGGATCCCAGTTGTCCCTGGTCTTCATCCTGTCCATATCCATACCCATGAATTTCTTCGGTTCCGTAAAATTTATTGCAAATTGCGCGAACCCATTTTTGAGTAAGATAAGGTTTTCCGGAAAAATTAAACAACCAGGATATATGCAGATTGGGTTGGTTTCCATGGTTGTAAATGGCAGTTACTCCCGCAAAAGCATTGATGGTTTTACCTGCTCCGAATTCATTTGCTTCGGATAATGTAAAAATACTATCCAGCCTGTTGTTGAATTGATCTTTACCAATTAAATCAATTAAAGCTTTTGGGTTGTGAGGGACATAAAACGTGTATTGAGCGGCATTTCCTTCCTGGAAACCACGCCACGCTTCAGTGGGATTGAACGATTCGATAAAGTTACCGGAAGTGTCGCGGGGACGAATAAACTTTGTTGACGGATCATACAATTTCTCCCAGCCATTCGACAATTCCATCAGTTTTTTATAATCTGCAGTTTTATTTAATGCTTTTGCAAACTGAGCTACTGCAAAGGCACTGTACGAATATTCCATGGTATGCGAGGCTCCGAAACCGGATCCAAACGTATTTGTTTCATACCCTATTCCACTGAGATAGGGGGCGTACCCTCGTTTTACAAATTCACCCACATCTAATTTTCCGGCTCCGGCAATCCTGTTTTCCGAAACTAATTCGTTTTTCAAAGCCGCTTCATAACCTAGTTTTACATCAAAGTTCCTGATGCCACAGTTATAAGCCGAAGCAATTGCCAGTCCCGTGAAATTAGTCCCGACTCCCGAAACGTATTTACTGTTGGCAATGCCATCGCCTAACCATCCGGCATCCTTGTAAACCAGCAACTGGCTTTGAACCCAATCGGCATAATACTCAGGATAAGCCAATGCCCATAATTGTGTCAGGTTCCAATACCCTCCCCAGATTGCATCAGAATTGTAAAAATCATATTCCAGTTTACCATTTTTCTTCAGTGGGATCTGACCTACTTCTCCATTGTTTTTCGGATACGCTCCGTTCACATCGCTTGCTAATCCCCGACCCAGCAAAGCATGGAATAAGCCGGTATAGAATTTTACCTTATCCGTCTCGTTTTTTGATGTAACAGTAATTCTGCCCAGGTAGTTTTCCCAGGTTTTAAGGTTGTTGGCTTTAGCCTGGTCGAAAGAAAGGTTTTTTGCTTCGGTGAGTAAATTCAGGCGGGCATTAGCAATGGAAGTATACGAAAGCCCGATTTTAACGGTTATTTTCTCATCTGCTTTTGTTGAAAACGTCAGATAAAGTCCTGATCCTTCGCCTGATATTTCGGTAGCTCCTTCAAAAGTTTCGCTATGGTGGAATGTTCCCCATTTGCCTGGTTTTTTATCGAGTACAGCCGAAAAATACATGGCAACCGAAGCTCCCTTCTGGTATTTTTTTACATATTCCGGTTCGGTAATTACATACCCTTCCACCCGGCCGTCGGCTGTAAAGGTCACTTTAGCATCTTTCACCGCCCCGCTTTCGCCCTGGCGGTTTCCGATATCAAAAAGAATATGTGATTCATTCGACTCCGGAAAAGTATAGCGTTGAAAACCTACACGTTTAGTCGCCGTTAATTCAGCTTTAATCTTATAATCTTTGAGTATAACCGAATAATATCCCGAAGTCGCAAATTCATCTTTTTTGTCGAAACGTGAGCGATATCCTTCGTCGGGATTTTCGAGTGTACCCGGAATGGTTTGCAGCGTACCGGTTATTGGAGCCAATACAATACCGCCTACCTGAAACTCATGCAGATTAGCAAATCCTTCAATTGATGTATGGCGCGCATCATAACCAACAGCTTCCCATCCCTGGGCATTTCCATAATGTGCATCAGTAGAAGGACCGAGTTTTGCCAGGCCGAATGGAGCAGCAGCCGGTGTATAAAAGAACCAGCGGGAGTGGGCCGTTCCAATATTCGGATTTACATACGTGGTTAATTTTTGCGCTGAAGTATACAGGTTTAAAAGAACCAGCAGACTTATAAGCAGAGTGGATTTGAGTTGCATATTTTTGGAATTCACTTAAAGTTTATTTGTTTTTGATTTCGCCTTTTATGATTGCAATCCGGGCATATAATTCAGCCATACAGGCTTCGTCGAGTAACCATTTCGGTTGTTTCTTCTCGTCCTTTACACCGGTCCAGTCTTTGTAAATCAATCCGGCTTCGTCGCGTGCATTTTCCCAGGCCCAGTCGGCCCCGGAAATAATGGCATCAACATATTTGGGGTCGTGATCTATATCGTACAATTCGTGATAGCCCCTGAACAGCACAACATTAAACCAGGGTAAATCATCAATATATGTGATGCCATTGTCGGTTTTCTTTATAAAATACTTAAAACTGCCTTCGGCCAACAGCCTGGCATTTTCAAGATACTTTTTATCTCCTGTTATTTTGTACAAGCGCACCGACGACTGTATCATCGTGCCTGTATTGTATGTATAAAAAACTTTATCAGGGGATGCGCTAACGGTTGAGAACGAATTCCAAATGATATGTAAGGTGCTGTCGAGCAGGTGCGACATCATCCAGTTGTAGAACAATAATCCTTCATCAAGATATCTTTTGTCCTTGGTAGCCTGGTAAAGTTTTAAAGAAAATACAGTAGCTTTTCCATTGGTACATGCCGGTTTCTGATCGCGAACACCTTCGAGCCAGCTCACGCCGCCACCAAAATCATCGCTCCAACCACTTTTAATAAAAGTAAACACTTCTTTGGCTTTGGCCAGATACAGCAGGTTTTTAGTGCTTTCGTATGCATCGATATAGTCGATTCCGACCAGCCCGTTATCATCGTAATACCTGTCGCTGTACTCAAATTTTCCGGGATAAGC
>APMI01086472.1_pt1 | contig 10192 bp, 9 predicted proteins | sample 667938 | NCBI WGS metagenome assembly APMI01 (sample SAMN01084076, study PRJNA167559) | wastewater metagenome | biome: Wastewater | place: Denmark: Ejby Moelle, Odense | collected 2011-11-28
CAAATAAGTTTAATTTTAGCAGAATGAATGTGACACCGAGTCCCGAAGCTATCAAAGAATTCAATGCCTCTAAAAATAATGCTAAGTTTATGACGGCAGATATAGATGCTTTAAAAGATTTAAATGACCTGATAGCGACAACCATTGCAGAAAGAGACTCTGCAACCCCAGAAGTTAAAGTAGAATTAAATAAGAAGCTTAAGGATTTAGACATTCGGTTATCTAGTTTCTTGAGCAAATTTGATTCTGGTGGGACATACGCTAGCTTGACATTAAATACTAAGGATGCACCGGTAGTCGAGCGCGCTAATTTATTACACAACACCCTTACCAGCACAACAACAAGCAGTGACATTAGCAAAGCAACTGCGGATCTAAACAAAGAAAAAGAGCGAATAAAAAAGGAACAAGGGCAACAAAAGAAAAATGCTGATAAAATCGCATTTTCAAATTGGTTAAAAACAGTTATATACCCAAGAGAAAAAAAAGATTCTCAGACTGTTGCACAGTGGTTTGCAACACTCAAGCCAGCAGATATAAGCACATTTAATGAAGAGTGGAAGGTGGCACTTGAAAAAGAAGAACTAGTTGATAAAGACGCTTTTGCTCAGGTACACCAAAATAACGCCATTCAATTTAATAACACTCAATTTAATAACACTCAATTTAATAAGCAAAATTCATTACGGAAGATAAATTTTAATTCAAATGGTATTATGCGACTATCGCAACAAACCAATAAAATAAAAAAACTCACTTTAGAAGCTGATGGGCAGCCTGTGGTTATCGACTTTAACATTGTACCATGGAGTGAAATCTTTCCCGAGTTATCTTCAACTGCACTTGATAATTCTGGGGTAATGATGCAATCAAAATTAATGCAACAAATAGATGATTTCATGTTAGATCGTAGTTATCTGCAGATGGTAATCAATGTAGATAAAACTAATCCTGGGGCGTTATCTCAAATAGCTAATGCGGACGCTGGGCTAATTGATGTACTTGGGGATCTTTATAACAAATTGAAGGAGCTTGGAAGTTCTGAAAATGTTCAAACAATTTCCTTTAACGGTATTAAATATGACATGGATGATATTTCTCAAGCGGCCAAATTAAGTATTGCGTTAGAAGACTTAATGAATAATAGTAAAATGAAAAAGTCATCTTGGTATAAAGTTGTAAGTGTGTTAAAATCTAAAGGAATTATTAATCAATATGGAGCGCTTATCGGAATACACAAGGGAAATCCCTACAATGAAACTGGAGAGCCTTTCAAGCCTAATCAAACGTACATAGCATTAAATGATGATAGCAGCGCCCACTCGAAACGCATAAAGACTAATTATGTAACGCCAACAATGTCTATGGGTTTGCAACTTGGTCAATACTACACTGAAACCGCGGGAACCATTCACCCAATAGTTCCTTCAGCACTGCCAATTGTCACCGCGAACACAGAATTATCTAACTGTTCTGTTTTAGGTGAATGTGTGCAGGGATTACAGATTATGAATGACTCAACTTTAATGTCAAGAACATATCCAGAAAGTTCTTCAAATTATGGGCTAATTTTGTCACCTAACAATATTGGGTATTCCAAAGACGGTGAAATGGCATACAATGTAACATATCCTAATTTAGACAATAGCTGGAGCAATCCATTTCTTTTTGGTTATGTTCGCGTAGTAGGGGGGTGGGCGGAGTTAAATGAAAGAAGGACACCATATAACTCGTATAAGTACTCTTATGATAATTTAAGTGACCGTGTTTATGATGTTCAGGAGAGTATTATTGGCAGCCTTAAGCAGCATAATACAGGAGCAAATATCCAGCTTGTACCGATAATAAAGAATACATTAGTTGATGTTGGACACAAAATACCATCTAATATTGCTCCATGGTTAAGAAATTATTACGGGGGCAATAAAAAGTCAATCGATATGACAATTGCAAAACATTTATCATTTTAAATTACCATCTGACGTTACTCAGCATGTTCAAATTTTTCACATTCAGCATGCTGCAACTTAATTAAGGTTCTGTCGCAACGTTGCGACAGAACCTTAATTGTGGATAATCCACTATTAGAAAAGACATAATGCGGTGTTAAAAAACTAAACTTGTAACCACTCAGCCCCTTTTGATGGTTAGCACGTTGTTGTGATTTAATTATATGTATTACGTGCTTGATTTTTTGGTTAAAGTATATTTAATAAATTCAATTAGTTAACCCATGGGCGGAGTGGTTACCTAAATTTTAAAGGTAAAATCTATGAAAAAATTGCTCAGTATTTTATTGGTCTCATCTTGTGGTATGGCATTTGCTACTATCGGAGATACGCCATACACCCTTACTCAACAATTAGGTATGGTTAATGGAGTAAAGGATTTTAAGAAACTACCCAAAGAAATGCAAACATTGTCACAGGCAACAGTTGGTCTGCAAATGCAATATAGTGATGGAACAGCTGATAATTGTACCGGGGTTGCAATTTCAAAATCAGATATTTTAACTGCGGCGCACTGTTTTATAAATGAAGCTGATGGTAAGGTAAAGCAACTCAAACAACTATATTTGATTTCAAACCCAATGTCTATTAGTGCAAAAATGATTAGTCCAAAAGATATAACCCTAAAGCAAACATCTAACATAGCATTAATCCAGGGTGATTACATTATTATGCACAGCGATAAAATAAATAAATCACATTTTATTAGTGCTTCCGTAATGCTAAGTTCTACCGCAGATGTGGCTAATTATCTTTCAGATTTTTCAGTAAACAATCAATTCAATTTTTATAAATCGAATCAGAGTATGTATAGTATCGGATGGGGTTCAAACAGTAAATTTGAATGGGCAAAAACGAATTTAGTACCAAATTCTACCGATATGTATATAGATGACAAAGATATCATGTATATGGTAAATACTGACATTGAGGCACAAGAAGGCGACAGCGGTGGACCTATATTTATTTGCAACACTACTGGTAGTGGATGTAAGCTTTTTGGGATTATTACCGAAGGTGGCAAGAATAATCAATTCTGGCTAGGTATTTCAATGTGTACAAAAGGTGGCATTTACACCAACTGTCACAATAAATTGTTGCCAAAATAGGGTTACGACAGAACCAAATAAAGGTTCTGTCCGCTCATTAAAAACCCCAATCGCCCATTTTCAAATTAAGTGCACCACTAGCTAAAATAGCCTAAAACTTTGTATAAAACAACTATGCATAGCAATCTTCTACAGAACAGCGATGTTTTCGCCTGTAAGCCTTTTTCTCAGCCCATTTCTGTTCAATTGGATTTAAATCTGGAGAGTACGGAGGTAAAAACTCCACAATATGACCTTTAGCTTTTATCAACGCCAGTAAAGTTTCATTCTTATGGAAAGAAGTATTATCCATAACAATTACTGTTGATTTATATAAGTTTGGCAATAAAAATTCCCGTACCCATATTCCAAAGACTATAGAATCTACACTACAATTGAATAGTCCAACTGCAAAATGTAAACCTCCGATTAGAGCACCAATCACATTAACTCCCCATTTGGTTCCCCAATCATGCAGACCAAAGCATCTTTTCCCTTTTTCTGCGTAGCCATGTGTTCGTGGCATTGAGAGAGCATGACCAGATTCATCAAGATAGCAAATATTAAATCCAGAATTTTTGTAATCACTTATCTTATTTTTGAACGAAGATCGCTTTTCTTCGTCGGCTTTTGGATGAATTAGTGTTTTTTTTGTAGCTTATACCAAGCTTTTTAAGGTTATTCCAGATACAGGTTGCACTGACGCCTAGGCGAGTTTCGTATTGATAACTAGCAGGATATTGCTTTACATCTTCTATCAGCAGATTCATATCCAATTTTGTATTAGGATTATTTCTTTTACCTTTAGGCAGTTTAGCTTGTCTCCAGTTTTGGATGGTTCTTGTGCTTATGTCATATTTCTCAGATAATTTCTGAATACTTAGATCTGCTCTCTGTTTTAGGACTTTATTGATGAATTGGGAGCTATACATTTTCTGCAAAAAGGTTATTATAGCACTTTTACAATGAGTTAGCTATATCACGTAAAATACAAAATTTCTAGCACAACCAAATGGTTATAACGTAATGACTTTGTTTGCAAAGCGCCTAAATTAATTCCTGACAAACTGGATGGATCTAAACAACAGCAATTTATTGAGCATTATCAAGTTTTGACGGCAAATGCTTCACCGAGTGATCTCATTATGTTCATGGATGCAGTACATCCTGAATATTAATCCCAATCTGTTTGTGGATGGATACCCAAAGGGGAAATCAACGTTGCTGCTATTTACTTAGTTTTCCATAATTGCCGAATTCGAGCTTCTTCACCACCAGCAACTACCAACAACAGGACAATCCCAACCACCAATGCAGCATAGAAGACTAAGAAAGTATCATTCCAACCATGGAGATTGACGCCAAAGATGTTTAAACCTGCGGTGGTGGGGTCGGCAATCATTGCCAAACCAACTTTAGCCAATGAATCACCAAATAGATAAGCAAAAGTTCCGGTAGTGCCATTGGTGACCATTACCGCCTGCTTGGGTACAAAGTGCACTACTGATACGCCAATCAGCAATTGCGGTCCAAAAATTAATGTACCTAAACAGAATAGTGAAACATTAATTTGGAATGGTGTATGTCCATAACGATAGCCAAGAACTGCCACTGCAGTAGTCAGTAAACAAAAGGAGGCAACTAGCGCCCGTCGTCCACCAATAATGTCGGAAATATAACCCCAGGTAAGCGAGGCAATCAATGCTCCCATCTCAAAATAGAAGATGGTATTTACCTGCTGCATTGAATCAAAATTAAACATCTCTTTGGTATATAACGGAGCCCAATTGTCAATTCCAATCCGCACGATATAGACAAAAACATTGGCAATACATAATAGCCATACTCATTTATTGGTTAAGACATATTTTTTAAAAATTCCCCATTTAGAAAAAGCTTCGGCTTCGAGAGTATCTTTCTCAATTGGTTCTTCAAAGATGGTTTCGCAGCGATCCATCCCCAATTCTTCCGGACATTCTTTACCAATAAATAAAGTGATAACTCCAATTATCAATGCCACAATTGCTGGAAAAACAAACATTCCCGCCACGTGTCCGGAAAAGAAAATATTGGCACCCCACAATGCCAGAATTCCAGCAAAAGCCCCACCAATATTATGTGAAGTATTCCATGCTCCTAACCAGCGACCTCGTTTAGAACGTGGTGTCCATTTCATGATTGTGGCATAACTAGCTGGCCCACCGACCGATTGAAAGAAACCACTCAATCCCCATAACAGCATCAGGAATCCCATGGCTCTCCCTTCAAAAGAAAGCAGGATCCCCATCAATAAAATACATATTGCAGATAGAATTAACAGGCATGAAATCATTCGTTTAGCCGGCTTACCATCAATCAAATATCCCAATAAGGTTTTACCAATTCCATAAGTTACTGAAAAAGCCAAACCGATTTGTCCCAATTGAGTGGTGGTAAAACCCAATTGGTCTTTGAGCATTCCCGAACTGGCTTTAAAATTATTGCGGATAAGATACATTGCGACATAGACAATAACTACGACTAAAAAAGCCTGAATAAAATTCTTAAACCACATCTTGCGTTGTTGCGAGAGCGGAAGATTTAAGCTGGGAATATTGTTGATAGTAAAAAAATTATTAAAAACATTCATAATGATCTTTCAGAGAGATGATAAAAAAATATTATGTGAATTAATATGCGATAATTTAACTTTGTCCGATGCCCAACATTATACATAATGGCAGCCATGGTAAATAATGATACGACCGTTCCTAATACCGTACTGCTGCTGGATTCAAGTTTGAGAACGTCATATTTAGCAGCAAACATAGCAGTCATAATTGCTGGGGGCATCGCACAGAGCAAAATTGCCTCTTTACCCCATTCACCGCTGATACCAAAAGCAACAACGATTGCCCACATTAGCAATGGGTGGAGAATGTTTTTATGAAAGATATTCAATATCACAAAGCGATTAAAGCTAATCCGATCGGATGACATAATCAAACCCAAGGCAAATAGTGATACCCCTGAAGTTGTTCCGCCGAGTAGTTTTAAGGAATCTCGGAACATGAATATTTGATGCTGAAATAATGGTGCCGAACACCGGTGCCAATACTAACGGTTTTTTAAACACTTTTAGGACCATTGAAACTATGCTGGTACGAGTTTCCGAATCCTGAGCAATTTCGAGAACTGAGACGGTTAGCGGAATCATAATCAAACTGGTAACAATATTACCGACTACGATTGAAATTAATGCTTGTTCGCCAAATAACACCATGAAAATTGGAATTCCCATGAATGCCATGTCTGGGAATGAACTAACAAACGAACATTGACAGCTTTCTGCCAGCGGACGCCGATAGATGTAGCGATTAACAATAAATGCCAAGATATACATTCCCATTAAACCAAGAGCAAAACCACCAATGAAGCGGATATTGATTAAATCATCAATATTGGACGTCGCGGTTTTAACAAATAGCGTACACGGGAAACTGAAACTCATGACATAGGTGGCAAAATGAGCACGGTGTTTATAATCAACAATCTTGCGCCATCCGGCAAGCCAGCCGACGGCGACAATAAAAGTCAGTGGTATCAGTGACTTTAGGATTAATTCCATAATATTTCCTTTAGTTAGCCAGCCATAAACCATATGTTAATTATGGGTATTATAAAAATTGGCTGAATTATATCTGCTTGCTACTTATAAATGTTATAAATCTATAATGCACTGCAGTGTAAAATGGAGGATATACCCGAGTCTTTACTTTTTTATGTTTGAATAAGTAGCTCAAGCTGAGTAAACTTGTCTTTTACAAGTTGATAATTAGTCGATGCTAAATAACCCCCAATATTTACCAGTTAGTTTTCACTAGCTGGTAATCTCTTTTGTTATTTTGCAAAAATAAGCAACAAATAATAAAGTAAAAAATAACCCTTAGGATCATCCTTAGGTTATAGGCAATGGCAGCTAAAGTTGCATTCAGTTTATCACCAATGCTACCTTTTAACCGATTTAGATCCATTCTACATTTTGATTTCATTAATCCAATGGTTGGTTCAATCTTACTTCTTTGTTTTAATTTTTTTCTCAGATGAGCTTAAGTTCATATCACTCGAGAGCATTATCCTTATTTCCGGGTGCGCTTTTTTGCAACCACGATAACCTTTGTCTAAAACGATCGTAGTGATATTCTTACCAGTGTTTAATTCTGTCTTCACCAATAATCCACTCAGGGTTTTGCCATCATAAGGATTGCCACTAAATGAATCTACGGCTAAAATAAAGCTGTTCTTGATTGTGCTTACAATTCCGACCTTACTGCCAAACTCATATTTCTTATGCGCTTTGCCTTTGGCAATACAACTCACCTCTGGCTCATGCATTGAATAAATTTTATCTTTGCTATCGCGCTTTTGTTCAAATACTTTTTTAGCCCCGCTTAGTTTATCTTTGAATTTCCGTAGAATATTTTGCGGTGCGGTTTTTAAATCATCAATTTGACGCTCTGATTCACGAATAACACGACCGAGCAACGTACGTAAGCGCTTAATTTCTCGCTTAGCTTGTGCAGGTTTTCTGGCGTGCGATAACCGTGCTGCATTGTTCCTTAACCTTGGAGCTGTGCGCTTGTATGTTTGACGGAACTTAACTCCACATGATGAACCAAGCTCGACAATTTGTTCTAGAGCTTTGCAAAGTAATTTCCCGTCTGTTGGATAAGTTATGTTCTTCTCTTGAACAGTGGTATCAGAAATTACTTCGCTTAATTCCTTTGGGCTTATTACTTCCTCAGCTAAACCTAGAGCTATTGTTTCAACTAAAATCTGCTGAAAGATTTCATTGCCAAGGGGTTTACGCCAGTTAGTCAGGCTTTCACTGGTTAAGCCAATCTTATGCTCAAAGTACTTATTACCACAAAAGTACTGAAAGTATGGATTTTCAATAAACTTAGCGCAAACTTCCTCATCAGATAAATCATCCATCTGTTTAAGCAATAGCAAGCCAACCACCATCCGGCTTGGCAATGCGGTACGTTCATTATCTTTACAAAATTTTGCACTACAAAGTTCATCAATTTTAGTCCAGTTAAATTTATCTGCTAATTGCACTAAACTATGTTTCATATCCAGTAAGTGAATTAACTGGATTTTTAATAATTCTGGTTGAAATTGATCTTCAATTTTACGTGGTTTCATGCTATTTGGTTCACTGATATTGCAAGGTTTAAAGCATTATTTTATCATTTCTTGCAGTATTTCACCTACACATGTGGCATATTATTTAATTAAATCAGTCTAATGTGCGATTTTTAGTATCAACTAATTAAAAAATAACGCAGTTGCATATGAGAGTATCTTGCGATTAATTCTGCCTAACAAGCTATGAACGCTTCTGGCTTTGGTAGTGTTAATACTGAATGACTCTGCCAATTGACTTATGATTGTTTCAATCCTCTTACGAATGCTGGTGATTGTAGTAGTTAATTTAGCAGAAATCTTTTGCAGCATGTTCTTGCGTTTCGGGGTAATTAGATTGCTGTTGCAAGCTTAAAGCTAGCTCTTCGCTTATGGATACTTTGTCGGCAATAATTGTAGAATCTGCCCTCATCCTGAATTCTGTGGCCCAGTTAAGCCCGCTATTACTTATACTAAGGTTAAGTTTTGCAATAACATTTTGGAACAGGATCACTGGAATATAAAACGAATAACAGATCCCATGCTGGCAATGGCATTAGCGGCAAAGACGAAGTCTTTAACCCCTTTCATCGGATTAATTATGATTTTGATTCTTCGATGATCTTGTTCCAAATATTTAACTTTTTTGTAGGTAATTGCAGGCTTGAGCAGTCTACAAAAGTCAGAGATGGCTATTTCCTGACTGATAATCTTAACCGCCAATTCATTGGCGGCGCTATTATCACTATTGTCTTAAATAGGAACCTCCTATTTCTTTAAAATAAATAACCCATCATGAATCTCACGTGGTATACCACCAGTTACTTTATTTTTAATTACGCATTTCCCGTTACTACTATCAGTTATACACATAGTACTTGACCCACCGCCATCTAAGTTCATCGCATTTTCTACTGACAAGGTATTCTTCATGAAATCTGCCAATTCTGGTATAGTCATCCCTGTCGCGGAATCACCACGAATAGCCTCAACAGTTACTATGTATATTTTTCCATTGTCAGTAGAACCATATGTGCCAATTGCTGTTCTTGCTGCTCTAGTATTGATCCATGGATAATCACCAGTATCCTCATCTATTGAAATTGTATTATCAACAACTAGGGTAGGACCACCACCGCCCGCAGAAGTAATAAAGTCACCAAAACCCTTCAGCGTACTATGCTGACCAGTGGGGGTAACATCAGGAACCAACATAGGAACAATACCTGGTGCATAGGCCATAACTGGTCTGGCTACACAATTATAAGACCAATCAGATTTGTTTATGTACAGATAAGAACTGCCTTCACCATAGTTTTTTTCAGTTTTGTTTCCACATATATCATCTATGTAACCAAGAGTAACCATATTAAAAAAACCACCATTTACGCCCGCAATGATTTTAGTTTTATCTTTCGAGCTTTTAGCAATATCAGGAAGAGTTTTGAGATTTTTATCTGAAGACTTTGATAATCCTATATTTTGCATAGTAACCATCGCAGCTGGAGCGATAAGCTCATGAACAAAAATATTTTTTCTGGCTTTATCTTGGCAATTTAAATATTTATATTGAACACCATCAGCTAGATCTTTTGTTGATACCATTGAACATGTGTAGTTAGAAATGGCAAATACTGGAGAAATAGACACTCCTAAAATTAAACATAATAAACTTTTCATATTAAAAACTCCTGAGGAACTGTTAAAGTTGTAAAATAAACCCAAAATAATTAAAAATAAAAACACTGATTAATTTAAACAAATTTTCGGGTCGCACGTGTCAGAAATAATGTCACTGCAAGCCCGAATTTTTTAACACCGCATTATATCCTTTCCAATATAAGCTATATTATTGTATAAAACAGCGTAAATAGCTATTGACGGATTTTATTGTTTTATGCTAGTGGCACAAACATCCATTTTAATTTC
>APMI01065663.1_pt1 | contig 10190 bp, 8 predicted proteins | sample 667938 | NCBI WGS metagenome assembly APMI01 (sample SAMN01084076, study PRJNA167559) | wastewater metagenome | biome: Wastewater | place: Denmark: Ejby Moelle, Odense | collected 2011-11-28
GGAAGAACTCCTCATCCTCTGGTAGCTTGTCCACTTGGATGATGGTGTGGGTGCTGCCGGTGCTAAGCGAACTGACGGCGCGATATTCGCGGTACGGTTGGCGGAAGAGTTCGTCGGTGCTATTTGTCGGCACTACGGCTGGATCGTAGGTCGCCCCATTGAGGGTCGTCACGATATGGTCTGATCCGATGCGAACGGGAATGTGTTGATCGAGATGGCGAACGATGTACGAGTTGCCAAACCAGCCGATTTCGTGAGCGTGCAGGACGGCACATCGAATGCCATTGCCGCAGAAGTCCTCAGTTCCATCGGGATTGAACATTCGGAGCCTGAGGTCACCGTCTTCGATCTTCACCGCCAAAAGACCGTCGCCACCGATGCCAAATCGACGATCAGACATCCTAATCGCTAGTTCGGGCAAGTCCATTCCGTCTTCGATGTGGATGAGCGGGAAGTCGTTGCCGATGGATTGAAGCTTCCAGAACGGAACCGTCATGACATGGGCTCCAAATAACATTGAGCGGTTTCGACCGTCTCGCGGAACCAAAGGCCATCCGGGCAAACAAGTCGAAACCACCACGCACTGGGTCGACGGTTACTTGCTTCCAGTCCGCTAGAGGCCACTACCGCTGAGCGGATCATTCTGGCGCGCTTGAGTTCGGCTTCCAGTTCAATCGAGCGGCGTCTCTCGTGGATGCGTAGGATCTCGGGATCTTTCACCAAGCTTTCTTGAAGCTTGCTGAGGTGCTTCATCTGCACATGAGCCTCGCTCATGCGATGAATAACGTCTTCTAGAACAGAAGCAAGTCGTTCACGTTCGACCAGTTTTTCTGCGGAAGCCTCCTTTTCGAAAATGAACTCGCGGAAGTGGTCGCCTTTCGCCTTTTCAGCCGCGATTCGGTCTGATTTCAACCGTTTGATTTCGGCATACACGGCGCGACGATCTGACTTGAGTGCCGCTAACTGCTCGTTGAGTTTTGATAGACGCCCCTGCAGACCTACGTAGTCCTTCGCGAGGCAGTCCCAAGATCCGCCAAATCGCTTCTCGAGGAATTCGATGAGCTGAACAGGGCGTCTGAGAGTCGTCAGTGACTGAAGTAGTTCGCGCTGTTCCTTTGCGACATCGCGCCACCTGGAGGCAAAGCTCGGCGCACAAAGCTCCTCGGTTCCGTATGCTGGTTGCAAAACTTCGGGCAAGTTGAGCCAAGAACAACAGACTCCGAGCGCCGACCAAGTGTCGTAACGAATCCGTAGGATCGGGTTAGCTTGGAAATTCAGCAACTGGTGGAGCTTTCGTGAGTGCTTCACGTAGCTACTCGCCCCTTCATGAAAAACGAAAACATGCTCGCGAGCGAGCATGCCGATGAGAGTGACGGCTTTTCCAACGAGCGTACAGTTCGGGCCAAACTTATCTTCGATCAAGCCAGCTAGTTCGGCGACACTTTTCAGAGGTTGCTTATAGCTAAGGAACTGCGGCTTTGGAGTCATGATGACCGCGCCTCGATTGCCGAGGCGGATGGTGCCTCTGCCCACCCCAGGAATAACCAAATCAAACGGAATCGCGCCGGTTCCGAAGCGAGCTAACTCATATAAACCAGCCGAACCATGAATCGCCTCGTCGTACGCTCGACACGATTCCGAACGTGTTTCATGATTTACAAATCGGTCGACAATTTCAAATCTCGGTAGCGAACAGGTAGCCCTGTTGAACTGAAGAAGCTGGGTTGTCGTTGCCGTTTCGAGGTTCAACCGCGCGTCAGCACAGAACTCGTAAACCGCTTTGACCAACCTCTGGTAATACTCAGAAACAGTTAATCCTGGTTCATCGGCGATTTCGCAAAGCTGCGTTCGAAGCTCATCAGCAAGTTCTTTGGCGGCGACCTTTGCTTGCCCGCACAGTCGCTCGATTGCCTCATCCAGAGCCCAATCGAGGGTTGAGAACAGAACCTGTTTGATCTGGCTCAGGGGTACTTCGGCGGTGACAGGCGGCGCTTCATCTAGCGATACGATGCCACGCCAACCGTATGCTTCGGTCGCTTCATCGATAAAACCTGGTCGCTCTTGTTCCAGTCGGTTAATGCGAAGCCCAGCGTGCTGATACAGTTCCCTTGTCACGACCGTTTCGGAGCCGAATAACGTGGAGAATTCGCCCGCTGCGCTCCAAAGGCCGCGTGTAGTCGTGTCGTTGTGAGGAAATGCCTGAAACTTACCTTTGCGGTGCTTACCCGACGGCAGTTTCGCAAAGTAGTCGGTGTCGTGAATTCCGGCGATGAACTTCCGATCTGAGCCGATCGGCTCGTCCCAAAAAATGGTTTGGCCAAGGGCAAGCAACGGCGAACCGGGGGCTAGTTGATCCAACTCCCCCAAAACGTCCCGGATGCTCTTACAGTCGCTTTCCGACATCCCCAGTGTTCTACGCGCCAAATCTGCCGATAAGCAGAGGCGAACACGAATAATAGACCATGCGAACGACTATTCGACAGTGACCCAGTCTTTTGGATCACGCTCAAGGATCTCTTTGAGGTCTGGAGGCATACTCAGAACCTTTCCGTCACGGCCCACCAAAGCGTGAACCGTGTATCCCGCTGTACAAACTAGGCCAGTTTTGGCGTTGACGATTTCGTACTCGAAGCGCGCTGATGCACGTTTGATATCGCTCACCCAAGCTCGAACGATCACGACATCATCGTAGTTGATCGGCGCTTTATATCGAATGTGAGCCTCGGTAAGCGGAAAGTAAAGGCCTTTCTCCTCGATCTCCTTGTAGCTCACTCCCCGTTCTCGAAACCAGGTGCCTCGCGCCCTCTCAAACCAAAAGAGATAATTAGCGTTGTAGACGTAACCCATTTTGTCGGTTTCGCCATACAGGACGCGGATTCGCTCTTCGGTTACGGGGAACATCCATTACGGTGTACCCGAATTAGCTAACAGCTTCCTCGGGCATTCGAACATTGCGAAAACGAGGATCGAGTAGCCCGATCAGGCATGCACTCGCCATTCCCATGCTCATCAAAAGGAAAGACATGGTGATGCCAATTTTGGTGATGAAAAAGCCCCCTAGAACGGTGCCAATTGGCATGACGCCAGTCGCGATCATGTTCAAAACGGAGTTCGTTCTTCCACGAAAAGCATCGGGAACACTCACTTGCATATAGGTCGCCATTGGCAGGTCAGCCATCGGAACGGACAGGCCACAAATAACGTTCCAGCCGAAGAACAGCCAGAAATTCTTGCTGAATGCCATTAGGCCGATGCAAATCGCAATGACTAACAACGACCAACTGAACCAGAGAGCCGGTCTTACGGTCTTTAATTTCCCAATTATTGGGAAAGATATTACCATTCCAATGAAGAATGAGATCTCCATCCAAGCGAGCGTGGAAGGGCTTCCCTCATGCTTGGGACCACCCCACCACTGATCGTTTGCCGCAACATACGTGACGAAAAACGGCGCAACACTCAGCCGAAACACCGTCGTAAGGGCGACGAGAACCGTGAGCTCGTGACGTTTTCTTACATAGCGAATGCCGTCCATAAAGTCGCGAATAGGGTGCGATTCCGCAACTTCAGAACGCTCCGGGAGGATGCTCGGCAACAGATTGATGAAATATGCCGAGCCAAAAAATGAGAGTGCATTGATGACCACAACGCCAAAGAAGAACCACTGTGGGGAACTTGCATACAGGACAGCGAGAACCGATGCGGTGATTGTGAGACCGATCAGCGGCATAAAGTTCTGAGTCGCCATGCTCAATGAATTCGCTTTCATCACTAAGTTGCTCGGAACCATCGCTGGAACGGCGGCGCCTTTTGCAGGCATAAAGAAGCAACGGATGCTAGAAAGAACAAAGGCGAGTGACAAGATCAGCCAACCAGGCACCGAGTAGCCAAGCCCGACATAAGTTCCAAAGCCGGATAGAACAAAGGCGCTCACAAGGTCGGACCAAAGCATGATCTTTTTGCGATCGATCCGGTCAGCAAGGACTCCTGCATACGGTCCAAGAAGCAGATACGGAATTGTTTCGAACGCGCCAGTTAGTCCAACCATCTCGTCCGACTTGGTGATCTTCTTCACCATGAACATGAAGGCGACGAAGTAGAACGAGTCACCCAGTTGGGAAATGGCTTGACCGAGCCAAAGGTTGCGAAAGGGACGAATTCGGATTACGTCTGAATAGTTCAAGGCAGATTCCTCACAAATGAATGCAGGGACGACAAAGTGTCGTCAAAAAATAGAAGGCTGATGAGCCTGAGCTAAAGGAGGAACTGCTGAAGAATCACGTTTTTAGTGATACCTCACTTACCAACGTGGGACTGGGACTATAGGTAGTGGCTCAGTTGTTCGATGTGATACATATCGTGCCCAACCATGATATTAGCGAGGTCAATGAGGGATTGTTCTCCCCGTTCAGGGTGGATCACAAAGTTGCGATACAACGCAGGACTGCACGAAACGACGAGATCAACCGTTTCAAAACGCTCGCTCTTGAACATCTCTATGCTCTTTTCCACCGACCAATTGGCATAGCCCAAGGTGAGTGCTCGTTCGCCTTCATCATAAGCGGAAATCGTGCATCCAGGCTGATCCATCGCGCTTCTAATTCTCGCTCGAAGAATTGGCTCCCAGTCTGCAAGGTGAGCGATCACTTCCCGTGGAGAAAATCTTCCGGGCAGTTTAGCCGTGTCCAACTCTGCAACATGGATTTGCGCCATCAACTTTTCAAAGATATTCGGAGACAAAGTCAACGCGTCGACAAGGTAAGTAGATAGGCCCATTATCAAAGCATACGACAAGCAAACGAATGCTTCGAGTACAAGGCCCTAGAATCTGTGTTGCACTAAGTCGCTCCTTAGTGTGGAGAAAACCATCTGATTGGTATTGAGTTTGCGATCCGATCTGTTACTTATATTCTTCTGAGCATCCGTTCATGAATTTAAGTTACTAGGTTTCTCGAAGAATTTTGCCAGACATTAAGATTGAAAAGAGTGTTACCGAAGATATATTGTGCCATACGATTTGACACACTTTCAGCTAACCGGGATCGAAGCAATCGACACCGAACACGCGGTGTTTGTTGAGATGCTGAATGAACTTCATGAGATGTGCCAGGCTGAAGTTGATAATCGGTATCTCAAGCAAGCAATCATTGGTATCTTTGGGTTTCTCAACAAGCATTTCGAAACCGAAGAGTGCTGTTGTAATTGGGAAGAGTGTCCAATTGCATCAGAGCTCAAAGCCGCGCACGACATTATGAGAGCTCGGCTTGAGTACCTGCAACTCCGAATCGAATCCGATGGCCTTTCTCAAGAGCTTCTGACGGAAACAATCTGTACGTTGGGGCACTGGTTCACATCACACATCTCTCACTGCGATAATCGAATCGGCCGGGATCGTAGAGCGGCTTAGAAGAGCCCTTGCAACTTGCCAGTACTGTCACCGAGATGCTCGATGGGCACACCCACCTTGTCGAGCATAGAGACAAACAGGTTGTTCATTGGCGTGTAATCCTTGTAGATAACGTGCCTTCCCGTGTTTAGCTTGGTTCCGCCCTTGCCCGCCACCAAAATTGGAAGGTTATTATGGTTGTGCGCGTCTCCATCGGAGATGCCAGCACCATAGACCAATAAAGTGTTGTCCAATAGACTCCCTTCGGGTTCCTGTATGGACTGCATTTTGTTGAGAATGTACGCCAATTGTTCCACGTGAAACATATCAATGCGTTTCTTCTTGGCCAGTTTCTCAGGATTTTGACCGTGATGGCTCATGTCATGATGTCCCTCGGGGACCCCGATTGATGCGTAACTGCGGTTGCTTCCATCATTAGCGAACATAAACGTGCAGACACGAGTGAGATCTGCCTGAAAAGCAAGAATCATCATGTCACCCATCAGTCGAATGTGCTCGGCATAGTCGTTTGGGATGCCGTCGGGCTTTTTCGCTCCTGCTACCGCCTTTTGCTGGGATTCAAACTTGACCAGTCTTTGCTCGATCTCGCGAACGCTCTCAAAATACTCGTCGAGTTTTCTTTGGTCTCGAATTCCGAGCTGGTTTCGAAGGAGTTTGGCATCGGAGGCGACAAAATCAAGGATGCTCTGCCTTAAGAGTTGGCGTCGAGCAAGGCTTTGTCCCATTTCTGCTTGATCGCCAGTGCCAAAAAGCCTCTCGAAGACCAGCCTAGGATTAACTTCTTTTGCTAAGGGACTAGTTGGCGTTCTCCAAGCGATATTCGAAGAATACGCACATGAGTAGCCACTGTCGCAGTTCCCAGCCACCCCACCTCTTTCACAGCCGATTTCTAGCGAAGCAAACCTGGTTTGCTTTCCGATGTACTCCGCCGCGACCTGATCGACCGACGTTCCAACCTGAATATCTGCTCCTGCGGTCTTTTTGGGTTGCATGCCCGTGAGCCAACATGCAGTTGATCGAGCGTGGTCGCCGGGGCCGTCTCCGTTCGCAAAGGCATGAAATTGGGTAAGTCCAGACAGAACATTAAACGAGGATCGAACAGAGTTTAGCGGTTGAAGAATCTCTGGTAATTCGCCAACAAAGGCACCTTCTGCCCCTGGAGTCCAATGCCGCATGTCCATTCCGTTCGGAACAAATAGGTAGGCCATCCGAACAGGTTTCTGGTTTGGCATCGCGCTTGCCAATGCCGAACCGGGCAACATCCGCTCCAACAGCGGTAACGCCATCATCGTCCCAAATCCTCGTAAAAAGGTTCTTCTATCAATCGGTTTCACTTCGAAACTCCTTGTTTCATAAATGGATCGCTTGTTACGATAGCTTCGATCATAGATTGAAATCTGTAATCAGATTTTTCGGTCTTTGTAGCGATCAGCTCAATGGCTTTCTTGTCAGCGTAGGTGGTTCCGCGACCGAGAGCATAGGTCAAAAGCTTTTCAGACAATGCTCGAACAAATCCCTGCTTGTTGGTTAACAAGATGTCCCGTAGCTCCTTTGGACCAGAAAAGTTCCGCCCATCGGGCAAAACCCCACTACTGTCAACCGAAAATTCTCCTTCCTTTGTCCGCCACCTACCAATAGCGTCAAAGTTCTCTAGGCCAAACCCGATGGGGTCCATTCGAGCGTGACAACTGGCACAAGCTGGATTCTTCCGGTGCTCCTCCATCAGCTTTCTGAGTGTTGTAGCCGTTAGCTTCGATCTCTCTTCGGCGATGGTTCCGACTCCGGGTGGAGGTGGTGGAGGAGGCGTACCAAGGATCTCCTCAAGAACCCACTTCCCACGTTTCGTTGGAGAAGTGCGTGTCGGATTCGAGGTGACAGACAGGACGCTAGCTTGAGTAAGGATTCCACCTCGGTTCTCATCATTGAGAGCAATCTTTTGAAACTCATTGCCACTGATGCCAGGAATACCGTAGAGCTTTGCTAAGTTACCGTTTACGTAGGTGTACCGGCCAGCTAAGAAATCGACAACACTGCGGTTTTCGCGCAGAACGCGATTAAAGAAAAGCTTTGTTTCTGTCGCCATATCAGAACGCGTTTGCTCACTAAACTCTGGAAACTGCTTTCGATCAGGTTCAAAAATCTCAAGCTTTCTCAGCTCCAGCCATTGCTCAGCAAAGTTGTTGGCTAAGGCGTCTGATTTCGGATCTGCCAGCATTCGGGTGACTTGTTGTGATAGAACCGCCGGGTCCTTTAGTTTTCCATCATCGGCTAAGCTTGTGAGCTCTTGGTCAGGCATCGAACTCCAGAGGAAATACGAGAGCCTTGAAGCCACCTCATAGTCGTTAAGAGGACGACTCTTTCCGATTGTATTTGTTTCAACTCGGAACAAGAATTGAGGAGACACGAGCGTAGCCATGACGACTGCTCTCATCCCTTCTTGGTAGCTAGAGCCGAGCTTCGCCCCAGTATCAAAAACGGCCTTTAGTTTGACCTGCTCATCTGAAGTGATCGGACGACGGAACGCCTTTGAAGCGAACCGCTTGATATCCGATTTAGCTGCTGAGTCCCACTCCCCTTTTTCCGGGTCTCTCTGAATTATTTTTCGATGCGATTCTGGTTTCTGGCTGATGCCATCCAAAGGACCGATCAGTTCTAGTGAGCGGACGATTAAGTTACGGTCGGCTTTTGTCCGCTCGTCGTAATAGTCGTTTTCAAAACCGATCTTAACTTCGTTCTCCCCCTTGGCAAGACGAACTGGTATCTCGAAACCCGCTACAACTTTGTTCGATACATTGAATTCAGTTTTGGACTCGTTGTTGACGGATACTGACATTTTTGGTGCATCTGGACCAGCAAGCTGACCATAGGCATTCACCTTGACTCGATAGGCTCCCGCTTGCTTAACTTTGATCTTGCCAACGACAATGCAATTCGAATAGAGGATTTTTTCGCTGTCATCAGTGGTTGACGAGGCTGATCCGTCAATCAAATCCGCACCAGAAACGACGGATCGATTTACTTGATTGACAACGATCGCCGTGTTGGCGACTGTCTCCGCGGCATCCAGGTACTTCTCAAACAAGAGCGAAGACATCGACAAGACATCGCCGATATTGTCGAAGCCGTACCCAACATCATCAGATGGAAAGTCTTTCGAAAGGTGAAGGTCTAACCCGGTTAAGTCTCGAATGGTGTTGTCGTATTCGGCGCGGTTGAGCCGTCGCATTGTGACCCTTCCTGGGTCATTTGAGTTTGGCGTTTGCGCAGCTAAAGCCCTCAACGCTTCAAGAAGCTGCTTCTTAGCAGTAGCTGAGGGTCTGGGCTGACCGGGAGGCGGCATATGTCCCGAACTAACATTTTCGGAGACGTTTTTCCATAAGGCTGCATCGGTCGTGATGTCTGCTCTCTTTAGCGCTGCAGCAAGATCAAGCCCAGCAGAGGGTTGCTTCCCAGAATGACAAGGAACGCAGTACTGATTGACCACAGGCGCAACAGATTTTTGAAAGGTTGGCTTTGGTTGAGCGAGGAACAACCCGAGAGAAAGGCTTGGAACACCTATCAATAATCCAAGAGATTGACGCTTCACTTCTCTGTATTCGCTCCTTTGCTTAACTAGTTCAAGTGTACGACCATAGTAAAGAAATGGCTTGATATCTCGGAAACAAAGTCGAAATAAGGGCTGATAGGGTAGAAACGGACGTGACCGAGCGACTCTCTAGACGTATAACGATCATTTTTCTGATCTGTTCGCTGCTTGCTGTGCTCATAGGCTGTGGCGGAGGAAGTAGTTCGTCTTCCACAGGCTCAATTCGAATTACGCCTGCGTCCCCGTCAGTACGGGTCAACAATTCTGTACTTCTCACCGCAGTGATTGATGCTGGAGGGTCAAAGCCTGTTACCTGGTCGGTCATTGGAGGAAGTGCGAACGGCATAGTCAGCGAAAACGGCACTTATACCGCTCCATCCACCTATGGCGACTACACAGTTCGAGCCGCATTCCGAGATAACCCAGCCGTAGCTGCAACGGTCGTTGTTCACGTCGTCGACCAAGTTAACGTTTCAATAGGTCCAGAGACTTTACCGGTTATCATTCCTAAGAGCACTTACCAGCTATCGGCGACGGTTACCGGAGACACAAACCAACTGGTCGATTGGGATGTGGTTGATGTGACCTCAGGAGCAAAGATCGATTCGACGGGCACATTTACCGCACCCGCAACAGCAGGAACTTACCAGGTCCAAGCTCGAAGTAAAGCAGACCCTTCAAAGGTGGTAAGAAAGACAATCACCGTTTCTGCCAACGCAAATGTTCGGCTCAAGATCGACGGTTACGACGACGTTCTGCTACAACTTGATACGACGAACGCCCCGAACACTTCGGCAAATATGGTTAGCCTTGTCAACAAGGGTTTTTATGATGGAATCTTCTTCCACCGTTGGGTCGCCGATTTCGTGATTCAAGGCGGAGATCCACTAACAAAAACGTTGCCACTAGACGACCCTTCTATCGGGACTGGCGGCCCTGGATACACCATTCCATTCGAGACAAATAGCCTTACTCACCTCAAATATGCCCTTGCAATGGCACGCAGCACAGGACTCGACACGGCAGGAAGTCAGTTCTATATCTGTCTTGCTGATTTGCCTTCACTCGACGGTCAATACTGCGTTTTTGGAAAGACTATTTCTGGCTTTGCAACCGTCGATGCACTCCGCGTTGGCAACAAGATTGTTACGGCAACTACCGAATTGCCATAAAGGGTCTCCTAAACACAGCAGAACG
>APMI01044525.1_pt1 | contig 10188 bp, 9 predicted proteins | sample 667938 | NCBI WGS metagenome assembly APMI01 (sample SAMN01084076, study PRJNA167559) | wastewater metagenome | biome: Wastewater | place: Denmark: Ejby Moelle, Odense | collected 2011-11-28
TTTGGTATAGGCATGTCTGTTGCTGTAATTTTCGATAAAAAATAGTTATTTTAAAAAATTTATTATATTTTTTATCTTGTAATATTACTTGGGTATATAACTTATATATCATTATTGGGCATAGGGTCGGGAGGCATAGGATATATGGGTTGAGAGCAAGAGCAACCTCGACGAAAACAGGCATCCCCCTAATAGCTAAGCTATGTATAATAAGCTCATGCTTATCCCAGACCCCAAAAACACTACCAAAAAGATCCCCATCATCCTCGCCAAAACTTCCTCTGGCATCTGCATCGCCCTTCAACCCAGCTAGCTCAACCTATAAATCACGCGGGTTTACCAAACTAAGCGTATGACCACTTAAGGCCAATACTTACGTCAGTAATGTAGCTGTATTTGGGCACTGCACGTTTTTCGAGTATAAGAGAAACTGTATATATTAGGACAGAATAGCGTAGGTTCAAGTAAGAAGCTGGTTATCTCACAATCTTCATTCTATTGTGTCGAAGTGGTTATCGAATCTGCTACAATATACTACATGACAAAAGTCACGCGAGAAGATGTGCATCATCTGGCACAATTAAGTAGCTTGCAGCTTGATGAGCAAGAAGCTGATAATCTGCAGCAGGATCTTGAAGCGATCATCCGCCATATCGATCAGCTTGGCGAGCTAGATACCAGCGGTATAGAGCCGACCTATCAGGTGACAGGTCTTCAGAATGTTTGGCGTGATGATACGGTCGAGCCTCATCCAGTCGATCGTGATATACTACTCGATCTCGCACCTGAAACTGAAAACTATCAGATCAAGGTACCCAAAGTCCTATGAAAAAATCTATCCAGTTTATTGTCGATGAAATTAGACAAGGGTCAGCCACCGCAAAAGAAGTTGTTGCTGATGCGCTTGAGCGAGCTCGGGGCATCGACGAGCACAATGCGCTTCTTAGCCTCACTGAAGATAGGGCATTGAGGCGAGCCGCAGCAGTAGATGAACAACTCTCCAGAGGTGAGGACCCGGGGCGTCTAGCTGGCGTGCCGTTTGTGGTCTAAGATAATTTCCTAGCTTTTGGTGCACCGACGACCGCTGCGAGCAAATTTCTCGAGAATTTTCATGCGCCACTTCAGGCTACGGCCGTCGAGCGCCTCGAGGCTGAAGGGGCGATTTGTATTGGTAAGTCAAATCTTGACGCATTTGCACATGGCGGCAGTACAGAAAATTCAGCGTTTGGATACACCAAAAACGCAAGCGACCTCACAAAAGTTGCTGGCGGGAGTAGTGGTGGCTCAGCGGTTGTGAACGCACTCGATGTCGTGCCATTTGCGCTTGGTACTGATACAGGTGGTTCTATCCGTCAACCTGCGGCTTTTAACGGCGTCTATGGGCTTAAGCCGACATACGGGACAGTGAGTCGATATGGCGTTGTCGCGATGGCCAGTAGTACGGATACGATCGGTTGCCTGGCGAAGACCCCAGAAGATATTGAACTGGTGATGAGCATCATGGCTGGCCGCGACCCGAGGGACATGACAACATTGCCGGACTTTTTTGTGCCTTGTGCTGCTGAGCGAACCTACCGCATTGGCCTGATCAAGCAGACGATGACTGATGATGTCGATAGAGAAGTACGGCAATCGGTGCAGGAATATGCTGATAGGTTGCGCGCCCTCGGCCACGTGGTCGAAGATGTCGATCTACCTATTATGAAATACACGCTTGCGATGTACTATATCATTATACCCGCAGAAATTAGTAGCAACTTGGCCCGCTATGACGGTATACGATATGGTCGCCGAGCACACGATGCTCACGATCTTGCAGATCTGTATGGCCGTTCGCGGGATGAGGGCTTCATGACCGAAAACAAACGTCGTATTATGATCGGCAGTTATGTATTGTCAACAGGTTTTTTCGACGCATTCTACCTGCAAGCGCAAAAAGCTCGCACGCTACTGATTAATGAACTTAACACATTGTTCAGTTCGTTTGATGTGCTGCTCAGTCCGACTACGCCGGGGCCGGCGTTTGGTATTGGTGATCATGTTGATGATCCTGTCAGTATGTATCTTGCAGATATTATGACTGTGCCCGCTAGCCTCGCTGGGCTGCCTGGACTCAATGTACCCGTAGGTAGGACCAGTAATGGTCTGCCGATCGGAGCGCAGCTGATCGGACCGCAGCGAAGTGATGCCGCACTTCTTTCACTCGCTAAACAAACGGAGGCAGTATAGATATGACAGATGGATCAGTGATTTACTTCCTAGTTGGGATTGTATTTGTGGCGGGGATTTTGTTTAGTATCATCGCCATTGCGCGGCGATCACCCTCGCGTATTAACGTCCAGAAGTACCGTTTAGACTGGCTCAAAATTGAGAATGGCCTCCAAAAAACCAACATCGCTAGCCATTCTTTGGCGGTAGTAAACGCTGATACTTTGCTTGATCGAGCGCTGCGCGAGCGTGGATTTCCAGGCCAGACGATGGGAGAACGTATGAAAAAGGCTGACAAGTTATGGAGCAGTGCCAATCAAATATGGAGCGCCCACAAACTACGTAACCGCATCGCACACGAAACAGGGACGGTTGTATCATACGGCGACGCCGCCAAAGCACTCGCCGCATACAAGCGGGCGCTCAAAGACCTGGGGGCTATCTAATGGCGCAGCAAGAGAGCCAAGACGTGTATGAAATGACGATCGGGATCGAATGTCATGTCCAGCTTGCGACGCACACCAAGCTATTTAGTCCCGCCGACAACGATGCGCGCGACAAACAGCCCAATGCAGTTGTGCATCCTATTGATTTCGGGCTGCCTGGCATGTTGCCGGTGCTCAATCGTCGAGCTGTCGATCTGGCGATACGTGCCGCCAAAGCGCTCAATGCCGATGTAGCGCGCGAGAGCCGATTTGATCGCAAGCATTATTTTTATCCTGATCTACCAAAAGGCTATCAGACATCACAGATGTATCAGCCAATTATTCTGTCTGGGTTTGTCGACGTGCCAACTGCTGACGGCTCGACGGCGCGCATACGAATTCACCACGCGCACATGGAAGAAGATGCTGGCAAACTAACGCATTATTCGGGTCATAGCCTCGTCGACCTCAATCGTGCCGGTACGCCGCTTATCGAAATCGTTTCTGAACCAGATATTCATTCGGCTGCTACCGCGCGGGCGTATGCTACTGAACTCTATCGACTCATGACATATGCCGGCGTCACTCATGGCGACCTGTACCATGGCAATATGAGATTTGACGTCAATATATCCGTCGCGCCTAAAGGCTCGAGCACTCTCGGTACGCGCACAGAGGTCAAAAACCTTAATTCATTTCGGGCTGTTGAACGTGCGGCCCATTACGAATTTGAACGTCAGGTTGATATACTCGAGCGCGGCGAAAAGGTCGTTCAGGAAACGCGCGGCTGGGACGATACGCGTCAGGTCACAACAAGCCAGCGCTCCAAAGAAGATGCCCAAGATTATCGCTATATGCCAGATGCCGATATACCACCGATCGTGCTCACTGATGCCGAGATCGACACCATCCAAGCGGACGTGCCGATGCTTCCTAGTGAATATCGAAGTCGCTGGGAACCGCTAACTCTCGACATATCAGTCGTCAATACCTTGCTCGCTAATCAGAACTATGCGCGAATCATTACCGATATTCTCGATCGTGCGGGTGAAGCATCGGCCAAACGCGCTGCGCACTGGTTTGCGAGCTCGCTTGCCCAGTCGGGCTCAGGTGGCGATGATGATATGATACCAGTCGATACAGCTGCACCGTACGTGAGTATCGATGACCTGATCGCGCTGGCGGACATGACTGAAAGAAATGAGATTTCGAGTACAAGCGCCAAGGAGCTATTCAACGAATTGTTGGCAGGCGCATCTGATCCGCGCCAGCTAGCCCTCCGTAAAAATTTGTTACAAGTTTCAGATGAAAACGCAATCGCTGCTATTGTTGATGAAGTGCTTGCTGATCCCGCATCTGCCGCTTCAATCGCCGATATTCGTGCCGGCAAAGACAAGGCAATCGGTTATCTCGTCGGGCAAGTCATGAAGCGTTCAAACGGCAAAGCCAATCCCTCTCTGTCGCAGCGATTAATTCGCGACAGGATGGCTCATTTATGAAACGCCCAACCAAAGCTATTATTGCGGCTGCTGGGTTTGGTACGAGGTTTTTGCCACAGACCAAAGCGATGCCAAAAGAGATGATGCCGCTGATTGACAAACCAATCATCCAATATGTTGTCGAAGAATTAGTTGCGGCTGGTATTACCGATATTATCATTGTTGGTAGTAGTAATAAGCGGGCTATTGAGGATCACTTTGATGAACCGAGTGCTGATCTGGTTGCCAATCTCAAGGCGGGCGGCGCCAAGAAAAAACCGTTATACGACCAGATGATGCAGATTTCAGACATGGCGAATTTTATTTACCTCCGTCAAAAAGGCGTATATGGCAATGCTACGCCAGTGCAATGTGCGGCTCATTTGATTGGTAATGAGCCATTCATTTATACATTTGCCGATGACTTTTTTGTGGCAAAACCAGGGAGGACCAAGCAGCTCATCGAAACATATACTAAATATAGCGGTCAAGTCCTTGCCTGCAAAAAAATGCTTCTTGATGACGAATACGACCGATATGGTGTCGTCGCGGGTGATTCGGCCGACGACGTGACGATAAGGGTCAGCAAATTTGTCGAAAAACCAGGCAAGGCAGATGCGCCGAGCGATCTTGCGAGTGTGAGCGGCTATCTACTCACGCCAGAAATTTTTGCATATATAGATCGGGCGGCTCTAGAGCACAACGGCACGGGAGAGTTAATGATTCAGCCGATCGTGCAACAAATGATTGATGATGGCTACGCAGTGTATGCACGAGAAATCACAGGGGGTACGTTCTACGATACGGGCGACAAGCTCGAATATATTAAAACAATCATTGATTTCGGCCTGGCCCATCCAGTCCTAGGCAGGGGTCTACGACAATTTATTGCCGACCGCCTCTCCCACGAACAGGATGTGAAATAATTCACAGCAATATCAGCAATCTGTGCGGTATAATAATATGAGATAAACGTAAGATTACAAAGGAGATGATCATGGATTGGGCTCAAGTGCTGGTAATTATCCTTGGTGTTGTGCTCGCTATCTTTCTCGTGCTCGCGATCATTTTGGTCTCGTTGCTCATCAAGATCAGCCAACAAATCAAACAAGTGACTGGCTCTGCGCAGCGGACTGTTGCCAACCTCGAATCAAGTGTAGCAAATTTCAGCAAAGCTACCTCGCCAATTTTTCTTGGAAAGCTCATCACATCATACATTAAGAAGTTCAAAAAATAAGGAGGAATATCGATATGTCAAAAGGTAAATTCGCTCTTGGTGCAATCTTTGGAGGCCTAGCTGGCCTCGTAGCTGGCCTACTCACTGCGCCAAAATCTGGCAAAGAAACTCGCGCAGATATCAAACTAAAAGCTCAAGATGCCAAAGAAGAGGCAGAGCGACGTGCCGTCGAAGTCAAAAAACAAGCTCTTGATACTGTCGATGAGGCCAAAGTTCAGGCAGACCGCCTGGTCAAAGAAGCTCGCACTTCAATCGAAGAATACAAATCTCGCGGTCACACTGACTCCAAAAAGAGAACCAATTCTTAGCCCGCCAAATATTGTATAGAGACACATCGTTCATCTTGAGCGGTGTGTTTTTTTATATTTTTCACGATACGACTTTTTTTGTTAAGCTCAGCATACTATGTGCCTATTCTCTAACGGTTCCTGCGCGTTGATTCAGTAGCAGGTGGTATCTTCCAGCGCTTGCGTCTATGCTCTCGATCCACTTGTACACGCCGAGACCAGACACTATAATAAATAAACGCTACTATGAAAACAAAGTTAGTGATTTTTGGCATATCGGGAGATCTCGGACGGCATAAATTGCTTCCTGCACTCGAACACATCGTGGCGGCTGGGTATGGCGATGACGTGGAGATTATTGGTGTTTCGCGTCATAATATCGGGGTATCGCAGTTAGTGAGGGTGGCGAGTAATCTCATCGAACGTACTCGCATATTTATGATGAACCTAGCTGATCCAGCTGAATACGGTCGATTACGCGAGCATATCAATCTGCGCCCAGAAGAGCAAGTTATTGTCTATTTATCCGTGCCGCCGTCAGCTTCGGCGCAGATTGCAGAGTATATGGGTCGAGCTGGGATCAATACACCGAATGTTAAAATGTTATTTGAAAAACCATTTGGTGTTGACTTGGTATCGGCCGAGGAAGTGATAGAACAAATCGCACAGTACTATGATGAACAACAAATCTATCGCGTCGATCATTACCTCGCCAAAGAGATGGCTCAAAACATCATCACATTTCGTTCAAGCAATGCACTCTTCAGTCATATTTGGCACCGACATGTTATACAGTCAGTCCATATCGTAGCAAGCGAGACGATCGGTATCGAAGGTAGGGCGCAATTTTACGAACAAACCGGTGCGCTGCGAGACATCGTGCAAGGACACTTACTGCAACTTCTGGCGCTGGTACTGCTCGATATTCCGGCTGAATTTGACTGGCAGGATCTGCCGCGACTGCGCTACGAAGCGCTGGCTCAACTGAGGCCGGCCGATCCGGCGCTCTGCGTACGAGGACAGTATGATACGTATCGCGCTGAAGTGAATAATCCCAAATCTGACACAGAAACATATGTCTCTCTCCAGCTCGAGTCACGCGATGAGCGATGGAAAAATATTCCGCTCACTCTCACTACCGGTAAAGCGCTCAAGACTCGCACGACTGAAATCCATGTTTGTCTGCGCAAAGCCCATACTGCGCAGTGCGACGAAATAATCTTTCATATTCAGCCCGACGAAGGTATCAGCATACAGCTTTACACCAAGAGGCCCGGCTATAGTAGTGAGCTCGAGCCGAGACGACTCAGTTTTCGTTACGAACCAGACGAACGTTTACCGGACGCGTATGAGCAGGTGCTCGTCGACGCAATCTATGGCAAGAAGAATTTGTTCACTGAGAGCAATGAAGTGCTCGCAAGCTGGCGAATATTACAGCCGATTCTTGATGCATGGTCATTTGGCAAAGGGCCGCTTTATACGTATGCAGCCGGCACATCGCATCTTGCTATCGGGCCCAAACCATGACAGACTAAATATATGAAAAAAACTATTACAAAAATTCATGACGATAATGAACGAGGCGCTCGCGAGTCAGTGCTTGAAGATTTATTTAACGATTTCAATCGTAGGCGGTATCAAGTCTACAAAATGAACTTCATCAGAGGGATGTTCTTTGGATTCGGAAGTGTGCTTGGTGGTACGTTGCTGGTTGGCCTAGTGGTATGGCTGCTTGGTGGCATTGGTGCTTTGGTGCCAGCCTTGGCGGACTTTATCAACAGCATTATTGATGTTATGAATAACACAACTCGCTAGAGCGTGCGAATACCCGTTCCGATGCTATAATAGAAGATAGTTATGGAGGGTAAAACCAAACAATCTGCCGTGCCAGGTTCGGTATTAACACCGAGCGATTTTGTCCATTTACACAATCATACACATCATAGTTTGCTTGATGGCCTCACCAAGATGGATGAGCTCGTCGCAAAAGTAAAAGAATATGGTATGGTCGGGGCTGCGGTCACTGACCATGGTACGATGAGCGGCATTATCGAGTTTTACAAGGCCGCCAGCGCTGAAGGTATCAAGCCAATTCTCGGTATCGAAGCCTATATCGCTGCACGTTCTCGACATGATCGCGATCCAGCTAAAGACAAACAGCGATACCATCTTACGTTGCTGGCTATGAGTAATAGGGGCTATCAAAACCTGATGCAATTGTCGACTATTGCAAATCTCGAGGGAGTCTACTATAAGCCGCGGATGGATCATGAGATTCTTGAGAGATACAACGATGACATAATCGTGCTAAGTGGTTGTATGGGCGGTGAGTTGGGCGAATTAATGCGCAATGATGACTATGATGGAGCGATCACGGTTGCCAAATGGTACAAATCAATATTTGGTGACCGATATTACCTAGAACTACAAGATCATGGACATCCGGAGGCGCCGAGCCATTCGGCCGAGCAGTTCAAAGTCAATCAAGCACTTATTAGACTATCTGACGAGCTGGATATTCCAATGGTCGTGACATGTGATGGTCATTATCTCACACATGCCGACCAAGACGCTCACGAAATTCTCCTGTGTGTCGGCACCGGAGCGTATCTTTCTGATGAAAAGCGCATGAGCCTCAAAGATTATGAGTTACACCTGACGGATCCAGCCGAAATTATTAGACGTTGGGGCAAGGAGCGCCCAGACGTCGTCGCCAATACTCGTGCAATTGCTGATAGATGTGATGTCCAGATCGAGCTGGGCAATATCCTCATACCGAAATACCCAGTCCCAAAGGGTGAGACCGAAAAATCTTACCTAGATAACTTAGTCTATCGTGGTTTAGCGGTGCGATATGAAGCGAAAGATCCTGAAGAAGTAGCTGCTTTGTCGATGAGTGATATCAAGCCGCTGCTATCGCAAAAGGTCAACGACCGCGTGGATATGGAGTTTGAAGTCGTCAACCGTATGGGGTATAACGGCTATTTTTTGATCGTTCAAGATTTTATCAACTGGGGCAAATCCGAAGGTATCGTGTTTGGGCCAGGCCGCGGTTCGGCGGCAGGATCTATCATCGCTTATGCGCTCAATATTACCGATCTTGACCCTCTCAAATATGATTTGCTATTTGAGCGATTTCTCAATCCTGATCGAATCTCTATGCCTGATATCGACATCGATATACAGGATACGCGTCGTGACGAAGTGATCCAATACTGTGCCAAAAAATATGGCGAATCGCGCGTTGCCAATATCGTGACATTTGGTCGGATGGCGGCACGGGCGGCAGTACGCGATGTTGCTCGGGTACTGCAAGTCCCCTACGCCGAAGCTGATCGTTTAAGCAAAATGATTCCGCCGCCAGTCCAGGGCCGGCATATTCCACTCTCCAAAAGTATCGTCGACGACCATGATCTCAAGCACGAATACGAGACCAATCCGACCGCCAAAGAAGTCTTCGACTATGCAATTCGGCTCGAAGGTACCATTCGCTCGCACGGAGTTCATGCGGCGGGGGTGGTGATCGCACCAGACGATATTGTCAAATACGTACCACTCGAAATGGCTCAAAAAGGTGTCGTTGCGACTCAATACCCGATGGGGCCAGTCGAAGATCTCGGTCTGCTCAAGATGGACTTTCTAGGGCTATCCAACCTTACGATTATCAACAATGCCATGCGTATCATTCGCAAAGTCTATGGTGTAGAAATTAACCTTTCGACCCTGCCCCTCGAAGATGAAAAAACATTTGAACTCCTGCAACGCGGTGATACGACAGGCGTGTTCCAGCTCGAGTCGGCAGGAATGAAGCGCTATCTCAAAAGTCTCAAACCAACTCATTTCGAGGACATTATCGCTATGTGTGCCTTATACCGGCCTGGGCCGCTTGGCGCAGGGCTGACGGATAGTTTTGTGAAACGCAAAAACGGCCTTGAACCTGTCAGCTACGAACATGAGCTGACGCGATCTGCTCTCGAAACCACGTATGGAGTGATTGTATACCAAGAACAGGTGATGCAGATGAGCAAAGAAATGTCAGGTTTTACTGCAGGTGAAGCCGATACGCTTCGTAAAGGCATCGGCAAAAAAATTCCTGAGGTACTCAAAAAAATGGGCAATCAATTTATTGAAGGTGCCGTAAAAAATGGTGTTCCTCGTGATGTCGTCGAAAAGATTTGGCATGATATTTTAGGATTTGCCGACTATGCATTCAATAAGTCACACTCCGCGTGTTATGGGTTGATAGCCTACTGGACTGCCTACCTGAAAGCTCACTACCCAGATGCGTTTATGGCGGCGTTAATGACAAGCGACGCAGACGATACTGATCGACTGGCGATTGAAATAACCGAATGCAAATACCAAGGAATGACCGTGCTGAGTCCTGATGTCAACGAATCATTTGTCGAATTTGCGGTTGTTCCGGGCAAAAAACAAATTCGATTCGGGCTTTTTGCGGTGAAGGGTGTTGGCGTGGGTGCAGTAGAAGAAATCCTACGCGCTCGCGAGGACGGCAAATTCACAAGTATCGAAGATTTTGCCAAACGCGTCAG
>APMI01062849.1_pt1 | contig 10186 bp, 8 predicted proteins | sample 667938 | NCBI WGS metagenome assembly APMI01 (sample SAMN01084076, study PRJNA167559) | wastewater metagenome | biome: Wastewater | place: Denmark: Ejby Moelle, Odense | collected 2011-11-28
GGGGTCTCTATGCGCATCTGCCGGGCCTGCGAGTTGTCGCACCTTCGAATCCGCACGACAGCAAGGGCCTTATGGCTGCCGCGGTGCAGTCTGACGACCCAGTGGTTTTTATCGAGCACAAGGGTCTGTTGCTGCAGAAGGCCGCGGCGTTCACGCACGGTACCGAGGTGCCGAAAGAGCGCTACGCAGTGCCTCTCGACCGGGCGAACATCGTGCGAGAGGGTCGAGACCTGACGATCGTCACGCTCAGTGCCAATGTGGGCCATGCGCTTGAGGCAGCGGGTGTGCTCGCCGCCGACGGCATCGATGTCGAGGTGCTTGACCTGCGCAGCATTGTGCCGCTCGACTGGGCCACCATTACGAGCTCTCTCAGCAAGACTCGACGACTGCTCGTGGTCGACGAAGACTACCTCGGATTCGGACTCAGCGGAGAGATCATCACGGGAGCCATTGAGCGCCTCGGTCTTGGCGGGCTCGATCATGCGGCAAGGCACGGATTGGCCAACGTGCCCGTGCCGGCTTCGATCTCACTTGAACAAGCGGTGCTGCCCAGCGCGGCATCGATCGTTCGGGCCGTGCGTGAACTGGAGGCAACGCGATGAGCGGGACGATCTTGGTGTTCGGCGGTACTGGGGCGATCGGGCTGGCGATCAGCCGCAAGCTCGCCTCGGCGGGGGCTGAGCTGGTGATTGCAGATCTCGGTGACCGCGCGCGCTTTCTTGACGAACTGCCCGGCAGCGGGCACAACTATGCACCCTGCGATGTGGGTGACCTTGAAAGCGTGCGCAGCGTAGTCTCGCAATTTGGTGAGAGGATCACGGGCGTCGTTTCGGCGGTCGGCATCAACTACACCGGGCCCGTCGTTTCGACGGACTGGAACGCCTACGACCGCATGCAGCGGGTCAACCTGAAGGGGGCGTTTCACATCGCAGCCGCCTGCGAGGAGCTTGCGCAACCCGAATCGTATGTGTTTCTCGCCTCGGTTGCTGGTCTCAAGGGTGAGGCCGGTGGCTCGGTCTACTGCTCGACAAAGTTCGGCCTGATCGGATTCGTGCAGTCGTTTGCGGCCGAGATCGCGGGGCGCGGGGCTCGCGCCAACTCTGTGTGCCCGGGCAACGTAGATTCTCCGCTGCTTCGAGACCTGGCCGCCGCCGTCGCCGAGCGCGAGGGCACCACCCCCGAGCAGATGCTTCGGCAGCTTGCGGGAGACTCTGCATTTGAGCGGCTGATCACGGTCGAAGAAGTCGCCGAAGTGGTGGCATTTCTCACGTCGCGAAGCTCAAGCGGCATGAGCGGTCAGTCCCTCGTCGTAGACGGCCCCCCGAACTAATACGCGCAAGCGCGCGTCACACACCAGCACACCTGCAGCGAAGGAAAAGAAATGATCAATGTCGATTCAGTGATTCGAGACACCCAGGCGCTTATTGGCATTGACAGCCAGAACCCCGGCCCGCTCGAAGCTGAGTGTGCCGACTGGGTGGTGGCTCGGATCGAAGGCCTTGGGCTCGACGCGAAGCGCTACGAGGTCGAGCCGGGTCGCGACAATGTGCTTGCGCAGGTGACCGGAAGCGATCCCGAGGCGCCTCGCCTCGTGATCCTCGGGCACATGGATACCGTTCCGATCGGAGAGGGGTGGAGCTACCCGCCGCTCGGTGGCGTGATAGATAACGGTCGCATCTACGGTCGCGGTGCGTGCGACATGAAGGCAGGCCTTGCGCTCGGCATCGGTCTGCTCGATGCGCTCGTGCAGACCGGAACCACGCCGCGAGGCGACGTGGTGCTTGTTGCGACGGTAGACGAAGAAGCGCCGGGAATGCTTGGTGCGCACCAGCTCGTAGCAGACCGACTGATTCGGTCGACAGATCAGGTGCTTGCGCCCGAACCTACCGGCATGCGACTGCGGAAGCGTCAGATGGGGCTGCGCTGGCTGACCCTCACTGTAAAGGGCCGCATGGCTCATGCCGGGCGAGCACACCTCGGAATCGACGCGAACCATGTGCTCGCTGAAATTGTTTCGAAGGTCAAGACCACCATCTCGTCGCTGCCTTTTGAAGACGAGATTCTCGGGCGTGCGCGCTTCACCTGCGGCACCTTCCACGGTGGAGTTGCAACGAACGTAGTGCCCGGCAGCGCGACCGCCGAGTTCGACCTCAGAATCGTGCCCCCGCTTGTGCCTGAGGACGCGGTTCGTATCGTAGAGCGAGTCGCCGATGCCGTCATGCTCGAGCACCCCGGTGCCTCATATGAGATCGATCTGCTCGGCGCACGGCGACCCCCGGTCGGCGCATCCGATGAGGCTAAGATTATTAAGGATCTCACCAGCGCGTATATCGAGCACACGGGAGACGCCCCCTTGGTCGGTGGCGCAGACGGGCACGAGGCCTATACAGATGCCTCAATGATCGCCGCACTGACCGGAAGCGTTTCGTGCACAGTGCTTGGGCCGGGAGCTACCGACCAAGCTCACACAGCCGATGAATACGCGGCGCTGGCCGATATCGAATTGGGAGCGAAGCTGCTGTGGACGTTGGTAGAAAAATGGTGAATCACCTGTGACGACGAGCGGAACTCAGCGTGCGCAACTACCTAGCGTCGCGCAGGTGCTGCAGTTCGGCTCGCTTGCGGCGGCAGATCCGGTAGTAGTCGGCGGGGCGGCGGGGCTCGGGCGCCCGGTGCGCTGGGTGCACGTGAGCGAGCTTGCCGACATCGCAGGGCACCTGCGTGGCCAAGAGATGATTCTGACCACGGGCATCGCGCTGCCTGGCGACGATGCGGGGCTGCGCCGCTATATCGCAGCGCTCGCCGAGGTCGATATTGCTGCCGTCGTGGTGGGCATGGGGCCGCACTTCGATCGCACCCTGCCCGTCGCGATGATGGAGGCCGCTGACGAGCACTCCATTCCGCTTGTCGTGCTGAGGCGCCACGCTGCTTTTGTCGACATCACGGAGGACGTGCACGCAAGGCTTGTCGATGCGCAGGTAGAGCAGCTGCAGCAGGCCGTGCAGATTCACGAGACGTTGCGCACCCTGGTGATTCAGGGCAGCACGGTAAAAGACATTCTCGTCGAAACCGCGCGACTCTCTGGGCGCGCCGTGGTGCTCGAAGACCTGCGTCAAGAATTGCTTGACGTCGCTGAGGGGCCGCGAAGCCGCGGCGACGTCACGACCGAGTGGGCAGAGCACACGCGTCGCCACCGGGTCATGCGCCGCACCGACTACGACCCGCGCACCGGCTGGCTCACCACCACTGTCGGCATCAAGGGCGACGACTGGGGTCGTCTCATTATTATGGGAGCCGCAGACGCGACTCTGCCTCGAGGCCTGCACGAAGACCCGCTGAGCCTCGTGCAACCAACTCTGATCATGCTCATCGAGAGGGCAGCCTCGACCGTGGCTCTCGGGCGTCTCGTCGAAGGCGACCGAGGGGCGCTCGGCAGCCAGACCCACCTCGGCATTCTCGAGGGAATGATGGCCGGGGGCCGTGCTGCTGAGGAGGCAGAGGGGTTGGCCGAAGCGGTCGGATTTTCGCTGCCGGCCGCAGGCGTCGTCGCGCTCTCTGCGGTGCTCGCGGAGCCGGACACCTTTACCTCGAGAGTCCAGCAAGACCTGTTGCACGCGGTGGGCGCAGCCATGCGCGGGCGCTGCGTGCGGCTCTCGATTCCATTCTTGCTCGCACAGACCCACCCAGACGGCATGCTCATGCTCGCGGCTGTCGGTGACTTCGCGAGCGATCCGAAAGCGCTCGAGGTGCTCGAAGAAGTGATGCGCGTGGGCCAGGGGCAGCTTGTGCTCGGTATTGCTCGGCCAAGTAACGACCCGCTCAACCCCGGTGCGCTTCTGCGTGAGGCCCGTGAAACTGCCGAGATCGCAAGGGTGCTGGGCATCACCTCTCGGCCAGTCACGAGGAGTGATCTCGGGCTCGAGGGCCTGTTGCTCTCAATGGCTGCCGACGAGCGTGTACGGCGGTTCAGCGACGAAACACTCGCTGTGCTCAGACAGCAGGACCCGCAACTGATCGATGCGTTGCGCTCATATCTCTTCGCGGGGCGCAATAAGTCGCTCGCGGCGAAGCGATCCTTTGTCTCGCGCCAGTGGCTGTATGAACAGCTCGATCGGGCCGAGCGACTGCTCGGCATCAGCCTTGACGACGAGTCGGTCTGTCTCAAACTGCAGGTTGCCATTCTGATAACCGACCTCTCAACGCAAGAGGCAGACGGTGGCACACAGAACGACGGCGGCCACCGCACAAGAACAAAAACCAACCACACGAAACAGGGAACAGAGCAATGACGTCAACGACCCCTATCGGAGCAATCGCGACCCCGCACTCGAGCGCCACCGAGGTGGGAAGCGCAGTGCTGCGTGCTGGCGGCAATGCAATCGATGCGGCAATTGCGGCAGCCCTCGCGCTCTGCGTGACCTACCCAAACAATGTTGCGCTGGGCAGTGATCTGGTCGCGCTCGTGACCACCCCCGACGGCGGAGTGATCGAGATTAACGCCACAGGCGGCGCGCCGATTCATGCAACGCTTGAGCAGATGCGCCAGCGTCACGGCGACGCGCTGCCCATGTATGGCGTCGACACGATCAACGCGCCCGGAGCGGTGCGCGGATTGCAGGCGCTACTCGAGCTTGGCGGCACGAAGAGCTGGGCAGAGCTGGTCGAGCCGGCAGCGCGGCTCGCGCGCGAGGGGGTGCCGCTGCCGAGGTCGGTCGCAAAGGGCATACGTGCGCTCGAGAGCGAGATGCTTGCCGACCCAGGCTGCCGCGAGGTCTTCTTCGACGACGGTCGCCCGCTCGACGAGGGCGAGCTGTTTCAGCAGGAGGCGCTTGCCCGCACACTCACGCAGATCGCCGAGAACGGGCCAGACGAGTTCTACACCGGAGAGGTGGGGCGCGCCTGGCTCAGCACGCTGCAGAGCATGGGCTCGCTGCTCACTGAGCAAGATCTCGCCGACTACCGACCAGTCACTGGTGAGGCGCTCACCCTCAATGTCGGCCACTACCGCATCAGCAGCAGCGGTCCGAACACTCAGGGCTTCGCGCTGCCGCGAGCGGTGAGGCAGGCTGGCAACCTGAACGCCGGCGGGGAGCAGCGCATCGACCGTTTCGAACTCGCCCTCGCCTTCCACGACATCAATGCCGTTCGCGATCAATACCTCGGCGACCCGAAGTTCGGTTGCATGAGCGGCCAAGAGTTGCTCGATGTAGCGGTGCCCGAGCGTGTAGACGCGCAATACCGGGGCCGTCCCATGGGCGACACGATAGGTATCGCGGTTTCGAGCGCAGACGGCTACGCAGTCTCCCTTATTCAGTCGGTCTACTTTCAGTTCGGCTCGGCGATACTCTTTCAAAATCGCGGAACATCGTTCTCGCTCGACCGGCGCACCGCAAACTGCTTTGCGCCAGCCAAGCGTCCGAGCCACACACTTATGCCGGTGCTGATTCACGACACTGATCGCCTGCGCTGGGTGTCGGCAACCATGGGCGGTCAGGGGCAGCCTCAGATTCACGCGCAACTGCTGGCCGTCGCTCTTGAGGGCAGCGATCCGCTCGCTGCCGTGCAGGCGCCGCGATGGCTGGTCGGCAGGCAGACCCCAAGTGACATGCCGCACACCGTGACTGCCGAGGCTGGCGTCGACGACGCATTGCTCGAGAGGCTGGCTGAGGCTGGCATGCACATTAAGCGCATCGATGCGCTGAGCGATGTGGTCGGGCACGCCAACCTCATAGAGCTCCATGAGAGCGGCGAGGTCTTCGCAGCGAGTGACCCGCGCTCAGACGGCTCGGCCGAGGTTGTGTTCGCATAACGATTCGCTCGCCAATCATTTGTTCGCAAGAGAAAGCACGAAGCACTCATGAATTCATCTGCACGGCCGGGCGTGATTTCGCTCGCACTCGTGGGCATTGCAGCTGGTCTGCTCTCGGGCCTCTTCGGGATCGGGGGCGGCACGATCATTGTGCCAGCGCTCGCTCTTTGGCTGTCAATGCCGCAGAAGCTTTCTGCAGGTACATCGGTTGCTGCGATATTGCCGACAGCGGTTGTCGGTGCCGCAACCTATGCGTTGCAGGGGCAGGTCGACTGGATCGCGGCGCTCGCGCTCGCCGTCGGTATCGTTGCCGGCGCGCAGCTGGGCAGCCACCTGCTCGCGAAGCTGCCCGTCGGGGCCATCCAGTGGGGGTTCATGGCGTTTCTTGCGGTTGTGATCGTGAGCTTGTGGTTCGTGGTGCCGCAGCGCGGCGATCGCATCGAGATCTCAGTGCTCACGGTTGCGCTGCTAGTGCTCACGGGGTTTATCACCGGCATTCTCTCTGGCATTCTCGGGGTCGGCGGCGGCGTTGTGGTCGTCCCCGCGTTGATGTTCTTCTTCGGATCAAGTGATTTGATCGCGAAGGGCACCTCGCTGCTCATGATGATTCCCGGCTCCATTTCAGCGACGATCGGCAATTTCAAACGATCAAATGTTGACCTGCGTGCGGCGGCAATCGTGGGTCTCGCAGCGTGCGCCTGTGTGCCGTTTGGTGCGATGTTCGCTGCCTGGATCGATCCGTTCTGGGGCAATGTTGCGTTCTCGCTCTACCTTGCCTTCGTGCTCGTTCAGATGCTGGTGCGTCGCCTGAAAGCGCAGCGAAAGGAGTAAAGTTTGCGCCAACTCAGGCGCGCCCGCCGGCCAGCGTCGCCGACGTCGCGGGCCCGAACCCGCCGAACTGCTCTTCTGCAAAGTCGAGCAGGGCTGAGGCGCGCGGCGTGAGATTCATGTCTTCCGGCCAGATCGCCACGACGTGCGAACGCGTGACGGGCGGGTCGAGCGGGCGAGTCACCACGGGCAGCCCCTCGAGGCTCATCGGGAGCGCACCCGGGCGCGACATCAGCAGCCCGTAGCCGAGACCCCGGCCTACGAGCGCCTCGACCAGCCCGATCTCGGTGACGCTTGCGCGAATCGAGGGCTCGAGGCCACGCGCAGCGAAGGCGTCGATCACGTTCACGGTGCCGGGCGTCGCGTGAAACTGAATGTATGGCTCGCCCGCGAGCTCGGGCAGGTCGACGGTCTCGGCCGAGGCCAGTGGGTGATCGGGATGCAGGTGCACCTCGAGCTCGGTCGAATAGATCTTGCGGCGGTGAAACCCGGCGGGCAGCGACACGTCGTATACCAGCGCAACATCGAGGCGGCCCGCATCGAGTTCGAGCAGCAGCTCTTCGTTCGTGCCGACCATGATCTCGATGTGCACCCCCGAGTGCCGCTTCGGAAAGTTCTCGAGCAGCTCGGGCACCACGTTCGTGGCGAAGGTCGAGTAGCAGCCGAGCTTTACAGGGCCGCTGAGCTGCTGCCCGCGCCCGGCGCTCAGCACCAGCTCCTGCGTGTCATGAACAATCTGCCGCGCCTGCTTGGCAAATTGCAGCCCGGTCGGTGTGAGGGTGAGCCCGCGAGCCTTACGGCGAACGCAAAGCTGCTCGCCGACCGTTCGCTCGAGCGCGGTGATCGCTTGCGACAGCGCAGACTCCGAGATGTGCAGGTGCGCAGCCGCCGCGCTAAGCGTGGTGAAGTTCGGCAGGGCGGCAAACAGCTCTAACTGTCGCAGGCTGACATCGGTCATCGGCCCGGTCGATCCTCTTCTTAAGTAAAACCAAATTAATAACTCATATTACTGCGATTTACACACAGACCAGCCGTCGCAATACTTGAAGCATCAGAATTTTCCGCTCCAGCGAAGGAGAATCAATGGTCAGGCAGACCGCGAGAATCGCCATCATCGGTGGCGGCATGGGTGGCATGACGGCCGCGATCGCGCTCAAGAAGATCGCAGGTGTGCAGGCCACCGTGTTTGAGCAGGCAAGCAAGTTGGGCGAGGTGGGCGCCGGCGTCACGGTCGCTCCAAACGCCGCCCGCGTGCTCGACACCCTCGGTGTGCTCGACAAGATCAGAAACGCAGGCGCAGTGCCCGACGGTCACGGCGTCTACCTCGATGCCATGGGCAACATGGTGACCGACGCGGCCTGGGAAGACACGGCGAAGCAGTACCAGAACATCGGCATGTACCGGCCCGATCTCATCAACGCGCTGGCCAGCGAGGTCGACCCCGCCGCGGTGCGCCTCGGGCACCGGCTGAAGGCGGTACAGCAGCAGAGCGAGGGCGTTCGTGTCGAGTTCGAGAACGGCGTCGAAGAGGTCTTCGACGCGGTCATCGGCGCCGACGGCATTCACTCGGTGGTGCGCCAGGCGATCGGTCAGCACCCCGATCCCGTCTACTCGGGCTATATGGTCTACCGCGGGGTCGTCGACGCATCGCGCCTGCCGGCCGGCTGGAAGATGATCAGCCAGGTGTGGATGGGCAACTTCCGCCACTTCATGTGCTATCCGCTGCAGCAGCGCAAGCTGTTCAACTTTGTCGCCGGCATTCCGAGCGACCGGCCGCTGAACGGCCCGTGGTCGGGCCCCGCAGAGGTCAGCGAGCTCGCCGCCGAGTTCGCGGGTGACGGCTGGGATCCGAAGCTGCAGCAGTTCATCGCCGCCATCGAAAAGACCTTCTGGTGGGGCCTGTTCGATCACGAGCCCCTCACCAACTGGTCGCGCGGCCCGATCACACTGCTCGGCGACGCGGCCCACACGATGCTGCCCCACCAGGGCCAGGGCGTGAACCAGGCGATCGAAGACAGCATGGCCCTCGCCACCTTCCTGAACGCGGCCGACGGCATCGAAGACATTCCCGAGGCGTTCAGGCGCTACACCGCGGTTCGCATGCAGCGCACGGCCATTCTGCAGAACGGTTCGCGCCGCGCGGGCGCCATGTTCGACGCACAGTACCAGTTCACGAACCTCGAGAAGCGCGACGCCGACATTCGGGTGGGCCGCGACTTTCGCCGGGGCGCGGTCTTCGACTACGACGCGAAGAAGGTCGCCGAAAAGGCACTCGCACGTTTTGAGAGGACGGAGCTCGCATGACATCGGTCAGCATTATTGGTAGCGGCAAGATGGGCGCGGCGATCGCCGAGGTCGCGACGCGAGCCGGGGCGAGCGTGCAGATCGTCAAGCGCAGCGCACAGAGCCCGTCTGCGGCCCGCGATGGTTTCGAGTACGGGGTCATGGGCGACGAGCTCACCGGCGACCTGGTCGTGCTCGCGGTTCCGTACTCGGCATACGCCGGCATTCTCGAGCACTACCGGGATCAGCTCAGCGCAAAGGTCGTTATCGACATCAGCAACCCCATCGACTTCTCGACCTACGACGAGCTGAGGTCTCCGGCCGATTCGTCGACGGCGGCCGAGCTCGCGAAGATGCTCCCGAAAGGATCAGCCGTCGTGAAGGCGTTCAACGTCAACCTGGGCGACACGCTCGTCGCGGGCACGAACGGCACGACGGTCACCACCGTGCTCTACGCCGGTGACTACGCCGACGCGAAAGAGCAGGTCGCGGCGCTGATCGAGGCTGCCGGTATGCGCGCCGTCGACGCTGGCATGCTGACCCGCGCCCGCGAGCTCGAGGCGATGGGCTTCTTGCAGATCATCATGGCGTCGCTCGGCAAGACCAGCTACGAGTCAGGGTTCACACTGCTGCCGTAGCGATCGAGCTCGCGTTTTCGCGTGGGTTTCGCGAGCGTTGGATCCGTGGGTGTCAGGCAGACGACACCACGATGGCGGAGCCGTCTGAGCGGGGGTCGCTCGCTGCCGCATAGCCTTCGGGCGTGACCTGGATGAGGTTTGAGTGGCCGAGCTGCTCGCTGTGCGGCGCGACCGTGTCAATTGTGAACCCGGCCGCGGTGAGCGAGGCGAGCACGCTGGCCGGCACGTCGGCCTCTGCGGTGACGGTGGTGAGTGCGTTGGATATTGAGGTCGCGGGCGCGTGGTCGTTGGGCGTCGCCGCGACGGGCTCGTTGACGATCCAGCGGGACGCGTGCGTCGCCTCGTGAGGTGTTGCGCCGTCGAGCGAGCGCAGCAGCAGCTGTGCGTGAATCTGCGGCTGTGCCGCTCCGCCCATGGTGGCGGGCACCCAGGCGACCTCGTCGCCGCGCAGCACGAGCACCGGCATGAGAGTGTGTCGCGGGCGCTTTCCGGGCGCGAACGCGTTCGGCGCGCTCGGGTCGAGCGAGAACGACGTGCCGCGGTTCTGAAAGATGATGCCCGTCGTCGGCTCGAGGATGCGCGCGCCGAATCCCCAGTAGACCGAGTTGATCAGCGAGACCGCCCAGAC
>APMI01004296.1_pt1 | contig 10181 bp, 10 predicted proteins | sample 667938 | NCBI WGS metagenome assembly APMI01 (sample SAMN01084076, study PRJNA167559) | wastewater metagenome | biome: Wastewater | place: Denmark: Ejby Moelle, Odense | collected 2011-11-28
TGCGCCAGCTGAGCACACGAGAAGGGGACCCGATGATCCTCGCGCGAGTGCAGCACGAGCGTGGGACAGTCGACGTGCCCGGCTAGCTCGCGCACATCTACCGTGCCGAACTCCTGCAGGAAACGCACCGCATTGTCGGCCGTCGTCGTTTGCCGTTGCAGGTCGTCGAAGGCATCCCAGACCTGAGGCGGGCCGTCAGGAAAGAACTGCATGGCGAACACCCGGCGAAAGGCCGGGTCGGAACGACCCCAGCCCACGCGGGCCAGTTCGATGTCCAGGGCAGCGGCCGCGCGGTCCTGGGCGGTCGTCGCGCGGGCCCCCCGCCCGGCGAGGTAGCCGCTCACGAGGATGAGCCGCTCCACCCGCTCGGGGTGGCGAACGGCATACGCGATAGCGACGGCGGCGCCCTGGGAGATGCCCAGCAACGGGAAGGTGTCCACACCGGCGGCGTCGACGACCTCCTCCAGGTCGAGGACCCAGTCATCGAAACCGAAGGACGGGACGTCCCATTCGGACAGCCCGCAGCCCCGCTCGTCGTAGCGGACCAGGCGATGCCCTTCGGACAGGCTCGCGATCCAGTGCCGCCAAACCAGGCTCCCGGAGTCACGCCCGAGATGGGTCATCCAGTTCGCCGCCTTGACCAAGGGCGGGCCCGAACCGCTGGTGGCGTACGCGATTCGTACCCCGTCCGCGCCGCGACAGAAGGAAACCTCGTCGGTCACGGGTGCGGTGGCCGTCGCGTCGCGGACGGCCGAATCGGTCGGCAGCGTCGTCAGAGGCGCCGCGGCGGCAGCCCCGTCGGGAACGGCGTGGACCTCACCGACGAACTGATAGCCCCGGTGGCGGACGGTGCGGATCCACCGTTGGGACTCACCGTCGTCGCCGATGGCGCGGCGCGCGGCCTTGACCCTCGTGGTCAGGGTGCTCTCGCTGACGAATCGGTCTCCCCACACCTCGTCGAGCAGTTCCTCCTTGGGGACCACCCGGTCGCGGTGCTCGATGAGGTAACTCAACACGTCGAAGACCTGAGGTTCGACATGCACCGGCCTCTGACCGCAGCGCAACTCGAACCGCTGCCGGTCCAGCGTGTAATCGCCGAAATGCAGCACCACTCCACGCTAGGGCCACGCCGGTCTCGGCGGCACCCCACAAGCCCAGAATCGCGCGGATGACGGGCTGCGCCCCCGCTGGGACGGGCGACCACCCGAAGCCCGTCCCTGCGCATGAGTCCACCCGATCTCCACCCCGTCTCCACGCACCGGTGCGCACCGGCGAGGAGCCTGGAGCGACAGACCCACCCGGTCACCCCTGCAGTACCCGCCCGAATCGGAGGGAACCGTGAGAACACCCATCGTCAGCCTCCTGGCGACACTCGCCTTCGCCGTGGCGATGGTCGTCGCGGATGTCGCCGCAGTCCAGCCGCGGCCCGTCGGACAGGTCAGCCCGGCCGGCACCGTCGGCCCGGCAACCGGACAGCAGTACCAGCCATGACCGCCACCCCGGCCTTCCCGCCGGCTCCCCCACCGGCCCCGACGTCACCGCCTCCGGCCGCCGCGCGGGTCGGCATCCCCGGCCCCGTCGCGGTGGGTGCCGGACTGCTCACCACCGCCCTCGTGCTGGGGCTCGCCGCGGCCCATTCCCCGGCTGGGTACGCCCTCATCCTCGCCGGCTTCCCCAGCGCCCTGTCCGCCAAGAGCTGGCTGGCCACTGCGGTCCTGCTGCTCGTCCTTGCGCAGGTGACCACAGCGGCCGGGATGTGGGGCCGGCTGGGGGCCAAGGCGGGCGGCTGGTCGGCCTCGGTGCACCGCTGGGCAGGCCGCCTCGCGGTCGCGGTCAGCGTGCCGGTCGCCGTGCATTGCGGGTATGCCGCGGGGCTCGGTACTGCCTCGCCCCGCGTGGTCGTGCACGCGGTTCTGGCCAGCGCGGCATACGGAGCGTTCGTCACGAAGATGCTCCTGCTTTCGCGCCCGTCCAAGGCCCCGTGGGCGCTGCCGCTGTTGGGCGGCCTGTTCGCCGCCTCGCTCGTCGGAGTGTGGCTCACCTCTGCCCTCTGGTTCTTCACCAACGGGTCCTGACCCTCGACTTGCCGACAAGGAGCACGACCATGCCCGAACACCCGGACATCTCCCCTTCACGCCGAGCCGTCGTCGGCGTCGGCCTGACCGGCGTCGCGCTCACCGTTGCGGGGTGTTCCACCTACCAGCCCCAGTCCGCTGGCTCGGCCGGTTCGCCCGGCGCGGCCGACCCCGGCGGATCCCCCGGACAGCAGGCCGGGCTGGTCGCCACCGCCGACGTGCCGGTGGGCGGCGGCGTCGTCTTGGGTCGCCAGGGCCTGGTCGTCACCCAGCCGCGCGCGGGCACGTTCACGTGCGTCTCCGCCGTGTGCACGCACTCCGGCTGCCTCGTCGACACGGTGTCTAACGGTCAGATCAGCTGCCCGTGCCACGGCAGCCGGTTCGACCTCACCGGCGCAGTCGTGCGCGGACCCGCCACCCAGGCCCTGCCCGCCAAGGCGGTGCAGGTCACTGGTGGCGTCGTCCGGCTGGCATGATCCGGCACGGCCACCCGGGCTGGCCCACGTGGCAGTGGCCCAGCCCCGATGCCCCCAAGACCGCCCTCGAGCCCGAGTCGGTGATCACCAAGATCGCCTTCTTGGATCTTCAGGATCAGGCCCCTGGCATCGAGCGACTACGCCAGTGGGCACTCCGAGCCGCGGCACCTCGCCTGGGGGCCGTGGCCGTGGACGTCGGCTGCGGCACGGGAACCGTCCTGGCCGAACTGTCCCGCCTGGTGGGCCCGGCCGGGGCGTCCGTCGGTGTGGAGCCCGACCCCGTGCTGCGCGAACTCGCACTCAGCCGCCACGCCGGCGTGCCGCTGACGATCCTGGCCGGCACGGCCGATCGATTGCCGGTCGCCGACGACAGCGTCGACGTCCTTTACTGCGAGCGGGTCCTGCAGCACGTGCCCGATGTCGAGGCCGCAGTGGCCGAGTTCGCCCGGGTCCTGCGCCCCGGGGGCATCGCCGTCGTCATCGACACCGACTACCACACGCTGCGCTTCTCTCCGCTGGACGAGGCCGACGAGAGGTTGGTCGCGCGGCGAATCGTCCCCGAGATCGCCCCGAACCCGGGGATCGCCGCCCAGCTACCCCGGTACCTGCGACAGGCCGGGTTGACCGTCGACCCCGAAGTCGGGGCCTCTGCGCTGACCTTCGTCGGCGCCCAGGTCCTGGAGTGGCCGGGGACGCTGGCGGTCATCCGCCGGGCCGGCAGCACGGGGGCGATCACCGAGACCGATGCCGAGCGCATCGTCACCGCCGTCACCGCGGCGGCTCGGGACGGGTCGGCCTTCCTGTCCGCCGGGATGTTCGCCTTCCTGGCCCGCAAATGCACCGACCCGGGTGCCCCGGAGCTGACCGTGGCGTCGCGGCATCCGGGCCGAGGCAGCACGGCGCCTACACCCCCACCACCCGCGGGAGACTCCCCATGAGCACTTTCCTGTTCGTCACCATTCCCATCCCCGCACACACGACGAATCCGATGCCGCTCGCGGCTCGGCTGGTCGAAGGCGGCCACTCGGTCGTGTGGTTGGCCGGCCAGGCCTTCCACGAGCGGCTCGCCTCAACGGGTGCCATTCCGCTGCCCTATCGGGACACCCCGGACTTCAGCGGACGCGACATCGCGGAGACGTTCCCGCAGTTGGTTGGGCTGGACGGGGTCCGCGGGATCAGGCGCGCCTTCGCCGACATCTTCGTCGGGCTGGCGGCCGAGCGAGTCGCGGACATCCAGCGGGTGCTTCGTCACCATCCGATCGACGCCATGCTCACCGACGGCATCTCCTACGGCCCCGGACTTGTCCACGAGTTGGGTGGGCCACCGTGGGCGAGCTTCGGTGATGGCCCGTTGCCCTTCGAGGACGCCGACGCCCCACCCTTCGGCCCAGGCCTGTTGCCCATGCCCGGCCCGCTGGGACGCGCCCGCAACGCTGCGGTGCGCGTCGTCGGTAAGCGTGTCGTCTTCGGCCCCGCCCAACATCGCTGGGACCAGATCCGCAGGGATCTCGGACTGCCGACCGGGCCAGGGGTCCTCGCCAGCGCCCCCTCTCCGCTGTTGCACCTGCAGGGCTGCATGCCGAGCTTCGACTATCCGATGGCCGAACCGCCGCCGCAGGTGCATTGGGTCGGTCCGTTGCGCCCCGACCCGTCGCCGTGGCACCAGCCGCCCTGGTGGGTGGAGGTCCTGCGGTCACCCCGACCCATGATCTTGGTCAGCCAGGGCAGCATCCGATCCGATGTCACCGAGCTGACCACCCCGACGATTCGCGCCCTGGCCGACCTCCCCGTGAACGTCGTGGTCACGACCGGTCAGGCCTCTCCCGCCGACGTTTTGGCGGCGAGCGGCGGGACCCTGCCGCCGAACACCCACGTCACCGACTTCATCCCATACGACACGGCCCTGGCCCACGCCAGCTGCTTCGTGACGAACGGGGGGTACACCGGTGTCACCCTGGCGTTGGCCCACGGCGTGCCGATCGTCCAGGCTGGCACCACCGAGGAGAAGGCCGAGATCGGCGCCCGCATCCACTACACCGGCGTCGGGATCCGCCTGGGCACCAGCCGTCCCACCCCGCAGGTCGTTCGCGCCGCGGTGCGCTCGGTGCTCGACGACAGCCGGTATGCCATTGCCGCTGGCCGCATGCAGGCCGAGTGCTCCCACCTCGACGCCGGCTCGCGCGGCGCGGACCTGTTGGTCGAGTTGGCCCGGACGAGGCGCCTGGTGCCCGTTCGGGGTTGACGCCGCACGAACGAGTGCGCCATCGGTGCCGGCCCGTTCGGTCGACCCAGCGTCAGTCGGTGAGGTGACCGACCAGCCGAGGAGCGAGCCCCACGTATGCCGCGGGGGTCAAAGCCTGCAACCGCGCCGCGACGTCGGGCGGAAGACCGAGCCCGGCGACGAACTCGTGCAGGTCCGCGGCGGTGATGCGCCGACCTCGGGTGAGGTCTTTGAGCCGGTCGTAGGGGTCGGCCATGCCGGGCACACCCTGGGCGGCCAACGCCCGCATCGCCGATTGGATCGGTTCGGCGAGCACCTCCCAGTTGGCGTCGAGATCGGCGGCCATGGCCTGCGGCACCGGGTCGAGCCCCGCCAGCCCGCGCCGGACGTTGTCGATCGCCAGCAGCGAGTGCCCGAATGCCGTGCCGACGTTGCGTTGCATCGACGAATCGGTGAGGTCGCGCTGCAGGCGGCTCTCCACGAGAGTCGCCCCCAGCACGTCGAGCAGGGCGCAGGACACCTCGAGGTTGGCCTCGGCGTTCTCAAAGCGGATGGGGTTGACCTTGTGCGGCATCGTCGAGGAACCGACCGTGCCCTGCCCCCGGACCTGGGCGAAGTACCCCTTGGAGATGTACGTCCACACGTCCTGGGCCAAGCCGTGCAGCACCCGGTTGAAGCGCGCGACGTCCGCGTAGAGCTCGGCCTGCCAGTCGTGACTCTCGATCTGGGTGGTCAACGGGTTCCACGTGAGGCCCAGGCCCTCGACGAAACGCCGGCTCTCGGCCTCCCAGTCCGCGGCCGGGACCGCGGCGACATGCGCGCCGTAGGTCCCCGTCGCTCCGTTGAACTTGCCGAGGTATGCCGCGCCAGCCACCCTCGCGAGCTGCCGGCGCAGCCGGTAGGCGAGCACCGCCAACTCCTTGCCCAGGGTCGTCGGGGTCGCCGGCTGACCATGGGTATGCGCGAGCATCGGCAGGTCGGCCGTGGCCCGGGCCATCGCGGCGAGCTCGTCGACGAGCGTCTCGGCGGCCGGGAGCCACACCTGAGTCACGGCGCCTCGGATCATCAAGGCGTAGGCGAGGTTGTTGACGTCCTCGGACGTGCAGCCGAGGTGGACGAGCTCGGCCAATCCGGCGTCCGCCGGCTCGGCGAGGAGCTGACCGAGTCGATCCCGCAGAAAGTACTCGACGGCCTTGACGTCGTGCTGGGTGACCCGTTCGATCCGGGCGAGTTCGGCGATGTCGGCCGGGCCGAACCCGCCGACGAGCGACCGCAGGGCGCCCGCTTCGGCGTCGGTCAAGGCGCGCACGCCGGGCACGACGGCATACCGAGTCACGTGGAGGAGCCACTCGACCTCGACCCGCAACCGTTCCCGATTGAGCGCCGGCTCGGACAGGTGCTCGATCAGGGGAAGGACCGCCGCGCGGTACCTGCCGTCGAGCGCCCCGAGCGCGACGGGCGGGTCGAGATCACCGAGGGCGGGCATGGACCTCATCCTCGCAGACCTCCGGCGGGCTACTCTGGCGCCTATGGGGACGACGGTGGGCGAGTCGATCGCTCGGGGCGGTCCGACACCGCCCGGCGGCCGGTCGTCCCGGGCGCGCCCGGCGATCGCACCGGTACGAGTCCTCCGCGACGCCTGGTACATCTGCGTCGACACCCTCGAGGGCCTAGTCCGCGCCGGGGTCCCGCTGCTGACGATCGCGTTGACGAGTTTCGCCGTCGAATACTTCCTCATCCGGCTCGGGGCGACCGTCGCGATTACCAACGGTCCCGCCGGCATCGGGATCTTCGTCGTCGGGGTGGCCACCCGGCTGGTGCTGCTCGGCCTCGGAATGTACGTCGCCGCAAGCGCCATCCACATCGACGGCCAGTCCGTCGCCCTCGTCGGTGCTCGGCTCGGGCACGCACCGGGCGGGCACCGAGAGGGGTTCTCCGACACGATCCGGATGTCCATCGTCCCGATGGTCGTCCTCTACGCCGCCTGGAACCAGATCAACTGGGACATCCATCGGTTCCTGTTGGCCAAGTACATCTTCGTCGGGGACCGCACCGACTACTTCGACGCCAACGCCCCGTCGGTCGACCAAAGCAACATCGACTTCCGGGAAGGCTGGAAGTTCTACATCCCGTGGGCCATCGGGCTGTGGCTGGTCAAACTCGCGGTCGATCAGGTGGCCAACCGGACCAGCTTCGCCCCCCTCGACTTCGTTGTCGTCGTCCTCGAATGCAGTTGGGTCGTCATGGGTTGGCTCGTCCTCTCTCCGATCATCGGCCAGCTCAGCGTGTGGTGGAATTCGCGGACCTTCCTCGACTGGATCGACGCCGCCCTTTCGTGGATCGTCGGTTGGTTGCACCTCGACCTGCCCGAGTTGCTCGCCAACGCGGTCGCGGTGGGGTGGCAGGCGCTCGTCGTCGTGTCGACGCAGATCGTCTGGCCGCTGGTCTGGGTTGCCGTCGTCGGCTTGCTCGTCGGGTGGTCCAGCGGCGACCTCGACACCAGCCCCGGCGCCGGACACGCGCAGCGATCGGTGCGGGCGTTGAGCCGGCTGTTCAACTCCAGCACCCGCGAGATCCGCGAGAAGTTCTACCCGCTCGTGTCCGTCGCCCGCGTCATGCTGCGAGCCGGGCCGCTTCCCATGCTCACGGTGGCCCTGCTCTACGCCCTGCTCATGCTCGCGATGTCGGCGGTTCGCCAGGTCGCCATGTACTACTTGGTGCCGGCCGGTGGTGGGACCTGGCTCGGCGAGGACACCGTGGTCAATGCGGTGGAGATCCTCGCCTTCCCGCTGCGCGCCTGCTTCCTCGTCGCCTGCTTCGCCATGGTGCTGCGCTTCGAGCGGGAGCGCGCCACCGCATCCCGTGGGGTGAGCTGACGCCGTCAAGGAACCACGAGAAACGCCGGCACGCTCCTCCCGAAGGCCGGACGCAGGCCGGTGGCACCGAGGGCCACCGGCACCACGCGAACGAAGGTTGTCACACCGTCCACGGCGAAGCCGGCCTCACCGACTTGGTAGATCTCGACGCCATGAGCCGTTTCGACATACGACCCTTCCAACGCCATCGAATCGGTCGTCCACTCTCGCCAGGTGTCGTCGACCACCCAGGCCATCGGGGCCAGGAGGTCGCCGACCGGGCACCGGCATTGCATGGTCACGACGACATATGCCGTCCCCGGGGTCACGAGAGGGGCCTCGCCGCGCCTCTTCGGGGTGAGGCTGTTGTGGACGGTGGCCGACACGACGCGGACCGGAGCGCTCACGCCGGGCGAGAAGCCCACCTCGACGTCCTGCCACTGGCCCATGGGGATCGTCTGTGCCCGACGGATCGACTGCGCGGTCTGGCTGTCCCATTCGCGGTGGGCGATGACGGCGTTGGCCCCCACCGCGAGCACGAACGCCAGCGCCCACGAGACCCGCCGGGATGGACGCCTCATGGTTTCGGGCCTGCCACGTCCTGGGCGACGGTCAACGGCGGCACCGCGACGACGGCCGCCTGGTCACCCGCCCCGACGAGCGACAGTTCCAGCTCGAAGCCCTGCTCGGGCACGTCCGCGGGCACGTCGAACACGGTCACCCCAGTCGAGACGATTCCCGCCTTGAAGGTGGGCCGGCCAGGGTTGAGGCGGGGGGCGTAGCGGCGGTCGCCGGCAACCAGGGCCGCCGTCATGGACGCCTGCTGAGCCAGCGCGGACCCGGTCACGTACACGACCACGACCACACCCTCTCGGCTCGCCGGGGCATCCCACGCCGACTGGTTGCGCAACGTGCGCCCGGCGGCCGCGCCGGTCACCGTGACGGAGCCGTGATGCAACTGCATGAGGTCGCCGACGCCCCCGTACAAGGTGAACGGCGGACGGTCGCTCAGCACGCAGGCCCCGGACATCGTCGCGCCGCAGGAGTCGCCCGGCACGATCAGCAGGGCCGCGACGAGGGCGGCCAGAGTGAGAAGGTATGCCGCGCCGCGTGACCATCGACTCGACAGGACCTGGGGAGGGTTCACGTCGCCGACCGCCGGTCGTCGCGAACCGGGGTGTCGCGGATGACGTAGGTGTGCGGACCCGCACTGGTCCAGTCCGGGCCGTTGTTGAGGAGGTTGCTCCATTCGAACGTCGGCCGCGTGAGCACCAGGGTCACCGTCGTCGGCACCGGGTCGGGCGCGAGGAACGACCACTCGACCTCGGCCGCTAGCCCCGGCTCGAGCCGTGCGGTCGTGCCGTACGTGAAGTGGCCCTCGAGTGGGTCGCTCCGTCCGGCGACCCTCACCAGCAGGAACTGGTCGGCCAAGATCGTGCGTGAACGACGATCGAGTAACTCCACCCGCGCCCGGACGACGACGACGGCCGCGGGGGCGTTCGAGCCCACGAACGGCCTGCCGTCGGAATCGACGTTCGTCACCCGCACGTCGTGGACGGTCAGAGCGGCGAGGTTAAGGGCGACCCGTTCCTCCAGGCCGATGGCCGGCGGGCGCTCGTCGGAGCGCGCGAACCCGCCGAACGCCGCGGTGAGCCCCAGGGCCACGACCACGAGCAGTCCGGCGACAGTCCATCCCGAAGGACCCCGCCGGACGCGGCCCTCCGCCAGCCCCCTGGTCACGCACCGATGGTAGTGGGCGCAGGCCCAGAGCGTCAGCGCATGTTGCCGGTATGGCCGAGGGAGAAGCGCCCCGGTTGCGGCCACACGAGCAGACCGTGCGCCCCCGCGTCGACGGGGATCTGGTGGATGAGCGCCCCCGACGTCGTGTCGAAGACATAGACGGCGGCGTGGTAGCGCCCGGACAGCCACAACTGGGTGCCGTCGACGCTCACCCCTCCCATGTCGGGCGACCCACCACCGGGGATCGTCCATTTGGCGACCTGCGTGAGTGTCGCCGCGTCCAGCACGGTGATCGACCCCTCGTCCCGGTTGCTCACGTAGATCTTCGTCGCGTCCCGCGACGGGTAGATCCCGTGGGCGCCGAGTCCCGTCTGGATGAAGTGGTCGTAGGCGAAGGTCCTCGCGTTGAATACCCACACGCCGTTGCGGAGCATGTCCGCGACGAGGAACCACTTGCCGTCGGGGGTGAGCCGCACGTCCTGCGGCATCGCCGAGGCCCCGGGCATCAACTTCGACTTCGGCCCGCCCATCTGGTGAGCCCGCTGCGGCGACATGGCTCCGGGCGTCGCGATGTCGTTGAGCTTGATGGTCTGCAGCAGGGTCGTGGCGTCTCGATCGACGACGAGCAGGGTGCCGTCGAACTCGCACGAGGCCATGAACGTCGCGAGGTCGGCGGTGTAGTCGGCGTGGTTGATGCCGACGCAGCCCACCGGCAGGGAGTGCTCCAGGGCCAGCGTCGACGCGTTGCGTACGTCGATGCGGTGTAGTCGTGAGGCCATGACGAGGGCGTGTGTGCCGTCCGGGGTGAAGTACA
>APMI01011299.1_pt1 | contig 10181 bp, 13 predicted proteins | sample 667938 | NCBI WGS metagenome assembly APMI01 (sample SAMN01084076, study PRJNA167559) | wastewater metagenome | biome: Wastewater | place: Denmark: Ejby Moelle, Odense | collected 2011-11-28
AGGACGTGCGTGTTCATAATCGACGCCGTGACGACCTCGTTTATAGACCAAGTTCTCGGAGTACTCCAAGCCATAATGAACTCCTAAAACGCAAGCACCGTTGTGCTATCAAGTACTGAGTAGGCCGTGCTGTCAAGTAGCCACCACCCGTGCGACGTGGCTTCCGAGAGTTGCCATTTCGTCTGCCAGCGGAGATATGAAGCGGTGATGCTCGTTATGCGATGTTCGACCGCTTCAATCCAGCACTCTTTCGAGATGACGGTGCTACCTGTAGGCGGCGGGCGTCGTTTGACCGTGATACGGTCGCTGAGTTGTCGACCGAGCATCTGCGGCCACAGCGAGTCGGATACACCGCCTTCAAGATTGATCGCATCAAAGCGGAAAATGGGGTCTTTGTACTGCGCAAGCAACCAGTCGGCCATGCCCTTCGCTTCGTTGTCTTGGCTATTGCCGCCAAAGGGTGACGCATCGCCCACAATGAGCCCGCTTCGGATAAGCGACCTCTTGAAGTACGTGCCTTGACTGCTTGTGTCCGTCGAAGTCTGCTCTGTACCACCGTCCGCTGTGACGTGTACATCGTTGTAGATTTGACTGTCGTCGTAGCTTGGCTGTAGCGACTGGTACGGGAGCTCTCCGACGCCATCACCGAAGGTTCCCTGAGACGTAGTAGCAGCGCTGGTTTTGAGGCGGTAGTGACGCCCCTGGAAAGTCGCACGCCCTTGTGGGTCGATAAAGAATAACCCGCTCTCTGCACTCGCTATGTCTTGAAGGTGCGTCAGTGCAGACTTGTTCGTAAGTGTTTGCGTGGCGATGAACGCTTGTCCACTGCTGATGCTTCGATCGGCAGAAGGCCAGCCGGTCGCATTCAAGATAGAGGTCACGGCGTAGTTCGAAAACTCAGCACCGAACACACCGTTCAAGGTCGTTTGGTTAAAGAACTTGAAGCCATCCACACATTGAATTGTGACCTCGCTATATTGGTTGGAAGCCTCATAGCTCGGGGGCCACGTTTCGATAAAGCCCGTGAACAGGTAGTACGTAACGCCATTCCACACGGCTTTGATGCGGATACGACGCATGGGAATGACATAGGGAGAATAGGGCGAACTGGCGTAGGTCGGATCGAAGCGACGGGTACGGTTGTCAAGAACCACCGTCGCTTCGCCCGCTTCAATGCTTGTGAAGACGTTCTGGCGTCCGCTCCGAATACTCGGAATCGAGCGCACATACGCTGTCACATCGGTATACGTCGGCGTAGGATTGAACGGATCAATCTCGAACGCAATCTCTACGATGATGCTTGGATAACTCATGCAAGCCCTACGCTTCCATTGCGCCGCTTGAACTCAAGCAACTGCTCACGAATTGTTTGCGCCAGATCCCGCTCACTGATAACCGAACCCGCAACGTTAATCACGATGCTGCCGCTACCGCCCGCGCCTGCAGGAATGATTGTGCCGTTCACTGAGGGCACGAAGGTTTCGCGGCCCAGTTCGCCAACCGTATACGCTTGCCCGGCCATCACCTGTCCACCCAGCGCGCGGCCTGGTTGCGACGTGATGCCTAGTGCCGCAAGCGTAGCCGCACCGCCTGGAATAATCCCGGCCAGGTTGCGAAGGAACCAGTCGACGAAGCCATTCCAGCCGTTCGTGATGCCTTGTCGAAGTCCATCAAGGAAAGATGAGCCCATATCGACGAAGCCGTTGAAGCTGTCCTTCACGCTTTTGATTGCGTTCGGAATCCCATCGGTGAAGAAGTAGGCGATATTCGAGAAGATAGGCTTGGCTGTGTCGTTCCAGAAGCTCGTGAGCGATGTTCGAATGCCGCCCCAATCGCTGTCCCACGCTTTTGCAAGTAATCCCACAGCCGCGCCGATCGCGATGATAGGAAGCACCACAGGCGCCATAGCTGCGATTGTGGCGATAGCCGCAGTACCAGCGGCGAGTGCCCACGCGATAAAGGCGGGGATAACGGTCACGGCGAACACCGCAGCCAGGCCAATCAGGATCGGCTTGAAGTTATCCTTAATCCAGCCTGCTACCAGAATACCCTTTTCAAGAAAGGTGGATACGACCGGCTGAATTGCTTTCCAGCCCCTAATCATGCCAGGAATGCCCGTCGTCGAAAGCCATTCAACGCCCTTGCCGATACCGTCTGCCAGGAGATGCGCGAATTGGTCAAGGGTCTTCTTCGTCTCGGGTTTGTTCAAGAACTGAAGAAAGAGGCCCAGCTTATCCTTCACGACGTCGAATATAGGCGCCCCGAGTGTGCGGATCGTGCCGTCTTTCCAGTCCTGAAGGTTGCTCACCATGCCTTCGAACGTACTAGACTGAGCCTGCATCATGCCACCATATTTGTTCGAGATGGCAGTCATCAGGATGCCAGTGGCTTTGTCCATTTCCGCCTGTGAGTTAATCACGAGCGCGCCGCCTTTATCGAAGGACAGGCCCATGTCGGTCAGCTGCTGCTTTGTGACAATGCCCAATTCCTGAAAGCGGGAAATGACCTCGCCAGTAGAGCCAGCTGAGAACTTACCGAGATACGTGCTCATCTCATCGAAACCGATACCGACCCCACTGGCCGCATCGCCAGCAATACGCTGGATTTCGTCTGAAGCAAACCCAAAGCGCTGCTTTGTATCATCTGCGTGCAAACCGAAGTTCGTCAGAATCTGGTCTGCCTTGACCACGTCAGGCAGTTCGAAGGGCGTCTCTGCGCCGAATTGGGCAAGCTCAGCCAGGCGCTGCTGTGCGGCTTCTGAAGACCCGAGCAAGGTCGTGAACTGATTGTTGTAGCGCTCGAATTCTCCATTCCCTGAGAGCATCGAACCGACGACGCCACCAATCGAGTCCTTGACAGCATTCAAGCCGCCGAGTATCGCGCCGCCTGTGGCGAACGAAAATGCATTCGAGAAGAAGCCGCCTAAGCCGCTGCTCTTCTGTTTGGCGTCGTCTATGCCTCGTGTGAAGCCAGAACTATCTAAACCTAACTTTGCCGTTAGGGTTGCTATGGTTGCCATTGGCGCTCATCCGTACCGCCAAACGCGGCGTTCAAAATCTCCACGAGAGCGATCTGATCTTCGTATGTTTGTTTTTGTGGGGGTTCAAAGTTCGGAAGGAAATCTGCGGGAGTGAAGGGTTGCTGCTGCTCGCTGCGGTGGACATTCGCAATGACAGAAGCAACGATTGCGGCGCCTAAGTCTGCCCTATCTTGCCCAAAGGGTTCGACAAGGCTATATGCAACCCATTCGGCAAACTCAAGGCTGTCCATGCGGGCTTGGAGTTCCCGCACGGTACAGCCAAAAGCCAATGCTAAGCGGAACCAGAATCGTCGCTCTGGTCGCTCACGGAGTTTTTTGTCAGTTCCTCCACGTCTGCCTGCGTGACGCCTGACAGACGCTGGGAGACCTCCACAACCCGGCGTAGTGCATTGGCCGACTTCTTCCCGAGCGCTTGAATGTCGGCTAATGTGAAGAGGTTTTCGCCGTCTTCGTCCACGATGGTCATTGCCGCAAGTCGTGCCGACATATTGGCGTAGGCGTCCTGTGGATTCTGCTTAGCTTCGAGCATCCACGCTTCCAGGCTGTCACGCTCGGAGCCATTGAGTCCCCGTACGAACACGTCACCGCCCCATTCAGGAACAGCAACGCGTTCGCACCGCAGATCGGGCACCTTGAGAATATCGATTCGAGAAAGAAGAGCCATTGTGGTTCCTTTATGCGAGGGTCGGTTGACCGGTGATCATCAGGCTCACCGCAGCGGATAGTTGACCGTTGACCGGTGCCTTGGGTTGAAACTTCGTCACGATCGCTGAGAACGCCCACGTAGTTGCGCCCGTATCAGGGAAGACCATTTTGAAGTTGCGCTTCGTGCGGTTCGTCATGTCTTTCACAAGTCCGGCACTGTACGAATGAGTCGCATTGGTCGGAACGAAGTTAATATCGAACGAGACCTCGCCGCCGTCCAAGAGACCGCCGATGCGCTCTTTCCAACCTGCCGTCGACGAATGGTTCGTGACCTCGATCGCTTCAAGGCTGAGAGACGGGCCTGAAATATTTTGCACTTCGGCAATCGTGGTGAACGCTTCCGACCCTGTGGCACCGTCGCCACGTTGCAGAAGCGTGCCAAACGCGTTTACAGCTGCGCTTGTAGCCATTGTTGTTTACTCCTGATAGCCAATAAGGAAATCTATTTGCGTGCGGTAGATCCGCGTTGTCGGGTCGTAAAACGAGCGCTGATCTTGGGATAGACACGACTCGATTGTCGCGTCCGTGTGCCCTTCAAGCGCGGCCACAAGCGCAGTCGTGGTTGCTTCCGCGCCTGCGAATGTCTTGCTAAAGATGCTGAACTGGAAGCGTGCGAACACAAGACCAGAACCGCCTTCGTGCGACTGCACACGGTTTGAAGAGACGCGCTGATAGGTGACAGCGTCATAGGTCACGTTCTCAGGCAAGCGGAGTGGATAGCAGCGCGTACCGATGCGGGCGGCAAGTTGCGTGGTGATGTAGGTATAGAGGGCTTCTTCAATCATGCGGCATACGCTTCCTGATTTCGTTCGCGATTGCGTCTATCGCTTTAGGTCCATCGGTGTCGAATGTGGGCCGAATGAAGGGCTTAGCCGCCATATCATGCGTGCCAAACTCGTTTGCTTCCGCATGGTCGCTGTCGGTTGAGAACGTGACGCCGTCGATGTTGACTTCTAGCTGCAGCGAGTCGCGCAGTTCGCCTGTATCGATCGCTACACGCCGCTTCATGCCTTCAAGAAGAAGAAAAGCGCCTGGCTTGAGTACGCTCGGGTCGTCTATCTCTTCTTGAAGAGAATCGAGTGCAGCAAGTAAGCCGTCGAGTCCTTCGATCATCGCAGTCTCACTTTTTCCGGATCCGGAAAAATATTTGTACCGTTTCGTGGGACAGAACTTTTTCCGGATCCGGAAAAAATCAAGAGCCGGGGATATAGTCGGTTTCGAGAAAGACGTACACAGGATACGCAGCGGTAGCTGGGAGGACAGCAGTGATATGAATGGGACCGTCAAGCGACAGCATACCCGTGAAGTCGACAAGCCGATCGCCCTTTTGGACGTCGGTTCCGTAGGGCAACACCACCTGATAGGTCGTTTCGTAGTATTCGCCCTTGTCTGCTGATACCAGCTGTTGCCGCTTCGAGGTAATACCACATGCGACTGTGGCGACGAAAGACCACGTATGCTCGACTTCACCCGTGCTGTTCTGTACCGGGGTAGGACGCTGTATCGTACACGTGCTGTTGAGGTACAGCGCGGCGCCTGAACGCATCGCTGCAAGGGTTTTCATATCTATCGCCCGTGTCATGTCGTCCCCCTATGTGATGATGCCTCCGAGCGTGCCGCCGTAGTGAGACGCCCCAAGCGCTTCGCCTGTGCTATCCAAGAAGCTCGTATCGCGTCCCGCATAGAGAATGCCGCCCTGGTCCACGTTGCCCGCTTCCATATGCGCGACTCTCAGCTCGTCGCCAAGGTCATTCACCATTTGCTGCCAGTACTTCGCGCGCTCAAGCAATTGGACGCTGGTGCCTTGTGAGCTGAAGCTGGCTTGCTTGCTGTAGCGGCGATGAAGCAATCGAACAAGCGTAACAGCAGTGGTGTAGTTGCGGACTTTCTGTGTGGCGCTGGCGTCGGTTTCGCTGTACTGTGCTTCGATCTCTGCATCAGAAAATTCCTGCTCAGCTTCGATCGTGTCTTGGATAAGCGCTCGAACGGCACTCAGGTAGTCAGCATTGGACGCGCTGCTGTTCGCTTCGACGTAGGTAAACATACTTCCTACCTTCAAGAAGAGGGGCATACGCCGAAACGTACACCCCTCATCGTGACACGCGTTTAGTCGGTCAGAACCACCACGCCGTGGTTGTCTCGAAGCTCTGCAGTTCCGTACAAAATATCGAGATTGCAGCGCATACCGCCATACGACGCATCATAGGCCATCACGACACGAATACCGATGCCGTCTTCGTTCATGACCTTCGAGATGACGCCAGCACCAGCCGGAGGCGCAGGCAGCGGACGAGTCACCAGGGCAAAGGCGTTCTTATGAATGAACAGGTTGCGCTGCTTCGAAGAAGCAACGGCGATGTTCTGATCTTCGAACACTTGGAACCCGGCGTAGGTACCCAGCCAGCCGGTCTTCAGTGCCGATTCCTCTTCCGGCCCGCGATAGTCGCGGTTCGTGAAGCGGACATCGGCCAGCAACTCAGCGGCAGCGGTCGGATGCAGCACTGCATAGCGGTTGGTCATGGGGGCTTTCGCAACGCTTAGCAGGCGCCGCGCCTCCAGAAAGTCCGTGTAATCAAGCGGACCGTTTCCAGAAGCGGCGTCGATCGACTGCGACAGACCCGAGTACAGCGCCGCGATGTCGCTGTCGATCTGCTCAGCCAAAGCAATCACGCCGTCGTCAATATATCCAAATAACAGATCAGGACGCGACATGGCCGCAGCCACGTCTTCAATAAGGAACGACACTTCCTTGTGCTTGTTCAGGGTAACGCTCACAGAGCTGTCGTCGGGGGCTTGAAGCGTGTACGGAGTGTTGGCAGTTTTGTCGTTGACCGACAGCGAACCACGGAGCGCGATTTTGACCGTTTGCCCAAAAGTCGCCACAGAATCGTCCCAGTCTCGCGCAACCAGGCGGGCCAGAACCGTATTCGACCGCAGACGCCCGAGCGCGTGTGCCGCTATCACAGTACTAAGACTATCATTTACTTCACTAACAGTAATATTCGCCATGATGAGTTAGTTTTCCTTATGGTATGCGCGCACTCGCAAGCAATTTGTTGCGATTGGCGCGGATTTCAGCGGGGGTCATGTGCGCGATGTCAAGCGGGCTCTCAGGCCCACCCGCGCCGTTGCCAGTCAAGAGCGTCGGAGGCGTCGGCAGCTTCTTCAGCGACCCAAAGATCGTCGCTGCATCCGCCTGAAGCTCTTCTGGCGTGGTCCCTTGCAAACGTGCGACCTGCTCTTCCGAAAGCTCGTATTGAGCCTGAATCGCGGCGCGCGTGTCTGCAAGCTTCCGTTCGGCCTCGCGTGCCGTCACACGCTCTTCAACGAGCCGATCAAGGTCTTTCTGCGCTTCGTCGCGGGTTGCGGCGATCTGCGCTTCAAGGTCTTTTTCGTATTTCGTCTTGAGCGTGCGTTCCTTCTCAGCAAGCCGTGACTTGATAATCGTATCGAGCTCAGCTTGCGTAAAGGTTTTGGGTGCCTCAGTTTGTACGGCCTGAGTAACCGTGCCCTCAGTAGTCGCGTCATTGGTACCCGGCTCAACCGGTGTGGCGACAGCATCGGTAGTGGTTTCCATTTATTTGCCTTTTGATATGTTCTTGTAAATGTGGTGTATCTCGTGTGCGTGCTTATTAACGTCTAGGGTCTTCTTTACGAAGCCTTGCAAGGCTTGAGCGTCTGCACGCCTTTTGTGTTCGTTCGTGATGTAGGTTGCGATGCCGTTGTACCAGTCATCTTCCGTGTGAGCGACTACGCCGCGCCCTTGTAGCACGGTACGGTACTGCGTCGGGCTTCCGATAACGGCAGCACCGGCAAGGGCATATTCGTAGGCTTTGATTGGGCTCTTGGATTTGTTGAACTCGTCGTTCTGCAGCGGCGCAAGGCCAATGTCGATACGGTTGACCGTGTGCTGATAAAGTTCTACTGAACTCCACGGCTTGACCTCGGTGGCGATGGCTTGGAAGTACTCAGGCAGATAGCCCGCAACCAGGAACTTCACCCCGGGGAACTCTTGCCGAATACGGCGCATGGGCTCAATGACGAGTTTCCAGTCTTCACAGTGAGAAGCTGAACCTACTAATCCGATCGTGAGCCCTTCTTTTCTTGAAGGAGGGGAAGGCCATGCACCTGCATCCACGTAATTCGGAATCACGGCAATCTTGCGCGCATAGGGGCGATACACTGCCGCCAGTGCTTCGTTCGATACCACAACACCGTCCGCTGCCTGAAGCGCAGCAATTACCGCGTCGGGGTCGACACGTTTTCTTGCATGGTTGTGACCCGGGATATTGAGCAAATCGTCATCGTAATCGAGCACGATTTTGATGTCGCGTGCCTGAAGTAGTTTGATGCGTTCGATAATCGGGCCGGGAAAGCGAGAGACGCGGCTGATTTGGACCACGTCACCGGGCTTCAAGATATTTTCCGGTAGTGATGAATCAACAAGAATCGTTGCGGTGTATCCTGCGCGTTGCAATGCCTGAAACGGTAGGACTTGCCGGTAGTAGGCTGAGCCGTAGCCATTGGATACTACAGTGAGAAGTCGCATGGTTCTTTCTTTTCTGCCGTCTATGCTGCTATTCTTAGTCGCATGAGCTCGGCCTGTATTTGCGCTTCGTCCCAATTTGGATGAAGCTCTCTCACGGCCAATTCTCTCGACATCAAACCACTTTCGACAAATTTGGCGATGCTTTCCAGCCGGAACTGCTCACGCTCACGCTTGAGGTCTTCGGTTTCAATTTCAGGCGAATGCCAGGGGATAGTGATTGGCTGATTGGGATCATAGGCACTACCAGCGAAGAAGTTCGAGAGGCGCATAGCCAGGCGCAGCATCGTCACAACAGCGGTGGAAAGCCTCGCCTGGTGTTGCTCGATTTTGTGGTTCAGCCGTGATTCGGCTTGAATCAGCGCCACGCCAGAAGGCCACTGGCCGTCGTTGAAGTAGTGTGTAGGGACTGTGCTTACGAGGCTGAGCATTTCAATCAGCTTATCCAGTACGGCGGTATTCGGCGTCACTGAATCAAGTTGACCGAACTCCGAACCCTCAGACAACAGCATGATGCTGCCGGGCACTGCGCGGACGGTGCGCCGTATCGGGTTGCCGGTGCCGTTCACGACACTCTGACCGAAGGCATTGGTCAGCACATCAGGGTTCTTGCCGCCTGCTAGATAGCGTTGCGGCCAGCCTTGGACACGTGACACACTCAACAGGTCAATCAGCGCCTCATTAATGTCGCGTGCGATCTGCAGTGAGCTTTCGATGTCGCTACAGCCAACGGAGAACTCCGTAATCGCAATGCCTAGCGGCGTGCCGTCTTCAGCGACCCACGGAACCGGCCATGCTTCGTCAAGACTATCGCGGCGTGGTGCCCAGTCCTTCTTGTCGTCTGCTTTCCGGTACTTCTCAACACGATCGGGATAGTAGAAATCGACGAAGGCCGCGCCATCTACACTCCACGCGTTGAAGGCGAATGCGGGTGCGCCGTCGCGATAGACCACCCGAGCGCCACATATATAGTTATACGTTTCACGTACCGTGAAGACCGGACTATCGCCCTGCCAGGTCGTCAGAATGTAGGCACTGCCGTCGCGTACCACAGCGCGGTATAGCTCTTTCTCGACAGCGGAGAACGCGCCGTCCCCAAGCCATGCGCGAAATGTCTTGACGTCCTTGACCTTGTTCGCCGTCATGCGCTCTTCGTCTATCTCCAATTTATCGACAATCGCGCTCACGACACTCGCAAGCACGGGCGTAAGGCGTCGTGTGGGGGTACCGAGCGCCGCTGCCATATCAGAGCTTAGCTGAATCTGCGTAGGCAGTACGGCTTGCCGATATTCCAAGAGGGCTTGCGGAACATCACGCAGCAGCGTTTCAATATCCGAGTGTGCCAGCATACAAATCTCCTAAAACGGTGCTGGCACAAGCTCAAGCACCCCCATATCTCTGAGGACTTTCACTATGGTTGCCGCGCTGTCGATTCCGTCATCCCATCGGTACGAGCCAAATCCCTCCCATTCGCGAATGAACTCGGAGTCGATATTTGGATCGACAAACAGCTGCTTTCGTGCGGCATACTCGCCAAGCAGCGCAATGCGATCGGCTTTCGCGACGGAGTTATGCACGCGACTGAGGTTATAGTGCAGACCTTCTTCTGTGCAGCGTTGCTCGATTGCATCAGCCACAAGAGATCCAGCACTGTTCTCTTCACAAAAGAGCCCGTCGAAACGCTTCTCGCCTGGCTGTGTGGATTGTCGCAAGCGTCCGGTGACGTACTCGACAGTTTTTGCGGCAGGCCGTTGTTCTGCGTTACAGAAGACGATGTGAATCTCTTTGCGCACCGGATGAAACAGGGCTTCAATCCAGGCGGCTTTGTCTGATTTTGTGCCGCCTTTAGTCGTGGGGTCGAGGGAGGCGAGTAACTGGTACTCTTCTCTC
>APMI01020449.1_pt1 | contig 10180 bp, 7 predicted proteins | sample 667938 | NCBI WGS metagenome assembly APMI01 (sample SAMN01084076, study PRJNA167559) | wastewater metagenome | biome: Wastewater | place: Denmark: Ejby Moelle, Odense | collected 2011-11-28
ACTGCGGGAATCCGGATGTCTCACTCATGTGAGCCACCTCCTCATTCTTGATGCGGCCGACGAACCAGATGGTTCCTCTGCAAGCCGCACGGCAACGAGGAGCGGACCTCGAATTATGGCCCGAAGCCCGCAGAGTTCAATCTTCCGTTCGGAAACTCATGTTGTAGAAATCGCTACGGAAGCCAGTCACAGTCCCCGCGATGCGTGCTCACCGGGGTTTAACGAACACGCCGATCGTGTTATAACTAGGGGCAGATTGCAGCGTCCGGTTCGAGGGAACTCCCGGCTGCAAGCGAAACCGACTCGCGGGCCAACCCGAACAAGGCTCCCTGTCGCAGCCCGCCGGTATCGTTTGATCAGGCTTGAGGATTATTAACGCGCACACCTCGGTGTGGAGGAGACCACTACGACATGACCTATCCAGTGACGATCGAAACAGCAGCGACAAACGTCCGCATCAGCGCGGAGCAACGGTGATGGCTCCCACAACCAGGGAAGCCCAGCGCGCCCAACTGCACAAGACGATCTGGCGCATCGCGAACGATCTCCGGGGCAGTGTCGACGGTTGGGACTTCAAGACCTACGTACTCGGGATTCTCTTCTACCGTTTCATCAGCGAGAACCTCGCTGCCTACTTGAACGACCTCGAGCGCAAAGCCGGCCTGCCTGACTTCGACTACACGAAGATTGCCGACCCCGACGCGGAGTTCGGACGCAAGGTCACCGTGGAAGAGAAGGGCTTCTACATCCTTCCGAGCGAGCTGTTTGACAACGTACGGAAGCGCGCGCCCCGCGATGAGAACCTCAACGAGACTCTCGAACGGGCTTTCAAGAACATCGAAGGTTCGGCGATTGGCGCTGACAGTGAAGAGGACATAAAAGGTCTCTTCGATGATTTGGATGTGAACTCCGCCAAGCTCGGGAACACCGTGGCCAAGCGCAACGAAAAGCTTGTCAAGCTGCTCGACGCGATCGGGGAACTCAACCTCGGGGACTTCACGACTCACGAGATTGATGCCTTCGGCGACGCCTACGAATACCTCATGCAGATGTACGCGTCAGAGGCGGGCAAGTCCGGGGGCGAGTACTACACGCCTCAAGAGGTGTCTGAATTGCTGGCTCGGATCACTGTCGTCGGCAAGACCGAAGTGAATAAGGTGTACGACCCGGCTGTGGGGTCCGGCTCCCTGCTCTTGAAGTTCCAGAAGGTACTTGGTCCTGGCAAGGTACGTCAGGGTTTCTACGGCCAAGAGATCAACCTGACTACTTACAACCTCGCGCGCATAAACATGTTTCTTCACGACGTTCCGTACGAGCAGTTCAATCTCGCTCACGGCGACACGCTGATAGATCCGCAGCATTGGGATGACGAGCCATTCGAAGCCATCGTCTCCAATCCGCCGTACTCCATCAATTGGGAAGGCGACTCCAATCCGCTGCTGATAAACGACCCGCGATTCGCTCCCGCTGGGGTGCTCGCGCCGAAGTCGAAGGCAGATCTAGCCTTCACAATGCACATTCTGTCGTGGCTCGCTGTAAATGGCACCGCAGCGATCGTCGAGTTCCCGGGCGTCATGTACCGCGGCGGCGCAGAACAGAAAATCCGCAAGTACCTCATCGACAACAACTACGTCGACGCTGTCATCCAACTCCCCACAGATCTCTTCTTCGGCACAACCATCGGAACCTGCATCCTCGTGCTGAAGAAGTCGAAAAAGGACAACTCAGTGCTGTTCATTGACGCGTCCGCAGAATTCGTCCGCGGAGGCAACAAGAACAAGCTGTCAGAGTCGAATCAGCAGAAGATTCTCGATGCCTTCATCGCTCGAGAAGATGCCGAATATTTTGCGAAGGTCGTCCAGAACACCGCATTGGCCGACAACAGTTACAACATCGCGGTCTCGTCTTATGTCGAGCGCGAGAACACTCGTGAGGCCGTTGACATTGCCGTGCTGAACGCGGAAATAGACCGTATTGTCGCTCGTCAAGCCGAACTCCGCATAGCAATCAACGCAATCGTCGCCGACCTGGAGGGCTCTTCATGAGTCGGATCGATGATCTAATCGCCAAATGTGCACCAGATGGCGTCAGCTATGTGCGCCTAGGCGATGTTGCACGGATTCGCAATGGACGTGACTACAAGCACTTGGGCACGGGGAACATTCCGGTTTATGGCACAGGTGGCATCATGACCTACGTCGATACGGCGTCCTACGACAAACCCTCCGTGTTGATTCCGCGCAAGGGCTCGCTGAGCAAGCTCTACTTTGTCGAGCAGCCCTTCTGGACGGTCGACACAATTTTTTACACTGAGGTGTACGACACGATTATTCCCAAGTTCTTCTACTACTACTTACTGACACAGCACCTCGAGGAGCTGAACCAGGCGGGTGGCGTCCCTAGCCTTACGCAGTCGGTCCTCAATGAGTTGCGAATCCCCGTACCGCCTCTCGAAGTGCAGCGCGAAGTCGTGGGAGTCTTAGATAAGTTCACCGAGCTGGAAGCGGAGCTGGAAGCGGAGCTGGAAGCGCGTCGCCGTCAGTATGCCTTCTACCGGGATTCCTTGCTGACATTCCCTGAAGCGTCGGGGGTCCGGAGGGTTCCGATGGGTGACGCGGGGATCTTCTTCGGTGGCCTCACCGGTAAGTCGAAAGCCGACTTCAGCGACGGCAACGCTCGCTTCGTGTCCTACGTCAACGTGTTCAACAACATCGCCGTCAATCTTCAGTCGGACGACTTCGTTCGAGTTGGATCGGGAGAACGGCAGCGGCCTCTTCAGCGGGGCGACATTCTGTTCACGGGCTCCTCTGAGACGCCTGACGAGGTTGGCATGTCCTCAGTTGTAACAACCGATACCGCCGAGCCGACGTATCTCAACAGCTTCAGTATCGGATACCGCCTGAACGAGACCGGTACTCTCGACCCTGATTTTGCGAAGCATCTGTTTCGATCCACAGGGATGCGCGAACAGATCGTTCGAACCGCAAGTGGCGTAACTCGCTTCAACATCTCAAAGGCCCGATTGGCGAAGGTTGAGTTTCCGATACCGCCTATGAACGAGCAGACACGGATCGCACGAGTTCTCGACAATTTCGAGCTTATCGTCAATGACCTTAGTGTCGGCCTGCCTGCAGAGTTGGCCGCTCGTCGCCAACAGTACGAGCACTACCGGGACCGCCTCCTCACTTTCGAGGGCGCAACGGTATGAGCGACACGATCCCGACGCACTATGAGCCAATCGTGGTGTCTGCCGAAAGCACTGTAGTCGCGGAGTTCACTCCCGATGCTGCAAGCGAAGTCGCGTATCAGTCCGAGGCCGACCTTGAGCGTGCGTTCATCAAACTCTTGCAGTCGCAGGCCTATGAGTACCTTCCAATCACGAGTGAAGCGCAGCTCGTGGCCAATCTCCGCGCTCAGCTTGAGGCGCTGAATTCGATCAAGTTTTCCGACCCAGAGTGGAAGAAGTTCTTCACCGATCGGATCGCTGGTGCCAACGACACGATCGAGGCGAAGACCATCCGCATCCAAGAGGATCACGTTCAGCTCCTGAAACGGGATGACGGCTCGACGAAGAACGTCATGCTGATCGACAAGGCGAACATTCACAACAACCGTCTGCAGGTGATCAACCAGTACGAGGTCGGCCACGGGGAAGGTGGTGCGAAGCGCTCAAACAGGTACGACGTCACCGTACTCGTGAACGGCTTGCCGTTCGTCCATGTCGAGCTGAAGCGCCGCGGCGTCGACATCCGAGAAGCCTTCAACCAGATCGACCGCTATCAGCGTGACAGCTTCTGGGCAGGCTCGGGATTGTTCGAGTACGTCCAACTCTTCGTGATCAGCAACGGAACACTGACGAAGTACTACTCGAACACGACTCGCCGCCAGCATCTCTCCGAGGCAGCAGGAGCGAAGCGCGCACGCAAGACTTCAAACTCGTTCGAGTTCACATCGTGGTGGGCGGACGCGACCAACAAGCCGATTCAGGATCTGACCGGCTTCACGAAGACGTTCTTCGCCAAGCATTCGCTGCTCAACATCCTCACGAAGTACTGCGTGCTCACGGCGGACCGGATGCTGCTCGTCATGCGGCCGTATCAAATCGTCGCCACCGAGCGGATCCTGCAGAAAATCGACATCTCGACCAACTACAGGCAGCTGGGGTCCCTCGCCGCAGGCGGGTACGTATGGCACACGACTGGCTCCGGCAAGACCCTGACCTCGTTCAAGACGGCGCAACTTGCGTCCCGACTGACCTCTGTCGACAAGGTGCTGTTCGTCGTCGACCGCAAAGATCTCGACTACCAGACCATGCGTGAGTATGACCGTTTCGAGAAGGGCGCTGCCAACTCGAACACCTCAACCGCGGTCCTAAAGAAGCAGCTCGAGAATCCGAATGCGCACATCATCATCACAACCATCCAGAAGCTCGCGACGTTCATCACTGCGCCGGCCAACAAGGGCCATGCGATCTTCGACGGCCACGTCGTCATCATCTTCGATGAGTGTCACCGGTCGCAGTTCGGCGACATGCACGAGGCAATCGTCAAAGCCTTCAAGCGGTACAACCTATTCGGCTTTACAGGCACGCCGATCTTCGCCGAGAACGCAGGGTCGAGTGGCAATCCAGGTCTGCGCACGACCGAGCAGGCATTCGGCGAAAAGCTCCACACCTACACAATCGTCGACGCCATTAGCGACAAGAACGTGCTTCCGTTCCGCGTGGACTACGTCAACACAATCAAGCTTCCCGAGGGACTGACTGACAAGCAGGTCTCAGCCATCGATACCGAGCGCGCACTCATAGCGCCCGAGCGCCTACGCCAAGTCGTCGGATACACGCTTGAACACTTCGACCAAAAGACCAAGCGGAGTAACGGCTACGTGTTCTCTGGTGTCGCAAACATCGCTGACGTCGCTTCCGGACGGAACCGAGTCGATGAAGTCAAGATCGCTCGCCGCGTCAACGGGTTTAACGCCATCTTCGCGACAGCATCCATTGATGCTGCCAAGCGGTATTACAACCAGTTCGCAAAACAACAGGAGGAACTAACACCGGACCGCCGGTTGAAGATTGGACTGATCTTCTCGTATGCGGCGAACGAAGCCGAAGGCGAGGGTTACCTCGACGAGGAAGGATTCGAGACCAGCGCATTGGACGCTTCCTCTCGCGACTTCCTTGAGGACGCGATTCAGGACTACAACGAGATGTTCGGGACGAGCTACGACACGTCCGACGACAAATTTCAGAACTACTACAAAGACCTATCCCTGCGTCTGAAGAACCGCGAGCTCGACCTCGTGATCGTCGTCAACATGTTCCTCACCGGCTTCGACGCGACGACCTTGAACACGCTGTTCGTCGACAAGAACTTACGCTCCCACGGACTCATCCAGGCATACTCGCGAACAAACCGGATTCTGAACTCGGTCAAGACCTACGGCAACATCGTCAGCTTCCGCGATCTCGAAGATGAGACCAACGACGCCATCGCGCTCTTCGGCAACAAAAACGCTCAAGGCGTGGTGCTGCTGAAACCCTATGACGACTACTACAGCGAGTATGCGACGCGGGTGACCGATCTCCTCGACTTGTACCCGCTCGATCAGCAGATCATCGGCGAGACCGCTCAAAAGGAATTCATCGCCCTCTTCGGCTCAATCCTGCGGCTCCAGAACATCCTGACTTCCTTCGACGACTTCATCGGAAATGAAATCCTCTCCGAGCGGCAAAGTCAGGACTACCGCAGCATCTACCTCGACCTCTACGCCGAGTTCCGCAAGGAAAAGGACTCTGAGAAGGAATCGATCAACGATGATGTCGTCTTCGAGATCGAGCTCATCAAGCAAGTCGAAATCAACGTCGACTACATCCTTATGCTCGTTCAGAAGTATCGCGATCAGCGCGGCGACGGTGATGACAAAGAGATCCGCGCCGAGATCACGCGTGCCATCGACGCATCGCCTTCGCTGCGCAACAAGAAGGATCTCATCGAGGCGTTCGTCGATCGCGTGTCAGCGGACGGCGCCATCGATGAAGAGTGGACTACCTACGTTGCGGCACGCCGTGCGGCCGAGCTCGACAAGATCATCGAGGATGAGGGCCTCCGCGCCGACGAGACGCGTGAGTACGTCGAGCGCGCATTCCGCGATGGAGCGATCCAGACGGGAGGAACGGCCATCACTCGCGTACTTCCTCCGGCATCCCGCTTTTCAGCGGATGGCGGACATGGGGAAGCAAAGCAACGCGTCCTATCGAAGCTCGGAGAGTTCTTCGAGAGGTTCTTCGGATTGAGTACAGGCGGGAGTGACTAATGGCGGAAACCGTCACAGGTTGGCTAAACAGGTTGAATTCCCTCTACACGCCACTGCCAAGCCATTTCGACGCGGCAAAGAGCCATAGGGCCTCGATCGAGGCGCGACTCGATTACGTGCTCGGCGTCTACCGAATGTTTGAGATCGGGTCGCTTCGTCAGGGCACGGGCATCTGGCAATACAGCGATGCCGACTATCTTGTGTCGCTCAAAGGCGACAGGCCAGCGTCATCGACAACCATGCTGAATCGAGTTCGAGACGCGCTTACGGGTCGATTTCCGAACACAACGGTCTCTGTGCGGAGCCCGGCCGTCGTGTGCCGGTTCGCAGATTGTGAGGTAGAGGTGGTGTCCGGGTTCCTCTCCGATACGGCCAACGGTCACGGGTATTGGATCGCGGATCCTGCGTCAACTGGAGGTTGGATGAAGAGCTTTCCCGAGGCTCACAACGACTACGTCAACAACGTCAACAAAAAGTTCAATGGCGGAGTCAAGACCTTGGCTCGTCAACTGAAGGTATGGAAGTACAAACGCAATGTCCCGGTGTCCTCCTGCTATCTAGAGATGCGCGCAGCAAAGTACATGGACGGACAGGAATCGTACGTCCAGATTTATGACCTTTACCTCGCACTAAGCAATATTCATTCCGCCGGCCTTGCCGCCATGAACGATCCAAGCGGTCTCGGTTCCAGGTTCACAGCTTGCTCCTCTGACGCCACCAAAGCCGACGCCCTCTCGAAGCTCTCAACTGCCGTTGTGCGTGCAAGCAAGGCTCTTGAGTACTACAAGGCCGATGATCATTCGAACTCAATCGAGCAGTTGAAGCTGCTCTTTAACCAGTGAGTCGCGCAATGAAAGCAAACAGCTACGACCCACCATCTGTCGCCGAGATCGTTTCGGCCCAGGACGAGAACGATAATCTGCGTCTTCTTCTGGCGCAGCGCCGCTACTACAGCAGAGCGAAGAGATGGGCTGTTGCCCGCTACTCGGGCCTGGGGCTCATAGCCCTGCTTGCTCCAATCGTTACCGCCATCTCCCCAGATCTAGCTGTTGTGGCTGGGGCCGCCGCAGCGCTGAGCTTTGTACTTGGTCGAACCTTATTCCTGTGGATGGAGCGCCGTGGGTCTGCCAAGGGAGCAGTCGTTCAGGAGATGTTCGACATGTCAGTGTTTGGGATGCCACCAGTAAGCGCCCGAGAAGTGCGCGTCGGACCTGAGCAGATTGCCCGGATAGTTGGAAAGCCGAAGGACGCTGAGCGAGCTATCCGTAAAGAGAAGCTGTCGGGCTGGTATCCCTTGGATTCCCGGCTGAACGGCGGAGACGCGATTGCGATTGCTCAGCGTGCAAATGCCGCTTACTCACAACGGCTGCTTGCTCTCAACGCGGCAGTTTGGCTCTGGATAATGGTGGGATGGGCTGGAGTTGCTGTCGCACTCAGCATCATCTTCGAATTCACGCTCACAGTCGCACTTCTCAGCGTCGCTCTGCCTGTGCTTCCTCCATTGCTAGACACGTTCGATGAGTGGCGCCGCGTTCACAACGCTGGAAAAGAGCGGCGTGCACTTGCAGATGAGATAGAAGACACGTTAAATGACCCCGCCATCGCGCATGTCGATGGTGACCGCCTCCTCACATGGCAAGGGCAGCTTTTCGGGCTACGAAGGGACGCGCCTCAGGTTCCGAACCTTGTGTACAAGTTGGTGCGGGACGAGAACGAGCGCGTGATGTCGGAGGCTGCAAGGAAACTCGCCGAAGTAGTCATTGAGAAGGGTGCGGCCGAAAAGTGACACTCACCACAGCGCAAGCGTTCGCCAAGTTCCTCGAAGACCTCTCGGCCACGTCGTATCAGAAGACGAGCTTCATCCCCTCGCGAAAGAAGTCCGTCGATGACAGGCTGACCGAGAAATTCGGGGCACAGTCTGACATGCCATTTTCGAAGGGCATCCTCATGGGTTCTGCAGAGAAGGGCACCATAATTCGGCCGTTCGATGACATCGACGTGCTTGCTGTCTTCTCGAACGTCGGTAACGCGTGGGACAAATACCGCTATGACTCAAAGTCGTTTCTTTACCGAATTCGCGATGCGTACGACGGACTCTCTATTCAACAGGTGGGCGCGCGCGGGCAGGCCATCCGAGTCTTCTACGAAACGGGTGGCCATGTCGACATCGCGCCAGTCTTCGACGCTGGCGACAACGTGTACAAGCTCCCGGCAGGCGATGGGTCTTGGATCTCGACTTCGCCGACCATCGCGTCGGGTTGGTTTGCGGATCGAAACAAGGCGCTTGGCTACAACCTTGCTCCAGTGGTTCGGCTGGCAAAATCTTGGAATCGAGCACACTCGAAGCGCATGCGATCCTTCCATTTGGAGACGGTTGCAGGGACGATGTTCAGTCAACTCGGGACCAACTATCGGGATGCGCTCCACAAGTTCTTCCAATGGGCACCAAATCATCTGGACGTTTCCGACCCAGGAGGTCAAGGCGGGAGCCTGAGTTCCTATCTGACTTGGACAGGGAGAAATGAACTCAAAACAGCGCTTGCCTCCGCAGCAGAGCGCGCTGGCAAGGCGATCGACGCTGAATCGACTGGGGATCATGCCGAAGCGAAGCGGCTTTGGAAGATCATCTTGGGGGACGACTTCCCAACCTCATAGTCCGCTCTTGTTTGTCAGCCCTCTTCAGGGGGAGTAACCCCTGTCTTGCCTTCTTCGGGTCGCTCGCGACCGTGAGCATCTCGCATCCTCACGCCACGGAGCCGAAGCTCCTTGAGAACTGTCGTCGAATCGAAGCCGAGTCGTTTGCCGATTCTCTCCAAGGACTGCCCGGTCGCGTAGTTCTGGACGGCTTCATCGACCTGCACCTCACTCATGCTCCGTGGCCGTTTAGTCACGCCAGCTCGATCCAAGTGCCCGCTGATGGTCGTACGGTGGACTCCATAGTTCTTGGCCAACTCGTGAATCGAGATGCCCTCCGTGTAGTCCAACTTGATCTGGGATATCGTTTCCGAGGAGAGTTTCTTCGGACGTGGAGAAGCACCACGGGTGCGAGATCGCAAGCGCGGAATGCTAGATGAGGCCTCTTCCATCAAGGAACAGAGGTCAGAGGTCTGCCTCACTTGATTGCAGTAATTTCGCAGTACCCCCACCACCGGGAAGCCGCCTTCGGGCGGCTTTTCTTGTCTCTCGCACGCCACTCGACTGCCGTTGTCAAGCCCTTCGCCCAGTTCCGCCCATCGTGCCAGCCTTTCTGAGGCACTCACAGGCACGCGCGAACGAAGGATGGGCTGATGGCCACGACAACCAAGCCGAGAACGACGAAGGCCGCCGCGAAAGGCTCGAGCACCACGGCTTCGACCGCGAAGATCGAGACCGACGAGCGCGCCGAGAGCCGCTGGCCCGCGCTCGCCGCGATCCTCGTGGTGCTCGCGCTCTACGCTCTGCTGCCGAGCACCTTCCCGTTGTGGGTTCGGCTGGTGATCGTGTTCGCCGCGATCGTGCTCGTCATTCCGTCGTTGGTGGCGAATCCGCTGAACCAGAGCAGCCAGAAGCCCTGGTCGCGCCCGCTCGCCTTGGCCCTCACCGGCCTGTTGGCGGTCGCCAACGAAGTCGACCTGGTGCTTCTCATCGGCCGCCTGGTGCAACCGGCCGATGCGGCGGATGCCCCGATGCTCCTCCTCTCGGCGGTGCAGGTCTGGTCGATGAATGTGATCGTCTTCGGCCTCATCTTCTGGCAGCTCGATCGGGGCGGTCCCGTAACCCGCACTCAGGCTCCCCGTGACGAGTTGCCCGAGGCGGACTTCCGCTTCCCCCAGGACGAGGATCACGACAGCGTCGTGGAGGTGGCGGCCGGGTCATCCGGGCGCAC
>APMI01014472.1_pt1 | contig 10173 bp, 11 predicted proteins | sample 667938 | NCBI WGS metagenome assembly APMI01 (sample SAMN01084076, study PRJNA167559) | wastewater metagenome | biome: Wastewater | place: Denmark: Ejby Moelle, Odense | collected 2011-11-28
CGGCCTGGCTGGGCAGGGCGGGCTGGAGCACGATCGCCGTGGCGAGCCTGGTCGAGCTGGTCTGGCGCCATCCGCTCGCCGCCATCGGCGCGCGCGCGGCGGCGGTGCCAGGCGCGGCGTTCACCGCGATCTGCCTGGCCACGGGATCGATCTGGGCGCGTCCCACCTGGGGCACGTGGTGGGTGTGGGACGGCCGGCTGACGAGCTTCCTCGTCCTGCTGTTCCTCTATTTCGGCTATATCGCCCTGGCAGGCGCCGCGCAGCGCGATGCGCAGGCGGGTGAGGGCGCGAGCCGCGTGACCGCGATCTTCGGTCTGGTCGGCGCGATCAACATCCCGATCATCAACCGGTCGGTGGTGTGGTGGAACAGCCTGCACCAGCCGCCGTCGATCACCATCGGCAAGTCCGCGATCGACGGCACGTTCCTGTGGCCGCTGCTGATTGCGGCCATCGGCTTTTCGTGCATCTTCGGCGGCGTGGTGCTGGCGCGGATGCGGACGCTGCTGGCCGACATCCAGACCGAGGCGCGCCTGCGCCGCAAGGCGCTGGGCTGACGCGGCGCGGGAGGGCAGGATGCACGAGAGACTGGATCAATGGGACTATGTGGCAGCGGCGCTGGCGATCGGGGTGATCGGCACGTTGCTGCTGGTGGGCTGGACGCTGTGGGCCATGGTCCGCGCCGAACGCCGGCGTGACAGGGCGAGGGGCAAGTGAGCGGCATCAAGGCAAAGCACCAGCGGCTGGTCCTGCTGGCCATCGCGCTGGTCGCGCTGGTGGGCGCGGGGCTGCTCGCCGCCTATGCGCTGCGCAACCAGGCCGCCTATTTCTACGTGCCGAGCGATCTGGTCGCCCATCCGCCCGAACAGGGCCGCGCCGTGCGCCTGGGCGGCATGGTGGAGAAGGGATCGATCAAGACCCGGCCCGATGGCGTGACCATCGATTTCATCGTGGGCGATGGCAAGGCGCGCGTGCCGGTGCGCTTCACCGGGATCACGCCGGACCTGTTCGTCGAGGGATCGGGCGTTGTCGCCGAAGGGCGGATGGAAGGCGGCACGTTTGTGGCCGACAACCTGCTAGCCAAGCATGACGAGAAATACGTCCCGCGCGAGATGAAGAACATGACCGACGCGCAGGCGAAACAGGTGGTGGCCGAAACGAAATGATGGCGGAACTCCCATGATAGCCGAACTGGGCCTTGCCGTCCTGTGGATGGCCGCCGCGCTGGCGGTGCTGCAATTGGCGGCGGGTATCATCGCCCTGCGTCCCAAGGGGGAGCATCTGGCCGGCGTGGTCCGTCCGCTGGCGGTAATGCAGGGCGTGCTGGTCGCCTTCGCGTTCCTGGCGCTCGTCACGCTGTTTCTGGAAACCGACCTGTCGGTAAAGCTGGTGGCGGAAAACAGCCATTCGGCCAAGCCGTTCATTTTCAAGCTGGCGGGCACCTGGGGCAACCACGAAGGCTCGATGCTGCTGTGGGTGACGATCATGGGCCTGGCCGGCGGCTTCGTGGCGCTGATCGAGAAGCGGCTGCGCGAGGATACGCTGGTGGCGACGCTGGCAGGGCAGGCCTTCGTCAGCCTGGGGTTCTACGCCTTCCTGCTGCTGTCCTCGAACCCGTTCGAGCGGCTGCCCGAACCCGCGCCCGATGGCAACGGCCTCAACCCGCTGCTGCAGGACATCGGCCTCGCCTTCCATCCGCCCACGCTTTACGTCGGCTACGTTGGCCTTTCGATCGCCTTCAGCTTCGCCATCGGCGCGCTGGTGACGCGCGATGTCGGCCCCGCCTTCGCCCGCGCGATGCGGCCATGGGTGCTGGGCGCGTGGATATTCCTGACGCTCGGCATCACCGCCGGCTCCTATTGGGCGTACTACACGCTGGGCTGGGGCGGCTGGTGGTTCTGGGACCCGGTGGAAAACGCCTCGCTGATGCCCTGGCTGGCGGCGACGGCGCTGCTCCATTCGTGTTCGGTCCTCGCTTCGCGCAACGCGTTGCGGGCCTGGACCGTGATGCTGGGCGTGATCGCGTTCTCGATGTCGATGGTCGGCACCTTCCTGGTGCGATCGGGCATTCTCACCTCGGTTCATGCCTTTGCAGTCGATCCGGAACGCGGCAGCTTCATTCTCGCGCTGCTGGCGATCTACATCGGCGGCGCGCTGACCCTGTTCGGCGTACGCGCGGCGACGGTGACCGAAGGCGCGCGGTTCAGCTTCGTCAGCCGCGAGGCGAGCCTCGTGTTCAACAACGTGATGCTGTGCGGCATCCTCGGCATCGTGCTGGTCGGCACGCTCTATCCGCTGCTGACCGAGGCGTTTGGCACCAAGGTTTCGGTTGGCCCGCCCTATTTCAATCCCGTGTCCGCGATCTTCGCGATCCCGATGCTGCTGGTGCTGGCGGTCGGCCCGCTGCTGCGCTGGCGCAATGACAAGGCGGGGCGGATCACCATGCCCTTTGCGATCGCCGCGCTGATTATGGCGGCGGTGTTCCTGATCGCCGAGATGGTCGCGCCGGGTATCCACTTGCTGCCGGCGCTGGGCCTTGCCATCGCCAGCGGGCTCTTCTTCGCCAGCCTGTTGCCGCTGAAGGGGCGCAACTTGCGCCGCACGCCGCTGCCGGTGTGGGGCATGGTGATCGCGCACCTTGGCATTGCCGTCGCCCTGTTCGGCATGGCCAGCGATAGCGCTTTCTCCACCGAGAAGCTTGCCGCGATGACCGTGGGCGATACGCAGAACGTGGGGCCGTGGCAGGTGAAGCTCGAAAGCATCGATCCGGTCGCCGGCCCGAACTGGACCGCGCTGCAGGCGACGCTGTCGGCGCGCTATGCCGGCGGTGCGCCGATCACGCTGGAACCGCAGGCGCGCGTCTTCGCCTCGCCTCCGGGGACGCGCACCGAAAGCGCGCTCAAGACCCGCTGGAACGGCCAGCTCTATTCGGTGCTGGGCGAAGAGGGCGAGGACGGCCGCTGGCAGATGCGCTTCTGGTGGAAGCCGTTCGTGCCGATGATCTGGTACGGCGGCGTGCTGATCGCGCTGGGTGGGGTATTGGCGCTGCTTGGCCGCGTGGCTGCCGACGTGAAGCGGCTGCGGGCCGAAGGCAAGATCGCGTATCGCCGCATGAGGCAGGGACGATGAGCAAGCAGAACGATCCGCGTGATCCGACGCCGAAGAAGCCGGGGCTGGCGCTGTGGCTGCCGCTGGCGCTGTTCGCCGGGTTCTTCGTGCTGGTGATCTACGGCCTGGTGCGGCCGGCCGATCGCGAGGTGGCGAGCGCCTTCATCGGCAAGCCGTTGCCCGGCTTCGACCTGCCCCCGGCGGTGGACGACCGCCCCGGCCTGGCGCTCGCCAACTTCCGGGATGGCAAGCCGCGCCTGCTCAACGTGTTCGCCAGCTGGTGCGTGCCCTGCGCGGTGGAATCGCCGCAGCTCGCGGCGCTGGCGCAGCAGGGCGTGGAGATCGACGGCGTCGCGATCCGCGACCGGCGCGAGGACGTGGCCCAGTTCCTGTCCGCGAACGGCAACCCGTTCCGACGGATCGGCAAGGACGATCTGAGCAAGGTCCAGCTCGCGATCGGATCGTCGGGCGTGCCCGAGACGTTCGTGATCGATGGCAAGGGCGTGATCCGCTACCAGCATATCGGCGACATCCGCGCCGAGGACGTGCCGCTGATCCTGCGCAAGCTGAAGGAGGCGGAATCGTGATGGCGCGCGCCGCATCGAGGCGTGGAGCCACCGTTTTCGCGGTCTTCTCGCTTCTGCTGGCTTCTCCGGCCGCCGCGCAGGATTCGCTGCCGCCGGCGCCCTATGCCTACAAGCAGCTTCCGAACCCCGATCAGGAGGCGAGGGCGCAGGCGCTGATGGAGACACTGCGCTGTCTCAAGTGCCAGAGCCAGTCGATCGCGGATTCGGACGCGCCGATGGCGGGCGACATGCGCCATCAGGTGCGCACGCGCATCGCGGCGGGGGAAGACCCGGAGGAAATCCGCCAGTGGCTGATCGAACGCTATGGCGACTATGTGAGCTATACCCCGCAACTGCGACCGATGACCTGGCCGCTGTTCGCCGCGCCGGCCGCGTTTCTCGTGCTGGCGGCGCTGCTTTTGCGCAAGCGCTTCCGCCGGGGGAATGGCGATGGCGGGGTGGACGAGCCGGACGCCGAAGGGCTGGAGGATAACGCATGACCTGGGTGCTGATCCTCCTGATCGCGATTCTGGTCTTCGCGGTGCTGGCATTCGTGCTGAAGATGCCGCGCTCCGGCTGGGAACTGACCGGCGCGGCCCTGCTGTTCGGCATCGCCGGCTATGCCTTGCAGGGACATCCGGGCGTTCCCGGCGCGCCCAAGGCCGCGGTCGAGAACCAGAAGGCGGCCGACGAGGCGCTGATCAAGCAGCGGCAGGCGATGGGCGATGCCTTCGGCAAGGGCCAGAACTGGATGGTGCTGGCGGACGGGCTTTCGCGGCAGGGTCAGTTCGGCGCGGCGGCGACGATTCTGGGCAAGGCGGTGAAGGCCGATCCCAACGATGCGGACCTGTGGGTGGCGCTCGGCAACACGCTGGTCGGCCATAGCGACGGGCTGATCACGCCGGCCGCGCAGTTCGCGTTCCAGAAGGCGGCGAAGATTTCGCCCGAACATCCGGGGCCGCCGTTCTTCATGGGGCTGGCGCTGGCGCAGTCCGGCAAGCTGGTAGAAGCACGGGCGATCTGGGCCGAACTGCTTCGCCGTGCGCCTGCCGATGCCCCCTATCGGGAAGACCTTCAGGCCCGGTTGGCGAGACTCGATTCGATGCTGGCGGCGTCGGGACAGGCGCCGGCGCCGGCATCTCCATCGGACGAGCCGCCCGCCGCAACCGCCGAACCGTCGGACGCCTCTTCTGAAGCGCCCTGAAATCAGCTATTTGCGATGCCATGCGGGGCTTGATTTCGTGGTATCCGGTGTGACGAAGGCAGCCATTGCCGGGGCCAAGGCCCGGTGCTAAAGCGCCGCGCCGTTCCGGTGTCCGATGGCGGACCGGCGGTTTGGGCCAAGGCCCGGGGGCACCGTTGCCATGAGTGATTCCGTGCTTGCGAACGGTTCGGACGAAAGCGCAGTTCCTTTATCCACTCTTCGCGATTCCGGCCACCAGACTCACCATCAGGGCAGCCTGCTCAAGATGGCGGTGGGCGCGATCGGTGTGGTGTTCGGGGATATCGGCACCAGCCCGCTCTACGCGCTGCGCGATACCTTCGCCGGCCACCACAAGCTGCCGCTCGACCAGCTGCACGTCTATGGCATCATCAGCCTGATGTTCTGGTCGATGATGATCATCGTGACGTTGAAGTACGTCAGCGTGATCATGCGCGCGGACAACAAGGGCGAGGGCGGAAGCCTGGCGCTGCTGGCGCTGATCAATCAGCACACCAGCGGCAACCGCTGGGGCAAGGGCATCATCCTGATGGGGGTGTTCGCCACCGCGCTGTTCTATGGCGATTCTATGATTACCCCAGCCGTTTCGGTGATGGGTGCGATCGAGGGTGTCGCGGTCTATCAGCCCGAAATGCACCGGCTGGTGGTGCCGATGGTCGTGGCCATCCTGATCTTCCTGTTTTTCATCCAGAGCCGGGGCACGGAACGCGTCGCGACCTTCTTCGGCCCGATCATGCTCGCCTATTTCACCACGATCTCGGTGCTGGGCGTGATCAGCATCATGGCCTTCCCGCACGTGATCACCGCGCTCAGCCCGCATCATGCGGTGATGATGTTCGCGGCGGACCCGTTCCGGGGCTTCCTGGCGATGGGTGCGGCGGTGCTCGCCGTGACGGGCGCGGAAGCGCTCTATGCCGATATGGGGCATTTCGGCCGCAACCCGATCCGGGTGTCGTGGCTGACGTTCGTGCTGCCGGCGCTGGTGCTGAACTATCTGGGCCAGGCCTCGCTGCTGATGCGCGATCCTTCCGCGCTGGAAAGCCCGTTCTATTTCCTCGCGCCCGAATGGTTCCAGTGGCCGCTGCTGGTGATCGCCTCGCTGGCGGCGGTGATCGCCTCGCAGGCGGTAATCTCGGGCGCGTTCTCGGTTACGCAGCAGGCGATCCAGCTCGGCTTCATCCCGCGCATGACGATCAAGCACACCAGCACGGCGGCGGGGCAGATCTATATCCCCGTCATCAACTGGGCGCTGATGGTCGCGGTGATCCTGCTGGTGCTGGTGTTCCAGCGTTCGTCGAACCTCACGGCGGCCTATGGCATCGCCGTGACCGGCGCGATGCTGATCGACAACGTGCTGCTGGCCGTGGTGCTGTTCAAGCTGTGGAACTGGAAGCCGGTGTTCGCGGTCGGCCTGCTGGCGCTGTTCTTCGTGATCGACGCGGGCTACCTCGGCGCGAACCTGACCAAGATCCCCGACGGCGGCTGGGTGCCGCTGCTGATGGGCGTCACCATCTTCACGCTGCTGACCACCTGGTCACGCGGGCGCGCGCTGATGCGGCAGAACATGGCGGAGGGATCGATCCCGCTGGAAGTATTCACCAAGTCCGCGCACGCCAGCGCGGCGCGGGTGCCGGGCACGGCGATCTTCATGGCCTCCACCGCATCGGGCGTGCCTTCGGCGCTGCTCCACAACATGAAGCACAACAAGGTGCTGCACGAGCGGGTGGTGATCCTGACCGTGCAGATCGAGGACGTGCCCTACGTGGATCAGGGGGAGCGATCGGCCTGCAAGGATTTCGGCAACGGGTTCTACCGCGTCAGCCTGCGCTTCGGCTTTCTGGAGGAAACCGACGTGCCGGCCACGCTCAAGACCGTGACGATGTGCGGCGAACCGTTCGACATGATGAAGACCAGCTTCTTCCTGTCGCGCCAGACGCTGATCGCGTCTGACAAGCCGGGCATGGCGATCTGGCGCGAAAAGCTGTTCGCGTGGATGTTGCGCAACGCGGCGAGTGCGATGGAGTTCTTCCGGCTGCCGACAAACCGCGTGGTGGAGCTGGGCAGCCAGCTCAAGATCTGACGGTCTCCCGCCCGTCGCGCGGACGGGAGACGCTTGTCAGGATAAACGGATCAATTGCTGTTTTCGGCCTTGGCCTTGAGCTTCGCGGCCTCTTCCTTGGCCTTGTCGCCGGCCTTGTTCAGCGCATCGGCGGCTTTCACGCCAGCCTTGTCCGCCTCAACACCGGCCTTGTCGGCGGCGGCGTCGGCCTTGTTGATCGCTTCGTCTGCCGCGTTGCGGACCGATTCCGCGCCCTCGCTGGCGGTTGCACTCATGTCCGAGGCGGCAGCAGCGATATCGTTCCCGGCTGACGTCGCGGCTTCCTGCGCGTTGTCCTGCGTCTTTTCCGAGCAGGCAGAAAGCGCGATGGCGGCTGCCGCTGCGGCCAGGGTGGTGAAGATGGGTTTGCGCATCAAAAAAGCTCCTCTCTGTCGCGTCACATCAAAGCGCGATGGCGCTTCGGGTTCCTGACGAACGTATCGTCCAACGGAAACGGGCGCGACTTTCCGGAGAAAGCCGCGCCCGTGCAAGCCTGGATGGCTCCGGTCAGCGTCGGAGTTACCCGAGGTTGGCGCTGACCATGCAGTAGAGCATCGGCAGCGACAGCAGCAGGTTTGTGCGGCTGGCGATCAGGGCGCGCGGCGCGGCGGCAGCCTTTTCCTCCGCGCTGGCTTCGACGATGCCGAGGATCTTCTTTTGCGCGGGCCAGATGATGAACCACACGTTGAACGCCATGATCAGCGCGAGGTCCATGCCCAGGCCGATCAGGTTTTCATGCAGGTTGAGCCCCTGGAAGATCAGCGCGCGGTGGACGTAGCCGGTAACGTAGGCGATCACCAGGCCGGTAACGACCGTCAGCAGCGCGGCCCAGCGGAAGAAGAAGAACACTTTCGGCGCGATGTGGCCCGTGATCGCGCCCTTCTGTTCGGCCGGAATCGACGGCATCGTCGGCACCTGCACGAAGTTCAGGTAATAGAGCAGGCCGATCCACAGAATGCCGAAGAACACGTGCAGCCAGCGGAACACGGAATTGACATCGACCGGCACTTCCGCGCCGAACCCCAGCATCACGGCGATGGCCGCGACAAGGCCGATCGCAAGCACCAGATGCAGGTTACCAAACAGCTTGGCCATGAAACTTTCCCCCAGTTTGCGCCCTTTGATCCGTTTACCCGGTTATCGCCGGAGGTGGGCTGACAACATTCTAGGGGGTGTGCGCAATTTGTCACACGTTTTTGTCGTGCGGCAGGGCGTCGGCCATTTGCGGCAAAGCGGCTTGACGGACTGAAGCGCTCAATCGTGTGGCGGGTTCTGTTCCACCTCGTCCGCCGCTTCCGCGCCCAGCCCGTGTTTCAGCAGCATGGGGATTTGCGCGAAGGTGAACAGGAACGACAGCGCGGTCACGCCCCACAGCTTGGCCTGAAGCCAGCCGTCGAAGCTGAGCGTGTGTCGCAACACTTCGTTCAGCGCGGCCAGGAACAGGAAGAAGAACGCCCAGTTGCGCGAAAGCTTCATCCAGCCGGCATCGTCCAGCCCGTCGAACGCGCTTTGCAGCAGCGTGCGCAGCATCGGCTTGCCCCGGACAAGGCCGGCGAACAGCACGCCCGCGAACAGCAGGTAGATCGCGGTGGGCTTGATCTGAATCCAGAACGGATCGCCCAGCAGCACGGTCAGCGTGCCGAATCCCAGGATCAGCACGGTCGACAGCCACAGCATCGGCGAGATCCGGCCGAGCCGCCACTTCGACACGATCAGCGCCACGATCGTCGCCACCATGAACGCGACCGTACCCTTGGTGACGGCCACAACGGTGCCGATCCCGGCGTTGGCTTCCCTGGGGCTGAAATGCCGATAGGCGAGGAAGAACACCAGCAACGGGCCGTAATCGACCAGCAGATTGATCCACGAGGACTTGGGCTTGGCGCCGGGCTGTTGAGAGTCAGACATGGGAAACCTGCATCACGCTTTGGATCGTCATTGCGAGGAGCGTAGCGACGACGCAATCTAGGGCCTCTCGTGCCGCACTCTGGATTGCTTCGCTTCGCTCGCAATGACGAAGGGGGAAAGGTAAGGCGTTCACCGGAACACGCCCGCGATGACGCGGGCGACCAGATCGGGGTCGAACGGGCGCAGATCGTCGATCTTCTCGCCCACGCCGATGGCATGGATCGGCAGGCCATACTGTTCCGCCGCCGCCACCAGCACGCCGCCGCGCGCGGTGCCGTCCAGCTTGGTCATGATCAGGCCGGTCACGCCCGCCACTTCCTTGAAGATCTCGATCTGCTGGAGCGCGTTCTGGCCGTTGGTGGCATCGAGCACCAGCACCACGTCGTGCGGCGCGGCGGGGTTCAGGCGGCCGAGCACGCGACGGACCTTGGCCAATTCGTCCATCAGTTCGCGCTTGTTGTGGAGCCGTCCGGCGGTGTCGACGATCAGCGCGTCGATGCCCGTATCGGTCGCCGCCTTGACCGCGTCGAACACGATCGAGGCGGGGTCGCCGCCCTCGGGGCCGGTGACCACGGGCACGCCCAGCCGGTCCGCCCATACCTTGAGCTGGCCGATCGCGGCGGCGCGGAACGTGTCGCCCGCCGCCAGCATCACGCCATAGTCCTGTTCCTGGAACAGATGCGCCAGCTTGGCGATCGTGGTGGTCTTGCCCGATCCGTTGACGCCGATCACGAGGACGACGTGTGGGCGCGGGAAGGCGGTGATCTCCAGCGGCTTGGCTACCGGGCGCAGGATGGCGGCGATTTCCTCGGCCACGGCTTCGCGCAGCGCGGTTTCGTCGATCCCGCGTTCGAACTTTTCGTCCGCCAGCCGTTCGCGGATGCGCGCGGCGGCGCGCGGGCCAAGGTCGGACAGGATCAGCGCGTCCTCGATCTCGTCGAGCTGCGCGTCGTCCAGCCGGGTCTTGCCGACAATGCCGGTCAGGTTCTCGGTGAGGCGTTCCGAAGTCTTGCGAAACCCGCCGAGAAGCCTGTCGCTCCAGCTTCCGTTCTCCGGCTCGGGGCTCATGCCAGCATTCCTTCGATGATCCTTGTCGGCGTCAGGGTGACGATGGTGCCCGCGGCCGTTCCTTCGGGCAGGCGATAGGGCGCGAACTCGGGCGAATGCCCGGTGCCGTCGCGTTCGGCAAGCACTTCGCGCGGAAGGCCGACCAGCGATGCGAGCCAGCGCGCGCGTTCGGCCGCGACGGCGGCGCGGATTTCGGCTGCCCCGGC
>APMI01012074.1_pt1 | contig 10171 bp, 11 predicted proteins | sample 667938 | NCBI WGS metagenome assembly APMI01 (sample SAMN01084076, study PRJNA167559) | wastewater metagenome | biome: Wastewater | place: Denmark: Ejby Moelle, Odense | collected 2011-11-28
AACAACCGCGGGCGGCCACCGCCAGCCCGAACCACTGGAACGCGTAGCCGCGGTGCTTGTCGATGCCCAGATCGGGGCGGTCCCATGCGCGCAGCAATCCGTCGTCCGCCTCCGAGGTCTGCTGCAGGATAACCGGCTGCAGCGTCAGCCCGGTCGCTTCGCGGTAGCGCTCGAGGGTCAGGTTTTGCCACACCCGCCCTTGCGGCGCGGCGCCGGGCAGTTCGAACACCCGCACAGCCGGCGGGCGCAGTTCGCCAACGACCTCGACCGCGCCGGCAGGCGTCCGGACGGCCGGTTCATGGCGGTCGCCGAACCCGGCGATCCAGCCGCGCAGCACCAGCAGGTGCATGTCGCTGCCGGCAATCTTGAGCGGGGTGACGACATGGTATCCGGCAACTCCGCCGTGCACCTTGTTGTCGATCAGCACGGTTCGATCCGCCAGCCAGGTTCCGCGGGCGCGGGCGCGCTGGTACTCGACGTCCTTTCGATTGACCGGCGCCCCCCCGATATCGATCGGCGCTCGGCCCAGCCCCTGATCGAGAGTTGCCTGCAGTGCCTGCTTCTGCGCGGCACGGTCCAATTGCCAGCAGCCGGCCAGCACGCCCGTCAGAATCAGCAGCGCACAAAGCAGGGCCGGCAGCAGGCGTTTCACGCGCTGCCCCGGCACGGAGTTGGAGCAAGCGCGCCGCAGCGGGTACACTTGTCTGTCCGATCCAATGCTTGCCCCGCCATGCGACTCGTTGTCATCGTGTTTCTGGTTTTGATTGTTGCCAGCCTTGGCTCGGCGCTGATGTTCCTGTTCAAGGACCGCGGCGACCCGGAAGTGAGCAGGCGCATGGCCAAAGCGCTTGCGCTGCGGGTTGGATTGTCGATCACGCTGTTTCTGCTGCTGATGGGCGGCTATTACTTCGGTCTGCTTACCGGCCGCCTGTAGCTTCACCCAAAAAAAGCGCCGCATTTTAAGCGGCGCGACAACTCTTACCCCGTTCTTGTATTCTCGCTTGGAATTGCCGGGGACCCCTCCACCGTTCCTCTTGGAACTGTCCTTTTGCTGGCAGCTATAGCCAATACACGACAACGAACAGGAACAGCCAGACCACGTCGACAAAGTGCCAGTACCAGGCGACGGCTTCGAAAGCGAAGTGATGGTCGGGTTTGAAATGCCCCTTCATGACGCGCAGCAGGATGACGATCAGCATCGTCGCACCGATGGTTACGTGCAAGCCGTGAAACCCGGTCAGCATAAAAAACGTGGAGCCGAAAATCCCGGAACTAAGGCGCAGATTCAAATCGCTGTAGGCGTGTGCGTACTCCATGATCTGCAGACTGAGGAACAGCAGACCCAGGGCGATGGTGAGGAACAGACCCAGCTTCAATTGCCCGCGGTTGTTGTTGAGCAAACCCCAGTGCGCCCAGGTCAGCGTGGCGCCGGAAGTCAGCAGCAACAGCGTGTTGATCGCCGGAATGCCCCAGGCGCCGATCGGCGTAAACGGGTCGACGATATGCCCCGGCGATACCTTGATCGGCCACTGGGCGGAGAAATTGCCCCAGAGAAACTGCTGATGATCCAAACTGGACAGGTCGGGCAACGCGATGACGCGGACATAGAACAGGGCGCCGAAGAATCCGGCAAAGAACATCACCTCGGAAAAGATGAACCAGCCCATGCTCCAGCGGAAAGATACGTCAACATTGCTGCCGTAATTGCCGCCCTCGGATTCCCGGATAACCTGCCCGAACCAGCCGAAAAGCATATACACGAGCGTGGCGAAGCCGAGCGCGAGAATGAGCGGACCCGAGCTGACCTTGTTCATCCAGAACACCGCCCCGGTTGCCATCAGCAGCAGTGCGATCGATCCGAAGATCGGATAGCGCGAAGGCTCCGGAACAAAGTATTTTTCTATGTGAGTCATCCGATATCTCCCCTCGGGAATGGCTACTGTGATACGACGAATCTAACAACTAGCACGATGGAAAGCACGAACACGACCGCGGCGAAGATGCCGGCGATAATGACGTGCACCGGGTTGAGCGAGGACGCGTCCTGATTATAGTCGCGGCGCTTGCGCACCCCGGCAAACGACCACAGCACCGCCCTGACGGTAGACAGAAATCCGGCGCGCTGCGGGGTATCGTCGCCATCGCTCAACTTCTGCCGCCTTGCGCAACCGCGGAACCTGCTGCCCGATCAACCGCGCCCTCCACTTCGAAGAACGTGTAGGACAAAGTGATGGTGCCGACATCCGAAGGAAGGGCCGAATCGACGACAAACGTCACCGGCATCCGCCGCCGCTCGCCCGCCGCTAGCGTCTGCTTGGAAAAGCAGAAGCATTCCAGCTTGCGAAAATACTGTGCCGCGTTGCGCGGTCCGTAGCTCGGAATCGCCTGCCCGGATACCGGCCGGTCCAGAGTGTTCATCACTTCATAGGTAACGGTCGTCAGTTGGCCGGGATGAACCGCAATACTGGACTCGAGTGGCCGAAAACGCCACGGCATGGCGTGCGTATTGGCATCGAACTCGATCGTCACCGACCGCGCGAGATCGACCTGGGTGTTCGTGACCGCATCCGCCCGCAGAAGGTTGTTGATACCGGAAACTTCGCAGATCTTGTCGTAGAAGGGCACCAGCGCGAAACCGAAACCGAACATGCCGATGGCAACCACGGTCAATTTGATCAGCATTTTCCGGTTGCCCGTCATTTGCCGAACACCCATACCTTTAGCATGATGCCGAAGAAGAACACCGCGACGACCGACAGAAGAATGATCGCGGTGCGCTTGTTCGATCGCCCGTCCATGACATGCCGCCGGTCAGCCAACACCGCTTACTTGACGACCGGTGCAGTTTCGAAGGTATGGTAGGGCGCAGGCGAGGGCACGGTCCACTCGAGTCCGTCCGCACTGTCCCAGACCTTTGCGGCCGCCTTTTGCCCGCCCTTGATGCACTTCAGCACCGCCGCGAGAAAGATAAGTTGCGAGAGGCCGAACCCGAACGCGCCGACTGTGGCAATGGCATTGAAGTCCGCAAACTGCAGTGCGTAATCCGGAATCCGCCTGGGCATGCCCGCCAACCCGAGGAAGTGCATCGGGAAAAACGTGATGTTGAAGAAAATTATCGACGCCCAGAAGTGCAGCCTGCCCAAGCCTTCATCGTACATATGCCCGGTCCACTTCGGCAACCAGTAGTAGGTACCGGCAAAGATTGCGAACAGCGATCCGGCGACCAGCACGTAGTGGAAATGCGCCACGACGTAGTAGGTGTCCTGGATCTGGATGTCGATCGGCGTAATGGCGCAGATCAGGCCGGTGAAACCGCCCATGGTAAACACGAAGATGAAGCCGACGGCGAACAGCATCGGCGTCTCGAACGTCATCGAACCCTTCCACATGGTGGCGACCCAGTTGAACACCTTCACCCCAGTCGGCACCGCGATCAGCATGGTCGCGTACATGAAGAACAACTGGCCGGCCGCCGGCATCCCGGTGGTGAACATATGGTGGGCCCACACGATGAACGAAAGAATCGCGATCGACGAAGTCGCGTAGACCATCGAGGCATAACCGAACAGCGGCTTGCGGGAAAAGGTCGGGATGATCTGCGAGACGATGCCGAAGGCCGGCAGAATCATGATGTAGACCTCGGGATGCCCGAAGAACCAGAACACGTGCTGGTAGAGGACCGGATCGCCTCCGCCGGCAGCGTTGAAGAAGCTGGTACCGAAATGCCGGTCGGTCAGCAGCATGGTGACAGCGCCAGCCAGAACCGGCATAACCGCGATCAGAAGGTAGGCGGTGATCAGCCAGGTCCAGCAGAACAGCGGCATCTTCATCAGCGTCATGCCGGGCGCGCGCATGTTCAGAATCGTGGTGACGATGTTGATCGCCCCCATGATCGACGAGGCGCCCATGATATGCACCGCGAAGATCAGCATGTCCATCCCCATGCCCATCTGCACGGACAACGGCGCGTACAGCGTCCAGCCTGCTGCGGAGGCACCGCCCGGAGCAAGGAACGAACCCATCAGCAGAATCGCCGCGACCGGCAGCAGCCAGAACGACCAATTGTTCATCCGCGCGAAGGCCATGTCGGGAGCGCCGATCATCAGCGGAATCTGCCAGTTGGCGAAGCCGACGAAGGCCGGCATGATCGCGCCGAAAACCATCACCAAACCATGCATGGTCGTGAGCTGGTTGAAGAATTCCGGCTGGACGATCTGCAGGCCGGGCTGGAACAGCTCGGCGCGGATGGTCAGGGCCATCACGCCGCCCGCCAGGAACATGATGAACGAGAACCAGAGGTACAACGAACCGATGTCCTTGTGGTTCGTTGTGGTGACCCAGCGCATTATTCCGCTCGGATGGTGGGCGTGGTGGTCGTGTCCGTGGCCGTGCGTGGGGTCGTGTGCGATCGAACTCATGCTGGTTGCTCCTGTCCCGAATGCGGTTTGCTGTAGGGCGTTGGTCGATTTGGCTGTTTCACTCAGCCGGCCCGATTGATTTCGACGCGGCGCGCTTCCTTGTTGTCGCCGTCGCCGGTTACCGCCTCGGGCTTCTTCATGTTGATGCGATCGGCCGCCACCCCAGCCTCTTTCAGCGCATCACGCACGGCTTTCGCGCGCTCCTTGGCCAATTCAAGATTCTTGTCGAGGCTGCCGGACTTGTCGGTATAGCCGGTGATGTCGACCTTGGCATCGGGCTTGGCGGCCAGGTATTCGGCAACCGCCTTTACCGCATCGATGGCATCGGCGGGAAGGGTCGATTTGCCAACCTGGAAATAGACCTTTGCAGGCAGCGCTGCGGCCGGCGCGGCCGTCGGCGCCTCTTTGGCGGCAGCTGCCGGCACTGCGGCAGTCGCCACTTGCGCGCCTCCCCGCATGGCCCTGATAGCGGACGGCTGGACCAGATCGCCGACCGCGTTACCCCAGTTGTTGCGTTCGAAGGTGATGACGGCGGCGATCTCGGTGTCCGACAGTTGCCGCCATGCGGACATTGCGGTGCCCGGCTTGCCGTTGAAAACGATGCCGATGTGATCGGCGATCGGTCCGGTGGCGATCTTCGATCCGTCAAGCGGCGGAAACGCCGGCGCGAGCCCCTTGCCGGTGGCCTGATGGCAGGCTGCACAGTTGGCGTCGTAGACCTGTTGCCCTTTCGCCTTCAACTCCGCCAGGGAGTAGGTCTTCGATGGATCTTCCGCCACTGCGGCGGCGGCCTTCTTGCGGCCGGCAACCCAACTCGAGTATTTGTCCGCCGACACGACATGGACCTCGATCGGCATGAAGCCGTGGTCCTTGCCGCACAACTCGGCGCAGTTTCCGCGGTATATGCCTTCCTTGTCGGCGCGGAACCAGGTATCGCGAATGAACCCGGGAATGGCGTCCTGTTTGACCGCAAACGCGGGAACCCACCAGGCGTGGATCACGTCGTTCGCAGTGGTGAGAATGCGGATCTTCTTGCCAACCGGCACGACCAAGGGTTCATCGACTTCGAGAAGGTATGCTGTCTCGCTCCGGGCGGACTGCTGGTCGCCGCCAATCTGGCTTTGCGGCGTGCTGAGATTGGACACCAGCCGGATGCCTTCACCTTCGCCCTTGAGGTAATCGTATCCCCACTTCCATTGATAGCCGGTCGCCTTGATTGTGATGTCGGGATTCGACGTGTCCTTCATCGCCAGCACGGTCTTCGTCGCCGGCCATGCCATACCTAGAAGGATGAAAACCGGAATGATCGTCCACAATATCTCGACCGTGGTGTTCTCGTGCCATTGCGCCGCAACCGCACCCTTGGATTTGCGGTGTGCATACACCGAATAGAACATCACGCCGAAGACGGCCAAGAAGATGACGAGACAGACCACCAGCATGGCGGTGTGCAGGTCATAAACCTGCTGGGCGATCTGGGTCACCGGGGTCTGAAGGTTGTAGCGTGCCTCTGTTGCCTGCGCCATGCCCGCCAGAGACATGCCTCCCACCGCAATCGATGCGCCAACACAAGTGCCGAAAGGTGCCGCCATTTGCCGAATCAACCTGCCGACTGTCATCGTTGTAACCCCGTTCGTATGAATTCGTGTATGCCGCCCGAGTCAGCCGCTATGCGGCTTGGCGCAGCCACCGCCCCAGTTCGCCAGCCAGCTTGCGACGGTTTGCGCCGTCCAGATGCCGCCCGATCTCCAACTCCTGCCCACGTGACTGCAAGGCCAGGCGGGTCTCGCTGGGCGCATCGCGCACAACCAGACGCACCCATGATTGACTGAAGCGATGACAGCGAACGCAGTCGCCGTCGCAAATCTCCACTTCAATCTGGCCAGCCCCGAGACTGATCCGCTCGTAGTCCGCCGCATGACGCGCATAACAGATGAAAGCCAGCGCGAGCGCCGCCACTTCAAATCCGGCGAAAGGCAAAACCAGCCATGCACCCTGGGAAGCGAAACCGATACCGATCAGCACCGAGACGGCGGCGACGACCATGAAGGAACCGATCAGCCCTCGCGGACCAATGGAACAATTGCGCCGCGCGACGTAGCACGCGGCGGAGTCCCCATGACTTCTTGCGTCGAGCGTTCCGGTAAGCGGCACATTCACTCCCTGCGGCGCGACAGCATTCTATGGTGCTCTGTGGCATTTTGCCGCGTCCGGTGGGCCGAATCATGCCACAGCATCGATTGGCCCAGCAAGAACGAATTGATTTGGGTCAAGCTGCGCGGTAGCGGCAAATGCTAACCAAACACCGCGGCGCCCATGACAAACGGGACACGCGATGGCGGCCGCGAATCAACCCGACAGCGCCGCCAGCAGCTTCTCGTGAATGCCGCCGAATCCGCCGTTACTCATCACCACGACCTGATCACCGGCACGTGCCTCGCCGGCGACCTCGGCGACGATGTCCCCGATCCGGTCGAGGACCCGCGTCTTCCCAGCGATCGGTGCCAGCGCTTCGTTCGCGTCCCAGCCCAGATTGCCGGCGTAGCACCACACGCGATCGGCCTGGGCCAGACTCTCGGGCAGTTGCGATTTCATGACACCTAGCTTCATGGTGTTGGAGCGCGGCTCCAGCAGGGCGAGAATCCGGCGGCTTCCGGCTTGTTGACGCATGCCTTCGAGCGTCGCCGCGATCGCTGTCGGGTGGTGGGCGAAATCGTCGAACACCGCGACGCCGCGCACCGTGCCGCGCAGTTCGAGGCGTCGCTTGATGCCACCGAAAGTCGCCAGCGATTCGATCGCCTGGCGCGGCGCCACACCGGCGTGCCGCGCCGCGGCCACCGCAGCAAGGGCATTCAGCCGATTGTGGGCGCCGGACAAGGGCAACGCAGCGCGCCCGAGCACTTCGCCATCGTACGAGAATGCGCACGCGCCATCGGCTTCGGGCTCGCTGACCTGCCACCCGTTCGTTGCGCCGAAGCGTTCGATCTCGCTCCACAGCCCGCGCTCGATCACGCGATCGACACTCGCCTGGGCGCCGTTGGCGATGATTCGACCGCCGCGCGGAATCGTTCGCACGAGGTGGTGGAACTGGGTTTCGATGGCGCCCAGGTCGGCGAAGATGTCCGCGTGGTCGAACTCCAAGTTGTTCAGTATCGCGGTGCGCGGTCGGTAATGAACGAATTTCGAGCGCTTGTCGCAGAACGCCGTGTCGTACTCGTCGGCCTCGATAACAAAGAAGGGTGAATCGGACAACCGTGCCGAAACGCCGAAGTCCAGCGGCACCCCGCCGACCAGAAACCCCGGCGCAAGACCCGCCCGGTCGAGCAGCCAGGCAAGAATCGATGTGGTGGTCGTCTTGCCGTGCGTTCCCGCGACTGCGAGCACCCACTTCCCCTGCAACACGTTCTCCGCCAGCCATTGCGGCCCCGACACGTAGGGCAGACCGCGGTCGAGGATTTCCTCGAGCAGCGGATTGCCGCGCGAAATCGCGTTGCCGACCACATATACATCGGCCGCCAGCCCGGTCTGGCTTGGCTGGTAGCCCTCGATGAGGTCGATGCCCTCGGCCTGCAACTGGGTGCTCATCGGCGGATAGACATTGGCATCACAGCCGGTCACCCGGTGTCCGGCGGCGCGCGCCAGCAGCGCGATGCCGCCCATGAAGGTGCCGCAGACGCCGAGGATATGGATGTGCATGGAGAACCCGCCCGGTTAGAATGGCCTTGAATTCTAACAAGCGCCGCCCGGCGGCGCCCTGCCCGGAATCGCGGAGTACGCATGACCCGCCAGCCCAAACCGCGCATCGCGCGCGACAGTCTTGCCCGCCGGGAGATCGCCGGCGCCGCCGCCAGACTGATGGCCGAGGATGGCATCGATGATTTCGGCTATGCCAAACGCAAGGCCGCGCGGCAGCTCGGCCTGCCTGAAGACGGTGCGCTTCCGACCAACAGCGAGGTTGAGGCGGAATTGCGTACTTACCATGCGCTGTATCAGGCGGACGAACATCCGGCGTTGCTTCACCAACTGCGGGTCGCGGCAATTGCCGCCATGCGGTTTCTCGCGGCCTTCAATCCGTACCTGACCGGCCCGGTGCTCGACGGTACCGCGGGTCGTTATGCCGAAGTGGAACTCGAACTGTTCGCCGACAGCGCAAAGGATGTCGAGATCTTCCTGCTCAATCACAACGCCCGCTACCAGCACGGTCGGGTGCCGCATGGTCCGGGCGAAATGCCCGAAGCGGTTCTCCTCGTCGAATTCGACGGAACGTCGGTTCGCCTGAACATCTACGGCGAGATGGCGGAGCGCGCAAGACGCACCAATCGTGTCGGCAAAACTCACGAACGTGCCCGCATCGAGCGGGTTGAATCCCTTCTTGCAGAGTCCAGCCGATGATTGCGCTGAAACAGAAAATCCTGATCGCAGCGGTCGCCCTGGCTGCCGGCAGCGCCGGACTGGTTCTGAGCCAGAGTCGTAGCGGCGCCGTCCGGGCGGGCACCCCGACCGATGGCACGCCGCTCCTCGGCCTGACGCTGATTGATGTCGATGGTCGCAAACAGGGTGTCGCCCAGTGGCGCGGCAAGATTCTGGTGGCCAATTTCTGGGCGACCTGGTGCGCGCCGTGTCGCGAAGAGATGCCGGAATTTTCCCGCGTCAGCGAGCAATATGCCGGCAAAGGCGTTCAATTTGTCGGTATCGGGATCGATACTGTCGATAACCTGCGGAAGTTCAACAAGGAGATACAGGTCGCGTATCCGCTCTTGATCGGCGAAGGCAATGCCATGCAAGCGTCGGCCGCCGTCGGCAACAATCTGATGGCACTGCCGTTTACCGCCATCCTGAATCGGGCCGGCAAAGTCACCCAAGTCAAGCTCGGCAAGATGGACGAGCCCGAATTGAAGAGCGCGCTGGACAAGGCGCTCAGCGCCGATTGATCGGGACACCGGTTTCACACGCCCGCCGGGTACGGTGCACTGCGGAAATACTGGCAATCTGCGGCGATTTGCGGCAAACTTCGCGCCATGCAGCACAAAAAGCGCGGAAAAAAGCAGATCGGCCCGGAGTCGGCAATTGCGCCGATACTGGTATTGCATGGCCCGAACCTGAATCTGCTGGGTGGTCGCGAGCCGGAAATCTACGGCAGAACCACGCTGGCGGATATCCATCTGGCGATGGAAGCCCAGGCGCGTTCGGCGGGCGTGCAGATCGAATCCTTCCAGAGCAACCATGAAGGCGATCTGATCGACCGCGTGCAGGCCGCCGCGAGCGAAGGGGTGCGCTTCATCATCATCAACCCGGCCGGCTACACCCATACCAGCGTCGGACTGCGTGACGCGCTGGCAGCGGTCGCCATCCCCTTCATCGAAGTCCATCTTTCCAACATCCATGCGCGCGAAGCTTTCCGCCACAAGTCCTATTTCTCGGATCTGGCGGTCGGCGTGATCTGCGGGCTGGGCGCCCATGGATACCAGCTGGCGCTGCAATACGCGCTGGAGCGGTTGCGCAACGCGTAGCGCAAGTGCGCCTGCCCGGGCCGGCGCCGACACAGGAGCATTCATGGATCTTCGCAAGCTGAAGAAACTCATCGACCTCGTCCAGGAATCGGGCATTTCGGAACTCGAAGTCACCGAAGGCGAGGAGAAGGTCAAGATCGTCAAACATGGCATCCCGGCGCCGGCGCAGACCGTCGTGCATGTGCCGCAGCCAGCGGCCGCGCTTGCCGCAGCGGCAGCCGTGCCTGCGGCCGCCGCACCGCC
>APMI01019431.1_pt1 | contig 10171 bp, 12 predicted proteins | sample 667938 | NCBI WGS metagenome assembly APMI01 (sample SAMN01084076, study PRJNA167559) | wastewater metagenome | biome: Wastewater | place: Denmark: Ejby Moelle, Odense | collected 2011-11-28
ACGGGTACCAATAATACCGCCGGTGGATATTTTTCATTAAAGAATAATACAGACGGAGAATTTAATTCGGCTTACGGATCTGGTTCATTGCTTTCACTAACCAGCGGATTAAAAAATACCGCTGTTGGTTTCAACAGTCTCAAATCTTCTGTAGGTGCCTGGGACAATACTGCCGTGGGTGCTTATGCATTGAGCAGTAATGCAGGCGGCGAACACAATGTAGCCGTGGGAAGTTCAGCGCTTGAATCAGGTACTACCGGCAATAACAACACTGCCGTAGGTTACCAGTCACTGCAAAGCAATTCCGGCAGTTACAATACAGCGCTCGGTACACAGAGTCTTACATTTAACAACAGCGGACAGTTTAACTCTGCTGTAGGTTATTTTGGGCTGATCTCCAATATCTCCGGATCTTATAACAGCATCAACGGTGCTTATGCCATGAGAAATAATAAAAAGGGCAGTAATAACACAGCAGCAGGAGCCAATGCCGGCGCTTTTTACACCTTTCAGAACGGATGCACTTTTATCGGTACCAACACAGATGCTGCACACGACAGCTTATCAAACGCCACAGCCATCGGGTATATGGCACAGGTAGACAGCAGCAATAAAATGGTTTTTGGAAACAGTGCTGTCACTTCTATTGGAGGCCAGGTGGGCTGGACCACTTATTCTGATCAACGCCTGAAAACAAACATCAATAAAAGTACACTCGGTCTTGATTTTATTACCAGCCTCAATCCTGTAACATACAACTACAAAACAGCAGGACAAAAAAACATTTTATATACAGGCCTGGTTGCACAGGAAGTAGATATGGCTGCTAAAAAAGCCGGCGTTACATTTAGTGGAGTTGATAAAAATGGTAACTACTGGGGCATCAGGTATGCTGAACTTACAGTGCCCCTGATCAAATCTGTGCAGGAGTTGAACAAAAAAACATCAGAGAGGGAATTGGCGTTAGAACAGCGAATAGAAAAATTGGAGTCCATCATTGCCGGTTTGAAAAATGAAACGGCGTTCAAAACCACGCAAGCGACGAATGAACTGCAGCCCTTCTTGTTGCAAAATCAACCCAATCCTTTTAACCAGTTTACTGTGATACGTTATAAGTTGCCCCAAGCAACTGGTAAGGCGGGTATTGATATCCGTAACCTGAACGGAAGTTTATTGAAACAATTTTCATTGACCAGTTCTGGCAGCGGGCAGTTAACCATTAATACCGGCGAACTACCTGCCGGAACTTATACCTACACACTGGTATTAAACGGTGAGAACATTGAAACCAAAATGATGATCGTAACAAAATAACTACAACCTCTTTTCATGGATGCCTGGTAAATCAATTACCGGGCATTTTTGTAGATGCCAATACCTATCAGTCTGCTGTCATATAATGAAACACTATTTATTTCTGCAAGGAATTTGTTGCAGGTAAAAATGCAGAGATTAATTATTTTCGTTGATCATCATTTCCATTAACAACAGGAATAAATACCTGCTTTAAATATTCAACATGAAACATTTTTTTTGCTTGCTGCTGTTGTCAACCACCGGGTACTGCCTACAGGCACAAAACATTCATGTGCCGGATACAACAAAGAAAATACAATGGGTGCAGGCGGCCTGTGGCAAATGCCAGTTCAATATGCCTGATGATGACTGCCTGCTGGCTGTTCGCATCAATGGAAAAGCATATCATGTAACAGGCACTTCTATCGACGATCATGGAGATGCCCACGCAAAAAATGGTTTTTGCAATGCCATCCGGAAAGCTGCTGTGCAGGGAGAGATTAAGAACAATGAATTTGAGGCCACCTATTTTAAGCTGGCCGTGAATAAAACAAAATCCAAAATTAAACACTGATCTATTCCACTGTTAAAGAAAGAGAGATCATCCTTGAGTTGATCTGGTCAACATTGCTGCTGAAGCGCAGGTTGGGATTGCGCTGGTGAAGATTGGCCAGGCCCCAGTTAACTCTTAGTTCCGGCGTCATTACAAAATAAGGAAAGTAGATATGAAAGCCGATACCGGCTTCAATGCTGTAATCGAGCGCTTTTGTTTTGATGAGTTCTTCGGCGTTTTTCTTATTGGCATTGGATGCCAGGTCGTAGTCGATCCTGCCGCCACCTGTTGTAAATACTTTCATGTTGCCGATACGGTCGCTGCTGAACTTAAGCAGTAGTGGAAAGCTGAGGGTGATTCCCTGCACTTTTTTAATGGTAAGTGGCCCCTCATTCAAAAAAGGATCGTACTTGTACATCCGGTATTCAAAAGCTTTTTCAGTAAAAGTGAGGTTTAAAGGATAGGCCCTGAGATCCCAGTGTTCGCTCAGGTTGAGGTTTACCAGCCAGGCTAAATTGATACCGGTATTGTTCATGCTTTCAATGGCAGCAATACTGTCATTAACAGCGCCATTCAAAAACTGTGAATGGTGCGTAAAACTAAAATGCGATTGATTCAGGCCCAGGTTAATACCAAAATGATAGAGCTTACTGTCATGATCCGGCAAATTAATGCCATCACGCAACTGTGCATTGCCTGTTTGGCAATACAGGAATGCTATAATGATGTATGTTATTTTTCTCCGCAATAGATGCTGCATATTCCTGCGCTCTGTGGTTTACAATAAGTGTTGCGATAACCGAGGTTATCTAAGATTTGTGTAAAGTTTTTGCCTTCTGGAAATTTTTTAATTGATTCGTCGAGATATTTATATGCGTTGCGGTTTTTGCTGAACAATTTGCCCATCGTGGGCGCCACTATTTTCATGTACACATTGTAAAACTGTTTTACCACCGGCGCTTTTGGCTTACTGAACTCCAGTACCACCAGTTTACCACCCGGTTTCAACACTCTTTTGATCTCCGCCAGGCCTTTTTCAAGATGTTCAAAGTTCCGTACTCCAAAGGCCACTGTTACTGCATCAAACGTATTATCTAAAAACTTTATTGTTTCACTGTCGCCGTTTTCAAGCTGTATCAACCGCTCCAGGCCAAGCTTTGCGATCTTTTGGCGCCCAAGCTCCAACATGCCATCGCTGATATCTATTCCAATGATGCTTTCAGGTTTTAACACGCTGTTTGCCATGATAGCAACATCCGCTGTTCCCGTGGCTACATCCAGTATCTTTTTTGGATCGATCGCTTTCAACTGCTTCAACGCTGCCTTCCTCCACCTCACATCAATCCCGGCACTTAAAAACCTGTTCAAAAAATCATACCGGAAAGCGATGTTGTCAAACATATCTGCCACCTGCTCCTTTTTCGACATCCCGGAACCCTGTACCGGTACCACGGTATCATGATCAAATTTTGTCATCCCGGCAAAGATAAAGGGTTTCCATTTTTGGGATTGAGTTTGTTTAGGTTTATTAACAGGGTTTTAGGGAGCAGTACCAGCAAGCGCTTCTTCACACCTTGCAGTGTAAAACAACTATCAAAAGGAATAAACGGGCAAGATTTTTAAAAGCACTTTATCTTTGCTGCATGCACATTAAAACAGCCACCTACCTCATCAGCAGCCCTTCCTTTGATAAATGCCCGCCGCCCAACAAGCCGGAATTTGCATTTATCGGCCGCAGTAACGTGGGTAAGTCTTCGCTGATCAACATGCTCACCAACAATGCGAGGCTGGCTAAAACCTCGGGCACGCCGGGTAAAACACAGCTCATCAATCATTTTGAAGTTACCAGTATGCCGGATGAAAAAGCCTACAGCCAGGAAACAAAATGGTACCTGGTAGATCTGCCCGGCTACGGCTTTGCCAAAGTAAGTATAAGCAGCAGGAGAAGATGGGAACAAATGATCGAGAATTACCTGCGTAATAGAGAAAACCTGAAAATGATCTTTGTGCTGATCGATGCAAGACATAGCCCGCAAAAAATTGACCTGGATTTTTTAAACAATTTGGATAAATGGGGACTTCCTATTACCATGATCTTTACCAAAGCCGATAAAGAAACACAGGCCATCGTGGCAAAGAATGTACGGCTATTTTTAGATACACTGAGAAAGACCTGGCAGTTCCTACCGCAGCATTTTGTAAGCAGTGCAATAAAAAAATCGGGCCGTGATAAGATACTGGCCCTGGTAGAAGAATTGTATACCGAAGAAAAATAAGGGAGACGATGCCGTGTTCCGTAATTATCACACTACGAAAATTCCATCACTAAATCTCTAAGCCAGTTCTTAATTCACCACTTTGTTGGCGCAACTGCTGCTGGCAAAGGCTTCTGGTTTGGCTTTAAAAGCGAAGCCCATCCCAAGAATATAGCCCATGGCTTCTCTCAGCGCTTCATTGCTTTTAAAACTGGGGTTGGTGTTAATGTCTGCATGAACTTCCATGTCCACATCATACAACGTAAACAGGTCGCAGAGTTCGTAAGCGATCTCGATGCTTTTCGCAACTTCAACCAGCATCCTTTCTTTAATACTGTACTTCAGCAGCGTTTTTTCATTGTGGATGAACATGAAACCGCCATGCCCTTCCCGTAAAAAAACAATTACGGTGGCAAACTCAGTTTCCTTTCCTTTTACCTGGCTGTCTGTTCCGATGCAAACTTTAAGATGATAACCTGAACCGGCTTCTCGTGTAATAGCGGCTTCCACTGCGTCTTTGATGGGTAGCTGAATGGGGTCGCCATTGAATTTTCTCCATAACATATAGACTGGGGTTTTCTAAAGTTACCGAGATTTACCATACAATCAACCACCGAATTTGATTTTTATAGTATTAATAAAGAATTAATAATCCGGCGGTTCCTGTAAAAGAAGAAGCGGCCCTACTACAAGCCGCTGCTTTAATTTACACATGAACTACTTACTTTATTAAATGCTTTACTGCTTCAAGACCCTTACATTTTGCTGTAAGCCGCAACCCCTGAGCTGTAAAATATAAATACCCGGCGGCAAGGCAGCCACTGGTATGTTGCCCGTTCCGGCAGCGCCGTTGCCAAGCGCTACTGCATTGCCATTGATGGAGAAGAGGCGGTATACATATTTATCTGCTGCAGTTACGGTGACCTGGTCATGCACAAAATTTGATACGATGAACGGGCTGTTCTCAGTTGCCTGCTTGAGCAGTACGGTAGTTGAATACACTGTATTGCCGCTTGCAGATACTACCTGCAGCCGGTAATAAAGAGCTGTTTTTTGCTGTGGTATATAACTATAACTGCTTTGTGCATTGCTGAAATGATCTACGTCTGCAAAATGGGTACCATCGGCCGAGGCCTGCAATACAACAGAGCTCACGGTTTCATTACAGGCAATGTTCCAGTTAAGTTTGTGCTGGTTATTGCTCACCGTTCCTGTTAACACAATATTGCAAACAGGCAATACAGCAAACATTCCCCGGAGTGTATAAGAACCAAGACTGCCATAGTCTGTAGCATTGCTGTTGCCGGTCCCATCCACCACCAGGTAATAAACACCGGCGGTAAGTATGGTGTCGATGGCTACACTCATGCTGCCGGCAGGGTTATACACTTTTACCAGGTTTTTAGCAGCATCATACAAGGAAACTTTTATATCAAGATCTGCACCTTCATTGCCGGCATTAAAGCCAAAGGGTACCGCATCCAGGTGAAAGTTTGAATTGTGCAGTAAATTAAACGAGAAAGCATCTTTGTCGGTACTCGTGCTGATGATACCGCTGATGTTAATATTGGCAGAATTGATGATGGCAGGTGCATTGCTGATATCGTCGCTGAAATCATCAGCCCGGTATCCAAATCCATTTTGAGAAGTAATGGTGGAAAGATTGTCCTCCACACTACTGCAGCCATAAGGTGTAGGGCCATTGTTCCACCCACTCATATTGCGGTAATAGCTGTTGCCCATGATTGGCGCCCAGCCGGTTTCACCACTGCCGGCACCATCATTATAGGTAGCTGTAAGGTTACAACCGCCATCATATTTGGACTGGTGTTTTAATCCCAGTGAATGGCCGCTTTCGTGGGAACAGCATTCTGCCACCATCTTTGGACTATTAGGTCCCAGCCGGTCGCAAAACACAAAGCAGGGTGTATCATCGCCCCAGGTAAATGCGCCCAGGTAACTGATGCCTCCAACGCCTGTAAACCAGCTACTGGTAGGCGTTACAATTACACGGATCCTCCTGTCGACCGGTGCCGCCAAAAACACAGTAAGATCTGTAGTGATATTGATATCAAAGGGGCGGTAATCTTCCGCTACCCGGTTAAATATTTCAGTTATTTGTGTGCTGTTGAGTGCGGCAGGTAGGCAATTGAGGGTATTGCCGTTATTCCACATGGCACTGTTTACTTCTTCGCCGTCGAAATCAAGATAAATAGTGGCAGCGGCAGTTGGAAAGCTGTTCAGTTTTACCTGGCTGCTGGCCGCAAATGCAAACAGCAACGCTGTTAGCAGGGTGAACAGAATTTTGTTTTTCATAAAGCAGGATTTTGGTTGGATATTGATCGGATGTTAGTTTTTATTTTTGCCGGCTGCAGATCTGTAATATTTCTTCTGTAGCAACTTTTACGAGCCGGTAATTGTTATCGCCACTTCGTTTTAGTTCATAACCATCGGCAAAATCAGGACTCATCAAATGGCCCACGTAGATAACATTGTTGTTGGAGTCGTAACGCCTGGTTACCGAAAAAAGGATATTATTAAAATTGGTCAATTTCACTGAAACTGTTTGCAGGTAACTGTATTGCTTTGCCCACCATCTAACCGGGCCTTTTAAAGTAAGATTACCCGGCAGCGATACGCTAACTTCTACATCATTTCCCTTTGCAAAAAAGCCGGCCAGTTGTGCTTCGGTACAATCGATGACTGCAGGATAATTTTTAAAAAGAAAAGGTTTGGGATCAGTAGCTTTTTGCGCTGTGCTGTTTAAGGTTGTAAACAGGCATAAAAGAGCAAACACCAGTTGGGTACAGTGTTTCATAAGATTGTTTTTGGATGGATAAATATGGCAGGTTGGATATTTCCTGCTACATATGATATAACGCTGGGATGCTATTTATTATTGCGCAGGGAGAGGAGATGGCAATAGCGAAGGATATGCAGGACTAAGGGAGATTAGTATTGGCCGGTGCCGAGCAGTACAAGCGTACAGGCTTCCTGCACCCGGATGCCGGCTTCTTTTGCCATATCGTACAACTCATCGTTTTCAGTACCGGGATTAAAGATGATGCGTTTGGGATGCAGCGATAAAATATACTGGTAATAATCTTTTTGCCGGGATGGGTTCAGGTATAAGGTAACAGTGTCAATATCAGCAAAAGGTTTACTTTCTGTTTCGATAAGCGTATCGCCGATATTGCCCGGCCTGTTTCCCAGGGCAACCACCGGTTGCTGGTGTGCCATTAATTTTTGTACTGCCAAAAAGCTATAGCGCTGAGGGTTGGTAGAGGCGCCCAGCACAAGTGTTTTTTTCTGTTGCATGATCTGTTGTTGATACGGTTAATTACTGATTGGGGATGCCTTACATAAGAAATCTTGATCTTACATCCGGTGTTGGTATCATGCAGGCTTCCCGCTCTCCAAACCATTTGTAACGGTGCTTCGCAATAAAATCATAGATGCCATTTCGAATAAATGCAGGCACGATGATAAAAGCATAACAAAGCGGCCAGAGACCTGTCAAATACCTGCACACTCTTAAAGCTGCGGTGGAGCGGTTATACAGGATACCATCCTCTATAAATAAAAAAGAACGCAGGTCATTGGCAGGAACTCCATATTGCTCCGTTAATGCGGCCCCGGTTGCACTCTGCAGCGCCGCAAATTTGATCGTTTTCTTTTTATCTCTTTTAATGGTGAAATTAACTGCCCCATTGCAAAAATTGCAAACACCATCAAATAATATCACCGGGTCCTGTTCCATGTTATCTTAAAACAAAATTACGTCAATTTGGTTGAGTGTACCCGGAGCACCAGGTTAAAATAAAAAGTACTTTTTCCGGGGTGTTTTGCTGATGATCTCATTGATGGCATCTTTCGCAAAAGGATATTTAAATTTAAAACCGGTCTGCAAAATTTTGGTAGGCATTACCCAGCGGCTTTTTAAGATCAGTTCTGTTTCCGTTCCGATAATGGCAGCACCGATCTTCAGCATCCATTCATAAGCTGGTAACCCGATGACATGGCCGGTAGCCTGCCGCAGGGTTTGCATAAACTCATTATTGGTAACCGCACCGGGACTGCTGCAATTATAGATTCCCTCAAGTGCTTTGTGATCGTAGATCCATTCAATCATGCGGCAGGTGTCTTCCGCATGTACCCAACTGTACATTTGCCGCCCACTGCCCTGCCGTCCCCCGAGGCCAAATTTCAACAAATTAAAATAAGGGATCATTACGCCACCGGCACCCAGGGTGATGGCCATGCGTAAAGCTACTTTTCTTGTAAAGGGTGTTCGCTGTGCATAAAAAGTATCTTCCCAACGCTGGCATACCTGTACAGAAAAGTCAGTAGAAAAATCAGTGAAAGATTCATCTCTTGCTCCGTTGGTTGCATGAGGGTAAATGGTTGCAGAGGCTGCATTGATCCACAAATCCGGGGGCTTTACTGCCTGCCGGATAGCAGCACCAATAGCCTTGGTGCTATTGGTTCTGCTGTCAAATATTACCTGTTTATTTTTTTCCGTGTACCTGCAATTGACGGTTTTACCTGCAAGATTGATGACGATATCAGCATGATTGAATTCCTGCATCCAGTCGCCTTCATTGATGCCATCCCATTTCACATAACGGATATTGCTGCGGATATTTTCATGGAGCTGTTCCTGGCCGAAGGCATTTGTTTTTTGTTGTTTCAATTGTCTTGTTAAAATAACAATGCTATTGTGTTCGCCGAAATAATTACATATTTCCTGGCCTATAAAACCGGTACCTCCTGCCAGGATGATCTTCTTGTTTTGCATACAAAGATTTTTTAATTTTTATTACTGCCTGATCTGTGTATCGATGTACTGGTTTGCCAATCCTTCTTTGATATTTTTTTCATGGATCGCTTTTTTCCTGAGATTAAAGAAAATGTACAGGTTAAAGAAGTGCATGGCTCCCAGGATCAAAATGATAAGCCCGATCTTTATGCTCAGCTCTTCTATCACCGCCTGTACATCAATGATGCGGTCGGTTACCTGCAAGGTGTACACCGCATAACCAATGTTGATAAGATAAAAGCCAACAAGCAAAAGATTGTTCACGCTGTCTGCCAGTTCCTGGTTGCCATGAAAGATATCCACCAGGAATACTTTTCCGTTCTTGAACAATGTTCTTGCTACCCATATGGTAAGGCAGACAGTTATCACAAGATAGAAGCTGTAGGTGAGGATGATGTAGTTCATACAATGTAGTTTTATGATGATGAAATAATTTACATTCTTAATATTCCGGCGATTGCTACAGAAGAATAATACAGTTTAAGGAATTTTGAATATTGATATTTCAGAAAATATTGAAAAGTGTATTCATAATAAAAGCCGCATTGGCGGCTGTATGTTAAGATTTGCTTATTTAAACATTTTCATTATTCCGGCCAGGAACCAGTTCTCATCTGCTTTCACCATCACGTCAAGCATTTTATCTGCCTGCAATCCCAGTTTTTTTATGCCGCCGATGGTTTCCACAAATTGCTTTACATCTTTGTCTTTTTTATCCCCGTCAATCTTTTCCAACTGGCTCAGCAGTTTCAGCATTGGATCAAGCTCTCTCTTTTTTCGTTCTTTAATGATCTGGGTTGCTACTTTCCAAATGTCTTTTTCTGCGGTAAAATATTCCCGGCGTTCTCCCGGCAATATTACCCTGTCTACCAATCCCCAGGTGATGAGATCCCGTATATTCATGTTCACATTCCCACGGCTGATATTGAGTTGTTCCATCAGGTCATCCTGTGTAAGCGGATCAGGACTCACCATCAGCAACGCATGAATCTGCGCCATGGTGCGGTTGATACCCCAATGGCTTCCAAAAGCTCCCCAGCTACTGACAAATTGTAATTTAGCTTCTGTAAGTTTCATGCCTGTTTATTAGAACACAAAGATAGTCGTCATTTTGAATTTTCAAAATATTTTGAAAATTAATTTTTTATTAACGGGTACATCAAAGCAATTTTATTTTAAACTTCCCATCCGAAACAACTACCGAACGTCCATCCGCACGAAAGGCAGGGCCACTGAAAACACCGGTAG
>APMI01037785.1_pt1 | contig 10169 bp, 7 predicted proteins | sample 667938 | NCBI WGS metagenome assembly APMI01 (sample SAMN01084076, study PRJNA167559) | wastewater metagenome | biome: Wastewater | place: Denmark: Ejby Moelle, Odense | collected 2011-11-28
GCACGCCCTGATGGCCGCGATCCATGAGACCGTCGCATACAAGCCGGGCGAAACGGCCTCCGACACCACGGCCGAACAGGCGCTGGAGAAGAAGCAGGGCGTCTGTCAGGACCATGCCCACGTCTTCCTTTCCGCCGCTCGCCATCTCGGCATTCCCGCCCGCTACGTCTCCGGCTATCTCCTGATGGACGAACCGGCGCAGACGGCAAGCCATGCCTGGGCGGAGGCCCATCTTCAGGGCCTCGGCTGGGTCGGCTTCGACGCCGCCAACAAGATCTGCCCCGATGCGCGCTATGTCCGCCTCTCGACCGGTCTCGACTACAAGGATGCCGCGCCGGTCTCCGGCATGGTCGTGGGCAAGGCCTCGGAGACGATGAACGTTTCCATCACCGTGGAAACCGCCGGCCAGAGCCAGTCGCAAAGCCAGAGCTGACGGCAGCCCAAAGGCTGCCGTCGCGGACGGTTCAACGCGATGCCGTCTCCAGGAGGCGGCAGAGCTTGACCAGTGCCACGTCATACCCGCCGCCGGTGATGCCGCGGCAGCGCTTGATCATCTGCAACCGGTCGCTGCCGGAAAGCCGCGAGAAGTGACGCATCACATCGCGGTCGGTGGGATTGCGTACGACCGGCTTGTCATCCTTGTCGTCGGGGCGGTCGGGTGTCGGGCGAGTGACGACATCGTCGTTGCCGAGACCGACATCCACGTCCACGTCGAGAAGGTCGTCACCACCGACATTGGCACCTATGCCGGCAGCGAGGCCGCCGCTGCCGCCAACACGGGCCTTCACATTCGCATCGATGAGACCGTTTGATCCTCCGACATTGGCCTTGGCACGGGCATTGATGCCGCTCCTGCCACCGACGCTCGCCTTGACGTCGGCATCCGCAAGGCCCTTGCGGCTGGCGACGGTGCCTTTGACATCGGCGTTCACGCCCTTCCTGCCGCCGACGCTTGCCTTCACACCGGCATCGACCAGTCCCTTGCTGCCGCCTACCCGCGTGCCGACGCCCGCCTTCACGCCGCCAAGGCTGACGCCGACGCCAAGACCGAGGCCGTCATTCTTCGCCCGGCTCTTGCTCCGGTCGGCCGCATCGGCAGGCAGCGCCAGAGCCACCGCGACCAGCACGGTCGCCGAGAGCGCAGAGATCGAGACACGTTTTGATGTTGCGAACATGGAAACCTCCATTCAGCGACCGGCCCGGGAGTGGACCGGCATCGAGAACGGAAGGTTGATCGGGCAACCGCAGTTCCCCGCAAAGAGTGCATACGTCGCGCCAGAGGAAAGGAAAGGTTTCAGCCTTCAAGAAAGGGCTGCGAGGCGTATCGAAACGGCACGACAGCGGCCACCATCGGCGGTGTAAATACAAAAAGGGCGGGGATTCCCCCCGCCCTTTTTGAGCTTTCATATGACACGATGGCCGTATCAGTGGCTGTCCTTGCCCACCGCGCTGCCACGGCAGCCCTTGAGGAAGTCGAGGTCGGCGCCGGTGTCGGCACCCTGAACGTGCTGCTGGTGCAGCCAGGCATAACCCGACGTCGGCAGCTCGTGGTTCGGCTTCCACTCGGCAAGGCGCCGCGCCAGCTCTTCCTCGGGAATGTCGAGATGCAGGCGGCGGTTGGGCACGTCGAGCTCGATCATGTCGCCGTTCTTCACCACCGCCAGCGGACCGCCGACGGCAGCTTCCGGCGAGGTGTGCAGCACGACGGTGCCATAAGCGGTGCCGGACATGCGGGCATCCGAGATGCGCACCATGTCAGTGATGCCCTTCTTCAGCACCTTGGGCGGCAAGCCCATATTGCCGACCTCGGCCATACCGGGATAGCCCTTCGGACCACAGTTCTTCATGACCATGACGCAGGTCTCGTCGATGTCGAGATTGTCGTCGTTGATCTTGGCCTTGTAGTCGTCGATATCCTCGAACACCACGGCGCGGCCGCGATGCGTCAGGAGATGCGGCGAGGCAGCGGACGGCTTCAGCACCGCGCCCTTCGGCGCGAGGTTGCCGCGCACGACGACGATGCCGCCCGACTGCGTCAGCGCCTTCTCGGCCGGCAAGATGACGTCCTCGTTCCAGTTGACGACGTCCTTCACCTCATCCCAGACGGTTTCGCCGGAGACGGTGATCGCATCCTTGTGCAACAGGCCGGCTTCGCCGAGGCGCTTCAGCACGACGGGCAGACCACCCGCATAGAAGAACTCTTCCATCAGGTACTTGCCCGACGGCATAAGGTTGACGATGGTCGGCACGTCGCGGCCACAGCGGTCCCAATCGTCAAGCGTCAGGTCGATGCCGACGCGGCCAGCCATAGCGAGCAGGTGGATGACAGCATTGGTCGAACCGCCGATGGCCGCATTGGTGCGGATGGCGTTCTCGAAGGCCTGCTTGGTCATGATGTCGGAAGGCTTCAGGTCGTCCTTAACCATCTGCACGATGCGGCGGCCCGTGAGCTGCGCCATGACCTTGCGGCGGCTGTCGACACCGGGAATGGCCGCATTGCCGGACAGCGCCATACCGAGCGCCTCGGCCATGGAGGCCATGGTGGAGGCCGTGCCCATCGTGTTGCAGGTGCCGGAGGAACGGCTCATCGAGGCTTCAGCCTCGAGGAACTCTTCCTGCGTCATCTCGCCGGCCTTCACCATCTCGGAGAACTTCCACAGATGCGTGCCGGAACCGACGCGCTCGCCGCGGAAGTAGCCGTTCAGCATCGGGCCACCGGTGACGACGATGGACGGCAGGTCGACGGAGGCGGCCGCCATGATCAGCGACGGTGTGGTCTTGTCGCAGCCGACCATCAGCACGCAACCATCCATCGGCTGGCCGCGAATGGTTTCCTCGATGGCGAGGGCCGCAAGGTTGCGGTACATCATCGCCGTCGGGCGGAAGGTGTTTTCCGAGGCCGAGAAGACGGGCACTTCCATCGGGAAGCCGCCGGCCTCCCAGATGCCGGCCTTCACCTTTTCGGCCAGCTCGCGCAGATGGCCGTTACACGGCGTCATGTCCGACCAGGTGTTGAGGATGCCGATGACCGGGCGCCCGGTGAACAGGTCGTGCGGGTATCCCTGGTTCTTCATCCAGCCACGGTGATAGATCACGTCACGACTGGTGCCGCCGTACCATTCCTGTGATCTGAGCCTGCGCGGCCATTCCGCTTTCTTCGTCATCTTTCCAGTCCTCGAAGGGACCACCCGAATGCCGGGCGGCCTTTGTCTCACGCCAGGGTGTAGGCGGTCTTGACGGTTGTGTAGAATTCGTTGGCGTATTTGCCCTGCTCGCGCGAGCCGTGCGACGAGCCCTTGCGGCCGCCGAAGGGCACATGGAAATCGACGCCGGCTGTCGGCAGGTTGACCATGACCATGCCGGCCTCGGCATTGCGCTTGAAATGCGTCGCGTGCTTGAGGCTCGTCGTGGCGATGCCGGAGGAAAGGCCGAAGGGCGTGTCGTTGGCAACGGCAAGCGCTTCCTCGTAGTCCTTGACGCGGATGACCGCGGCGACGGGGCCAAAGATTTCCTCGCGCGAGATGCGCATGTCGTTGGTCGCCTCGGTGAACAGCGCCGGCGCGAGATAGAAGCCGGGTGTGTCACGCTTCAGAAGCTCGCCGCCGAAGGCAAGCCTGGCGCCTTCCTTCTGACCAATCTCGATATAGTCGGTGTCCTGCTTGAGCTGGCTCTCATCGACAACCGGGCCGATATGCGTGCCCGCCTTCAGCGCATCGTCGACGACGACACTCTTCAGGCGCTCGCCGACGGCGGCGACGAACCGGTCGTGAATACCTTCCGTCACGATGACGCGCGAGGAGGCCGTGCAGCGTTGGCCGGTCGAGAAGAAAGCCGAATTGACGGCAGCTTCCACCGCGACATTGAGATCCGCATCATCAAGCACGACGAAGGGATTCTTGCCGCCCATTTCGAGCTGATACTTGCGATTATGCTCGACGGAGGCCAGAGCAACGCGTTTTCCAGTGCCGGTGGAGCCGGTGAAGGTGACGGCGTTGACATCAGGGCTGTCGAGCATGGTCTGGCCGACGACGGAGCCCTTGCCCATGACGAGGTTCAGCACGCCCTTCGGCAAGCCGGCGCGGACAAGGATATCAACAATGGCCCAGGAACAGCCGGGCACGAGTTCGGCCGGCTTGAAGACGACCGTGTTGCCATAGCAGAGCGCGGGCGCGATCTTCCAGGCGGGAATGGCGATGGGGAAGTTCCACGGCGTGATGATGCCGACGACGCCGACGGCCTCGCGCGTGATCTCGACGCCGATATTCGGGCGCACCGAAGGCAGCGTCTCGCCGGCAAGGCGCAGGCACTCGCCCGCGAAGAAATCGAAGATCTGGCCTGCGCGCACGGTCTCGCCGATGCCTTCCGCCAGCGTCTTGCCCTCTTCGCGTGACAGGAGGCGGCCGAGCTCGTCCTTGCGGGCGAGGATCTCGTCGGCGGTCTTGCGCAGGATGGCGTGGCGCTCGAGAATGCCGGAGCGCGACCAGGCCGGGAAAGCCGCCTTGGCCGCTGCAATCGCCGCCTTGGTGTCCTCGACCGAGGCGCGGGCATATTCGCCGACGACATCGCCGGTGTTCGACGGGTTGATGTTCTTGATTGCGTCCGAGCCGACCCATTCGCCGGCAATCAGGTTCTGGTGGATGGTCATGGCGTCAGCCTCCTCTCCGTCCCTTACAATTGGCGGATTTCGATCTCTTCTTCCTTGGCGATCGCCAGGGAATTGCGCAGCGGCAGACCGAAACCATCCGCACCGATCTCGAACACATCGCCTTCTTCCGTGCGGATGCCGTCACCGAAGGAGAGCGTCGCCGTGCCGAACATGTGGACGTGGATATCGCCCGGTGCACGGAACAGGCCGTATTTGAAATGGTGGTATTCGAGATTGGCGAAGGTGTGGGACATGTTCGCCTCGCCGGAGACGAAGGGCTTTTCCCAGAGAACCTTGCCGCCGCGCACGATGCGCGAGAAGCCGCGGATATCGTCGGGCGCCGCGCCCACGCGGATTTCCGGGCCGAAGCTCGCCTGCCGCAGCTTGGAATGCGCAAGGTAGAGATAGTTGATGCGCTCCGTCACATGGTCGGAGAACTCGTTCGACACGGCAAAGCCGATGCGGAACGGCGAACCATCGGCGGCGATGACATAGATGCCCGCCATTTCCGGCTCCTCGCCGCCGTCGAGCGCAAAGGAGGGAGAGGTCAGCGCGGAACCGGGTGCGACGGCCTGCGTGCCGTTGCCCTTGTAGAACCATTCCGGCTGCACGCCCTTCTCGCCGGCCTTGGGCTTGCCGTTCTCGAGGCCCATGCGGAACATCTTCATGGAGTCCGTCAGCGTCTCTTCGGCCGCTTCCGACGTCTTCTTGTGCATGGAATCGCGCGTGGCGGCCGAGCCGAGATGGGTAAGGCCCGTGCCCGTCAGGTGAAGATGCGCGGCATCAGGATGGGTGATCGGCGAAAGCAGGCGGCCGTCGGCATAGGCGTCTTCCAGATCGACCTCGTCGCCGAGCCCGCTGGCGTCGATCACGGCTTTCAGCGACCGGCCGCTGTTGGCGGCTTCCAGCGCAAGCGCATAGACGCTGCCCGCGCCCTTGACGGCGCGGCCCTTACCGCCCTCTTCGCGCACGACCACGGTGATCGAGCCGTCAGCGTTTCCTACCTGAGAAATCAGCATTTCCGTTTCCTTCCAAAGGCCGTTTTCCAGCCAAAGCTCCGCATATGCGGCGGACAGACGTCACCGCACTGGCCGCACCGGCGGCCGGTCAAATCGTCAAGCAATCGGGTTGGGTGACCGATGTCCCGGTCAGCCCTTGTTCTTGTTGTAGACGTCGAAGAACACAGCCGCGAGCAGCACCAGGCCCTTGATGAGCTGCTGGTAATCGATGCCGATACCCATGATCGACATGCCGTTATTCATGACGCCCATGATGAAAGCGCCGATGACCGCGCCCGTGATCTTGCCGACGCCGCCGGATGCCGAAGCGCCGCCGATGAAGCAGGCCGCGATGACGTCGAGCTCGAAGCCCACGCCGGCCTTCGGCGTCGCCGAGTTGAGGCGTGCGGCGATGATCATGCCGGCGAGCGCGGCAAGCGCGCCCATGTTGACGAAGGTGTAGAAGGTCAGCCGCTCGGTGTTGATGCCCGAGAGCTTCGCCGCCTTCTCGTTGCCGCCCATGGCGTAGATACGCCGGCCGATGGTCGTGCGCGTCGTCACGAACGTGTAGAGCGCGATCAGCAAGCCCATGATGACGAGAACGTTCGGCAGGCCGCGATAGGTCGAGAGCTGGAAGCCGAGGAAGATCGCCACGATGCCGATGATCGCCATCTGCACGGCGAAGAAGGCGAAGGGCTCGTTCTCCGTCTCGTTGACGGCGTTGAGACGACGTTCGCGAAGGCCCGCATAGATGGCGTAACCGACCAGCAGCAGCACGGCGACGAGTGCGACGTAGTTCTTGATGAGGCTTGTCGAAGGGTCGGTGATCGACAGGAAATCCGGCACGAAGCCCGTGGAGAGAACCTGGAACTCCTTCGGGAACGGACCGACCGGGCGGCCGGACAGCACGACATAGGTCATGCCGCGGAAGACCAGCATGCCGGCGAGCGTCACGATGAAGGAAGGAATCTTCTGGTAGGCGACCCAGTACCCCTGCGCCGCGCCCATGATGGCGCCGACGATGATGCAGAGCGGCACCACGATGATGGCCGGCAGCCCCCATTTGACCAGCATGATCGCCGATATGGCGCCGGTGAAGGCGACGATGGAGCCGACGGACAGGTCGATATGCCCCGCCACGATGATCAGCAGCATGCCCAACGCCATGATGACGATGAACGAGTTCTGCAGCACGAGGTTGGTGATGTTGACCGGGCGGAAGAGCACGCCGTTCGTCAGGATCTGGAAGAAGATCATGATCACGACGAGCGCGACCAGAAGGCCGTATTCGCGGATGTTCTTCTTGAGATATTCCCCCACCGAAGGCTGGGTCGTCTTGGTCGCGGTATCGGTGGACATTAGTGTTTCTCCCCGGAGCGCATGATGGCGCGCATGATGGATTCCTGGCTTGCTTCCGCCTTCGAAAGCTCGGCCACGATGCGTCCTTCGTTCATGACATAGATGCGATCGCAGGTCCCGAGCAGTTCCGGCATCTCCGACGAGATCATGAGGATGCCCTTGCCCTCGGCGGCAAGCTGGTTGATGATGGAATAGATTTCGAACTTGGCGCCGACATCGATGCCGCGCGTGGGTTCATCGAGGATCAGCACCTCGGGATTGGTGAAGAGCCATTTCGACAGCACGACCTTCTGCTGGTTGCCGCCCGACAGATTGACCGTTTCCTGATAGATCGAATGCGAACGGATACGCAGCTTCGAGCGGTAGTCGGAGGCGATTTTTGCTTCCTGCCGGTCGTTGATGACGGTGTTCGACGAGACGCCGCCGAGATTGGCGAGCGTCGTGTTGTGCATGATGTTGTTGATCAGCACGAGACCGAGATGCTTGCGGTCTTCGGTGACATAGGCAAGGCCGGCGTCGATCGCCTTCGGGATGGTGCTCACATCCACGGGCTTGCCGCGCATGGCGACCTCGCCGGTGATCTTGTGGCCCCAGCTCTTGCCGAAGATGCTCATCGCCGTTTCGGTGCGTCCTGCACCCATCAGGCCGGCAATGCCGACGACTTCGCCGGCGCGTACCGTAAAGCTCACATCGTGCAGGAACTGGCGGTCGCGGTGATGCTGATGGAAGACATTCCAGTTCTTCACCTCGAGCAGCGTTTCGCCGACCTTGGGCTCTCGTGCGGGGTAGCGGTCTTCCATCTCGCGGCCGACCATGCCCTTGATGATGCGGTCTTCCGAGATATCCTCGTGATGACAGTCCAGCGTTTCCACCGTGCCGCCGTCGCGCAGGATGGTGATCTGGTCGGCGACCTTTTTGATCTCGTTCAGCTTGTGCGAGATGATGATCGAGGTCATGCCCTGCGTGCGGAACTCCATGAGCAGCTTCAGGAGCGCGTCGGAATCCTTTTCGTTGAGCGAGGCCGTCGGCTCGTCGAGAATAAGCAGGCGCACCTTCTTGGACAGCGCCTTGGCGATTTCCACCAGCTGCTGCTTGCCAACGCCGATATCGGTGATCAGCGTGCCCGGCGAATCCTTCAGGCCCACCTTGTCGAGCAGTTCCTGCGTGCGGCGGAAGGTTTGCTTCCAGTCGATGACGCCTTTGGTGGCGACCTCGTTGCCGAGGAAGATATTCTCGGCGATCGACAGGAGCGGCACCAGCGCCAGCTCCTGGTGAATGATGATGATGCCCAGATGCTCGCTGTCGGAGATCGTGGAGAAGTGACGGACCTCACCGTCGAAATGGATTTCACCCTCGTAGGAGCCGGCCGGATAGACGCCGCTCAACACTTTCATGAGGGTGGATTTGCCGGCGCCGTTTTCGCCGACAAGGGCGTGAATCTCGCCTTCGCGGACCTTCAGGTTGACGTTGTCGAGCGCCTTCACGCCCGGGAACGTCTTCGTGATGCCACGCATTTCGAGAAGGGTCTTGCTCATGTACCAGTTTCCAGCGGCCGATCATCGCCCTCAAGCGGGGAAACCGAGCCTATTCGCTCTGCGATCCGGAGAAAAGAGGGTTCGCGCTGATAGCGCGAACCCCGGAGAGATGCTTCAGAACGCTTAGTTCTTCAGCTGGTCGGCCGTGTAGTAGGCCGAGTCCGTGACGAGGATCTTCTCGGCATTGGACTTGTCGACGGCAACCGGCTTCAGAAGGTAGGACGGGATGACCTTGACGCCGTTGTCGTAGGTCTTCGTGTCGTTTACTTCCGGTTCCTTGCCTTCGAGGATCGAGTTGACCATGCCGACGGTGACCTTGGCGAGTTCACGCGTGTCCTTGAAGACAGTGGAATACTGTTCGTCGGCGAGGATCGACTTGACGGACGGCAGTTCGGCGTCCTGACCGGTGACGACAGCCATCGGCTGGTCGCCCGAGCCATAGCCGACGCCCTTCAGAGCCGACAGGATACCGATGGAGAGACCGTCGTAGGGCGACAGAACGCCATCGACGCGGCCGTCGGTGTAGGTCGAGGACAAGAGGTTTTCCATGCGGGCCTGGGCAACGGCGCCGTCCCAACGCAGCGTGCCGACGGTTTCCATGCCGGTCTGACCCGACTTGATGACGATGTCACCCTTGTCGATCAGCGGCTGGAGAACCGACATCGCGCCATCGTAGAAGAAGAAGGCGTTGTTATCGTCAGGCGAACCGCCGAAGAGTTCAACGTTCCACGGCTTGGTGTCCGGGAACTTCGCCTTCAGGCCGTCGACGAGGCTGGTAGCCTGGAGAACGCCGACCTGGAAGTTGTCGAAGGTGGCGTAGTAGCTGACATTGCCCGAATCGCGGATGAGGCGGTCGTAAGCGATGACCTTCACGCCAGCATCGGCAGCCTTCTGCAGGATGTCGGAGAGCGTCGTGCCGTCGATGGCGCCGATGACGAGAACCTTGGCACCCTTGGTGACCATGTTTTCGATCTGGGCCAGCTGGTTCGGGATGTCGTCGTCAGCAAACTGCAGGTCCGGCGTGTAACCGGCTTCCTTGAACAGCTTTTCCATGGTCTCGCCGTCGGAAATCCAGCGGGTCGAGGTCTTGGTGGGCATGGAGATGCCGACCATGCCCTTGTCCTGGGCGAAAGCCGGAGCGACGAACGACGCGACGCTGATGGCAGCGGCCGCGAGAAGCGAAGTGATCATTTTCATTGAAAGGTCTCTCCCTTGTACGCACTGGCCGGTTGGGCCAGGCATTGTTCTGTGCACGGGCGGGGTCGCATTCAGACGACGGCCTGGACTGGTGGGCTCACGCCCGCCGGTCCCCACTCCCAAGGACCCCAGCGCACATCGGCGAAACCTCTACCGAATTGCCATAACTGTCAAATGCAATGAGCTTCTAATTCGATACCAAAATTGGTATATAGTCGCGGATATATAATATTTTTACTGAACGAGGTAACGATGCGTTTGGACGATGATATCGACGAACAGCTGTTTCCCGGCGAGGACGGCGCCAATCTGCAAGGCGTCGGGCTACTGCGCAGCGGCCTGAAACTCAGCCATCTGCGCATGATCGTGGCGATCGAGGAACACAGCCAAGTCAGCGCGGCCGCCGAGGTGCTCAACATCTCCCAGCCCGCCGCC
>APMI01041152.1_pt1 | contig 10169 bp, 12 predicted proteins | sample 667938 | NCBI WGS metagenome assembly APMI01 (sample SAMN01084076, study PRJNA167559) | wastewater metagenome | biome: Wastewater | place: Denmark: Ejby Moelle, Odense | collected 2011-11-28
TCGCATCGATCACCACCTGCGGCTTCTGTGCGCTGGCGCCGTTATCAAGGTAGATCAGCGGCTTGCCGTTGACCTGCCGCGACAGGATCGGGAAATCGGCACGCACCTTTGCGACATCATACATTGGCAAGCCCCCCGGCACCGACAAGTGCCGCCAGAATGAAGACCACGGCAACGCCCAAGGCCGCCGCGGTCACGACTATTCCCAAAAGCACCTTCCAAAGCGTTGGAAAGCCGTGCAATTCCGCTATGAAGCTGGTCGTCAGCCAGAAGAAAAGAACCAAAGCCAGCGGGCTGGTGGCCTCTGCCAGGGGCGGCACGGCCAGCAACAGCAGCACCTGAGCCGCCTGAACCAGAACCAGCACCCACTCGACCCAAGCCATCAGCGCACAGGCCTGCGGCAGGCTGCCGGTGCCGCCAAAGAAACGCCCGACCACCCAGGCCAGCCACGCGGCCGCGCCCTGCACGAAAACCTGCATTCCGGCCAGCAGAAACGGTCGGTTGAAGACTTCGGCCATGGCCGAGGCGCCGTCTTCTGCTGTTCCCAGCAGGGCCCAGGTTGCCGCCGAAAGCAGGGCGCCCAGAATGGCCGTCAGCAGCAAGCCCATCGCCGAGGTGTTCAGCGACAGGTTCATCGCCATGATCCGCCGCGCCATCATGCGTGGCTGCCGGATCGTATCAATGGCAGAAAGTGCAATATAATTCATCATTTTGCACGCTCTTCTTCGATCAGCATGGCCAGCCACAGGGCCACAAAGGCCAATGCCACCAGCCCGCCAACCAGCCGTGCCTGCAGGCCGTCACCCAAAAGACCAGAGGTCAGCCCCTGCAACAGCATCGCCGGGCTGACCGCAGCCAACGCCCAGAACAGCGCAACCCGCGCCCCATACCAGTCGCCCTGCCCGCCCAAGGCCCGCGCCACCAGACGCGACAGGGCCGCCAGCCCATACCACAGCGGAATCGTCGCCATCAGCCCCAGCCCTGCCGCCAGCAGCCGCTGTGTCAGCGGCACTTCGGGTTGCAGATAGCTGGCCCGGGCCGCCTGCGGCCATTGCGCAACAAAGGCAATCAGCAGAAAAACGAACAGAAAGGTAAAGGCAAAAGCCTCTGACCGGGGCCGCGAAAGGTGCCGGCGCACCACCCGTTGCGGATGGCGCCAGCTTTCGACGATATCGGGAACCAGCGACATCAGCTTTCGTGGCGGTGAAGCCATCCCTCCAGCCGACCGCGAATATCGTCGGCGATCGCCTCATCCTCGATCTCGGCAATCGCTTCGGCCAGAAACGCCAGAACCAGCAGCGACTGCGCCTGTTTCAGCGGCACTCCGCGCGACCGCAGATAATACAGCGCCGTCTCGTCAATCGCGCCCGAGGTCGAACCGTGGCTGCATTTCACGTCATCGGCATAGATCTCCAGCTCTGGCTTGGCCAGAAACTGGCTGTCGTCATCCAGAAGAAGACTCTGGGAAATCTGATATCCATCCGTCTTTTGCGCGCCGGGCTTCACCAGGATCTTGCCTTGGAAAACGCCCACTGCACCGTTCTTCAGCACCTTCTTGAAGACCTGGCGGCTTTCGCAGCGTTCCGCCGCATGGGTCACGAAAACCGTGTCGTCATGGTGGAAATCGCGGTCCCCCATGGCGGCGCCCGCCACATGGGCCTTGGCATCGTCGCCCGTCAGTTCCAGCACGCAATCGTTGCGGGTCAGGCGACCGTTTGCGGTAAGCGTGAAGGATTTGAACAGCGATTCCGTGCCCAGACGGGCGAAGATATGGGTTGCGGCCAGACGTTCGTGGTCGCGGCCCTGGGCGCGGATGTGATGAAAACGGGCGCGGTCAGAGACCTCCACCTCCAGCACTTTCAGGAACCGCGCGGCGGCGGGGCCATTTTCCAGCAAGGTCAGTTCGGCATCCACCTCCAGCTTGATTACATGGTGAAGGATCGCATCGGAACTCTCTGATTTATGTTGATAAACCAGAGATACAGGCTTTGCCGCCCGGCCCGTCACGCGGATCAGCAAGCCGTCCGTCGCAAAGGCGGAATTCAGCGCCGCCAGCGGGCGCGGCACCGGGTTTTGCCCGCGAGCTTCCAGAACGCCATAGAGCCCCTGCGCCCAATGGATATTGGCCGCACCGGCAAGCGCCAGCCGCTCGATCTCTACCCCGGCCAGCGCCGGATCGTCCGATGCCGCGGCGTCGAAAATGCCATCCGTGAACACCAGTTTGACCCGGTCGATCGCGTCAAATACCGGCGGCTCGTCGCTGTCATCGAAAAAGGCGGCGCTGGCCTGTGGCGCGGTCAGGGCGGTCGGGTCGGTATAACGCCAGTATTCATCGCGCTTGCCGGGCAGGCCCATCGCGGTCAGCCGTGCCAGCGCCTCGGCCCTGGCCTCGCCCAGCCAACCGCCTTTGGGCAGGTCAAGCCCGGCAATCCGCGCCGCCAGCGCGTCCTGTTTTGCCTGCGGCAGCGCCATTACTGCACCTCTGCCAGCAGGTCGGCGTAGCCGTTGTTCTCAACCTCCAGCGCCAGGTCCGGCCCGCCGGTCTTGATGATGCGGCCAGCCGCCATGATATGCACCACATCAGGTTTGATATGGTCCAGAAGACGTTGATAATGCGTGATAACCAGGAATGACCGCTTGCCGTCGCGCAGGGCGTTCACCCCGTCGGACACCAGCTTCATCGCATCGACGTCAAGGCCCGAGTCCGTCTCGTCCAGAATGCACATCCGGGGCTCCAGAATGGCCATCTGAAGGATCTCGTTGCGCTTTTTCTCGCCGCCCGAAAAGCCCACGTTAACCGGGCGCTTCAGCATGTCGGCATCGATCTTCAGGGTTTTCGCCTTTTCGCGTACCAGTTTCAGAAAGTCGCCCGCCGACAGTTCCTCCTCTCCCCGCGCCTTGCGTTGCGAGTTCAGGGCGGTGCGCAGGAAGGTCATGTTGCCAACGCCCGGAATTTCAACCGGGTATTGGAACGCGAGGAACAGACCCGCCGCTGCCCGTTCTTCCGGTTCCATGTCCAGCAGTTCCTCGCCTTCCAGCGTGGCAGAACCGTCCGTCACCTCATAACCGTCGCGTCCCGACAGCACATAGGACAAGGTGGACTTGCCAGAGCCGTTCGGCCCCATGATGGCATGAACCTCTCCCGGTCCGATCTTCAGATCGACGCCGCGCAGGATGACTTTGTCCTCATCCTCAAGTTTGACGTGCAAATTGTTGATTTCCAGCATTTTCTTACCTTTTCCTTGCACGTTCACGCTTAGCCGACCGAGCCTTCGAGGCTGATCGCAACCAGACTTTGCGCTTCCATGGCGAATTCCATCGGCAGGGCTTGCAGCACCTCACGGCAGAAGCCGTTCACCACAAGGGCCACCGCTTCTTCCTCTCCCATGCCGCGCTGGCGGCAGTAGAACAGTTGATCGTCGTCCACCTTGCTGGTCGTCGCCTCATGTTCCACGCGGGAGGAGTTGTTCTTGACCTCGATATAGGGAACCGTATGCGCGCCGCACTTGTCGCCGATCAGCAGGCTGTCGCATTGGGTATAGTTGCGGCTGTCCACGGCCTTTGGGTGCATCGAGACGAGGCCGCGATAGGTGTTCTGCGCCCGGCCCGCCGAAATCCCTTTCGAGACGATGCGCGACTTGGTGCGCTTGCCCAGATGGATCATCTTGGTGCCGGTATCGGCCTGCTGGGCGTTGTTCGCAATGGCGATGGAATAGAACTCGCCCTGGCTGTCATTGCCGCGCAGGATGCAGGACGGGTATTTCCAGGTGATGGCCGAGCCGGTTTCCACCTGCGTCCACATCACCTTGGCCCGGTCGCCCCGGCAATCGGCGCGCTTGGTGACAAAGTTATAGATGCCGCCCTTGCCGTTCTCATCGCCCGGATACCAGTTCTGCACGGTGGAGTATTTTACCTCGGCATCCTCAAGGATGACGATTTCCACCACGGCGGCATGGAGTTGGTGGGTGTCGCGCTTGGGCGCGGTGCAACCCTCCAGATAGCTGACATAGGCGCCCTTGTCGGCGATGATCAGCGTGCGTTCAAATTGCCCGGTATTCTCGGCATTGATGCGGAAATAGGTGCTCAACTCCATCGGGCATTTGGTGCCTGGCGGGATATAGACGAAGGAACCATCTGAAAACACGGCAGAATTCAGCGTGGCGAAGAAGTTGTCCGATTGCGGCACAACGCTGCCCAGATATTTCTGCACCAGCTCCGGGTGTTCGCGCACGGCTTCGGAGATCGAGCAGAAGATGACCCCCGCCTTCTTCAGCTCTTCCTTGAAGGTGGTGCCGACCGACACGCTGTCAAAAACCGCATCCACGGCCACCTTGCGCTCGCCCTCGGGCGCTTCAACACCGGCCAGAAGCGCCTGTTCTTTCAGGGGAATCCCAAGTTTCGCATAGGTTGCCAGCAGCTTGGGGTCCACCTCGTCCAGCGACTTCGGCTTTTGCGCCATGCTTTTCGGTTTGGCGTAGTAATACTGGTCCTGATAGTCGATTTCCGGGTAATGCAGCATCGCCCAACGGGGCTCTTCCATCTGCAACCAGCGGCGATAGGCAGCCAGACGCCAGTCCAGCATCCACTGTGGCTCGCCGTTCTTTTCCGAAATCAGCCGAACGATGTCTTCCGACAGGCCCTTGGGGGCATATTCGGTCTCGATTTCGGTTTCCCAGCCGTATTTATACTTGCCGGCCATGGCCTGCACGGTCTCGATCGTTTCCCGATCAACCCCTTCGCGGACTTCCGTTTCCACAACAGCCATGGCTTTCCCTTCCCTTGCAGGGGCTTACGCCCCAAACTTCATGCCGCGCGCGAACGGATGCGGCGGTATTCGCGGCCCCACGCCTCGGCAAAGCGCAGCACCTCTTCCTTTGTCGTCTGCGGCCCGATCGAGATGCGGATGGCTTGCGCCGCCTGATCCTGATCGAACCCCATCGCCTGTAACACCCGGCTGGCCCTGACCTTGCCGGACGAACAGGCAGAACCCGCCGAAACCGCAAAGCCCGCCAGATCCATCGCCATCACCTGCGTCTCGCCCTTCCAGCCGGGGGCGATCAGGCACAGGGTATTGGGCAGGCGTTGCGCAGATTTCCCGACCGAAATAGTCCCAAATTCTTGCGCCGACAATGCTGAGTCTAGAATATTTCTAATCTCGGCCACCTGCTCCCACACGCCATTTTCCAGATCACGCACGGCAGCCTCGGCGGCGGCGGCGAAACCGGCGATTCCGATGATGTTCTCGGTGCCCGCCCGGCGGCCCATTTCCTGTCCGCCGCCCCGCAGTTGCGGCTGAATATCCAGCCCCCGCCGCAGGATCAGCGCGCCGATCCCCTTTGGCCCGCCCAGCTTGTGGGCCGAAACCAACCCCATGTCGCAGCCCAGCCAGTTGAAGGCCAGCGGCAGCTTGCCAAAGCCTTGCGTCAGGTCGCTTACGGCCAGCCCCTCCGGCAGATCCTGCACGATGCCGGTTTCGGAATTGGCCAGTTGCAGGGCTGACCGAGCTGGATCTGCCACCGCTACCTTGCCCGCCGCATCGACAGGCAGGCTGCCATCACACCAGGCTGCGACCGAATCATGCTCGACCGGCGCACAGGTCAAGCCGCGCCCGGCGCAGGCCAGCGCTGCCGCCTCGGTCGCGCCAGAGGTGAACACGATGTCTGCCCCATCGGCCCCCAGCGCCGCCGCGATCTTGGCCCGCGACCGTTCGATCAGTGCCTTGGCCGTACGACCCTCGGCATGAACCGAGGAGGGGTTGCCCGCCAGATCCATCGCCGCGACCATCGCCGCCCGCGCCTCGGGGCGCAGCGGCGTTGTGGCGTTCCAGTCCAGATAGGCGCGGCTCATTCGTCCACCACGCGGAACAGCGCGGGCACGGCCGGGCAGGGTTTCATCTTGTTCGAGATCACCTCGGCCAGCGTCGTCTGGTGCAGGAACACATAGACATGGGCCGAAAGCCCCTCCCACAGCCGGTTGGTCAGGCTTTGCGCCCGGCTGCCCGAGACGGCTCCCGAAGCCCCTGCCCCGGTGTGCATGGCGTCCACCGTTTCCTCGACCGCCTCCATCACATCGGCCACCCGGATATCCTCGGGCTTGCGCGCCAGCCGGTCCTCGGGCTTGCGCGCCAGCCGATAGCCGCCGCCCGGCCCCCGCACCGCCTCGACCAGACCGGCGCGGCGCAGCTTGACGAACAACTGCTCCAGATACGGCAGCGAGATGTCCTGGCGGCGCGATATTTCGGCCAGGGATCGCAGGTCATCCCCGTGGGCCAGCGCCAGATCGGCCAGCGCCACCATCGCATAGCGTCCTTTTGTCGAGAGTTTCATGCCCACCAGCCCAAAAACATTGACGCCAATCGCCCCGGCCATTACCTGAGTTCGGCAACACCGTCGGGGCTTTCCTTGGAACGGTTCTAAGTTATCTGAGTGATTTTGTCAACAATCACTCACTCATGCAGGCGGAACGAATGCCCGAAGTAATTTTTGCCGGTCCCGAAGGTCGCCTTGAAGGGCGCTATCACCCCCAGAAGGACCGTGACGCCCCCATTGCCATCGTGCTGCACCCGCACCCGAATTATGGCGGCACGATGAATAACAAGGTTGTCTATAACCTGCATTACGCCTTCTACAACCTGGGCTTTACCGTGCTGCGGTTCAATTTCCGCGGCGTTGGGCGCAGCCAGGGCGAATATGACATGGGCATCGGAGAGCTGTCCGACGCGGCAAGCGCGCTGGATTACCTGCAATCGATGAACCAGAATTCCAAGCATTGCTGGGTCGCCGGGTTCTCGTTCGGCGCCTGGGTGGGGATGCAGCTTTTGATGCGGCGGCCCGAAATCACCGGCTTTGTCTCGGTCGCGCCGCCCGCAAACATGTATGATTTCAGCTTCCTCGCACCCTGCCCTTCGTCTGGCCTGATCATCAATGGCACCGCCGACAAGGTGGCGCCGCCCAAGGATACGCTGTCTTTGGTGAACAAGCTGCATGAGCAGAAGGGCATCACCATCACGCATGAGCAGGTTGAAGGCGCCGACCACTTCTTCAAGGATGAAGAGGCGCATATGAAGCCGATGATCGACACGGTGTCCGCCTATGTAAAGCGGCGGCTGGGCGAGGTCACGCGCTGATGGGCATTCTGCAAGAGCTGACCGAAAAGCTTGCGCAGGATGTGCTGGATGCGCAGGAAGAACTGGGTGACGACCGGTTCTATGAAAAGGTGTCCAAGGTGTTGCTGGATGCCTCGCCCACCACGCAAGAGGCCTATATGACGGCGGTTCGTGTGATCCTGGCAGAGCGCAAGGCCCGCAAGTTCCTTGAGGCCAACCTGAAGGCCAAGCGCACCGGCGGGGCCGCCCCGCAGGCGCCACGGGATTCGGTGGGTCATTGAGCGACCTTGACGCGCAATTCGCCTTTCTGAACGAGGCGGATCGCCTGAAATCGGTCTTGCGCGCGACGACCCTGTGCGATGGCTCGCGGCGGGAAAACTCGGGCGAGCATTCCTGGCATCTGGCGCTTTATGCGATGGTGCTGGCGGATCAGGCAGCGCCCGGCGTTGATATCAATCAAGTGATTAAAATGCTGCTGCTCCACGATCTGGTGGAGATTGACGTGGGCGACGTGCCGATCCATTCGGCCAATGGCCAGGCCCATGCCAGCGCCGAGACGGTGGCGGCAGAACAACGCGCCGCCGACCGGATTTTCGGCCTGCTGCCCCCCGCTCAGGCCGCCGCCTTCCGCGCCCTATGGGATGAGTTCGAGGCCGCCGAGACCCCCGACGCCCTGTTCGCCAAAAGCCTCGACCGGGTGCAGCCGGTCATGGCCAACCTGCAATCGGGCGGCGGGACTTGGGTGACTTATGATGTCACCTATGACCAGTTGGAATCCCGCGTGGGGGTGAAAATCACCAAGGGCGCGCCGGGGGTTTGGGAGTGGGTCAAGGCGCAGGCGCGGGAATGGTTCGCCTGAATAGGCAGAAACGGGCGGTTGCGGCCGTTCTGGGTCTGGCGATATGCCTTGCCTGCTCGGCTTTGTTTCTTTGGGCGACGACGGGCTTTTATGGGACAAGCTTTGACACTTTGTCTCAGGCCCTCCAACCCTCTCAGACATTGGTGACATCGGACGATGTTTATCCCTGCAATCGCCTGAATGGACAGGGGTCGGATGACAGCTTCTCTGTCCTGCTTCTCTGGGCTCTTCTGCCACTTTTGCTCTGGCGCATCTGGCATTTTCGCAACGCCCCCGGCTGGGGTGAGACCGTCACATTCCTTGTTCTGTCCGCTCCTGCCGCCTTGTTTCTGATCGGCATCGCAACCTGTGCGAATGTCGCGTTGACCCTTCTGGCCGGAAAGAACCTTGCGCTGCTTGGCTGCCTTTTGGGCTGGGGGCTGGCAGCCTTTGGTTTCGGCTGGCCGGGCAAATCAAGATGATGCTGCGGCAAATCGGTATGCCATTGCATACCATCTTTCCCCACCCCCTCTTTTCCGCTATGCAACCCCCAGCGAATCCCCAACCGAAAGGGCAGACCCGTGACCAAGATCAAGGTAGCCAACCCCGTTGTCGAGATGGACGGCGACGAGATGACCCGGATCATCTGGGACTTCATCAAGAAAAAGCTGATCCTGCCCTATCTGGATATTGACCTGCTCTACTACGATCTGGGCATCGAAAGCCGCGATGCGACCAACGACCAGATCACCATCGACGCTGCCAACAAGACCAAAGAGGTCGGCGTGGCGGTGAAATGCGCCACCATCACCCCCGACGAACAGCGGGTTGAGGAATTCGGCCTGAAGGAAATGTGGAAGTCGCCCAACGGCACGATCCGCAACATCCTGGGCGGCGTGATCTTCCGCGAGCCGATCATCTGCCAGAACGTGCCGCGCCTTGTGCCACACTGGACCAAGCCGATCGTGGTTGGCCGTCACGCCTTTGGCGACCAGTATCGCGCCACCGACTTCAAGTTCCCCGGCAAGGGCAAGCTGACGATGAAATTCGTCGGCGACGACGGCACGGTGATTGAAAAGGACGTCTATTCCGCGCCGTCCTCGGGCGTCTATATGGGCATGTATAACCTGGACGCCTCGATCTACGATTTCGCCCGCGCCTCGCTGAACTATGGCCTTGTGCGCAATGTGCCCGTGTATCTTTCGACCAAGAACACCATCCTCAAGGCCTATGACGGCCGCTTCAAGGACATCTTCCAGGAGGTGTTTGACACTGAATTTGCGGATCAGTTCAAGAAAGCCGGCCTGACCTATGAGCACCGCCTGATCGACGACATGGTGGCAAGCGCGCTGAAATGGTCTGGCGGTTATGTCTGGGCCTGCAAGAACTATGACGGCGACGTGCAGTCCGACATCGTGGCGCAGGGCTTCGGCTCACTGGGCCTGATGACCTCGGTGCTGATGACGCCCGATGGCAAGATTGTCGAGGCCGAAGCCGCCCACGGCACGGTGACCCGCCACTACCGTGAGCATCAGAAGGGCAAGGAGACCTCGACCAACTCCATCGCCTCGATCTTCGCCTGGACCGGCGGGTTGAAGCACCGCGCCAAGCTGGATGGCAACGAGCAACTGGCCCGTTTTGCCACCACGCTGGAAAAGGTCTGCGTGCAGACCGTCGAGGACGGCTGGATGACCAAGGATCTGGCGCTGCTGGTCGGCCCCGATCAGAAGTGGCTCTCGACCATGGGCTATCTGGAAAAGGTGGATGAATACCTGAACAAGGCGCTTCAGGGCTGATCCGAAAGCCGATTGCAGGAAAGGGCCGGGAGATTTCCCGGCCCTTTTCCGTTTTCCTAGCGCGTGACAAGGCCATAGCGGCTGGCGTCAAAGTTGCCGCGCACGACATAGCCCTGCACTTTGAAGCCACCGCCATTCAGCGCAACGCAGCTTTTGTCATCGGACTGGATCGAGACCTGGGTGATCGCCATGCCGTTGCCCAACGTGGCGCTGTGGACGATGCCAAGCTGGTGGCCAGCGCGATCAACCAGCGGATAGCCGTTGAAGGCCGTGGTATTGCCGGTCTTGCTGGCGCAAGGCAGCCGCTTCGGAACGGTGGGCGGTTTTGCCGAGGTGGTGGAAACCGCCACAGCCCCGGGAACGGCGCCCGGAGGCGTGCCGGTCGGGGGGGGTGTGGGCCCGCATGTGCCGACGCAGGCCGAGGCACCTG
>APMI01000793.1_pt1 | contig 10167 bp, 8 predicted proteins | sample 667938 | NCBI WGS metagenome assembly APMI01 (sample SAMN01084076, study PRJNA167559) | wastewater metagenome | biome: Wastewater | place: Denmark: Ejby Moelle, Odense | collected 2011-11-28
GAAAAAACCCCAATTCGGTAAAGGTTTTCATTTTTGAGAATATTATTAAAAGTTGCTACTTTATCTTCCCAAACTATTAATTGTTTTGGTATATATCCTAAACTTACAATTCCTGTTATAACTACGATTAAATAAAGAATTCCTGCAATTCTTGCTGTTTTTTTCTGATCCATTATATAAAAAGGTTATGAGGTTTTATGACAAAAAAGTCCTGAAATAAAACGAAAAGCAAAACAATCATTAAAAAAAGTCCTCCAATTACAAACCATTGCCTCAGCGAAATCCGCTGAATATCATGTTTCTTTCGAATATCACAAACTTCACCGGGACAATACTGTGCCTTATCTTTTTTGATAAAACCATACATTTTACAACCAATACAAATTCCGAAAGCCGATTCTGAAAACATCAAAATTAAACAGATAAGACAAGCAAAACCTGTAATAGGGCTGAAAGCATTCATAATGACTAGGAGAAAAAACATAATCACAGAAATGGTTAAGCCTATAAACCAAGCAAATTTTTTCTGTTCAGCACCTACAAATTCAGGGTTTTGGTTGCTTACGATCATTCTACCTATAATTAATAATGGCGCATACTTCGGATTAATGAATAAGCGAATAAAAAACTCTACTACAAAAACCGATAATACATATTTTACAGGCACGAAATTTCCATTGCTTAAGATTAAGACTAAAGAAATAAAGGCCATAAGAAACATTATTCCTGCAGTTGCCCGTATTTCGCGGTTGTTAAGAACCGGGATTTCATAACCATTCACTATTTCTCCAAATCGTATATTCTTGTTCATATTTTTCTGTCTTTAATTTCTTCTAATAAAAATTTCCAAAAACTTTCTTTGAATTTAGTTTTAAATAAATCAAAATGTCCAATTTTAGAAACATCAAAATCTGCAGGAAATAAATGTTTTCTGGTTAGCTTAGTGTTCTGATATTGTTTGGTAAGCCAATCAACAGATTGTTCAGGAGCAAAAAAATCATCATCAATACTTATTGATAGAAGATCACATTTTATTTTGTTGAAGAAAAGCTGATCTTTAGAAAAAAATCGAAATAAATACTCACTGTTTCTGCACCATTTTGCCCATTCATTTGCAACGTTTTTAGGTAAATTTTCCATTTTGCTAAATTTTTTAGAAGGCATATATCCAAAAAAAGCCGGCAGGAAAGGAAATAATAAATGCCAATTCAAGAACATTTTAACCTTGTTAAATCCTTTCCAGAATCCCCAAAATCCTGATTGTGCAGAAATCAGAATAATTTTATCTAAATGAACTGATGACGGAGCCAAGCCGATTAATTGACCACCAACACTATGTCCCAAAACTACTTTTCTATGATTTGGAAATTTTTCAATGGCATTCCTAATTACCATTTCTAAATCCTGATTCCCCCAACCGTGTAGAAACTCCTTTTGCTTTTTAATATTTCCAGATAATGACTTTCCTATTCCGCTATAATCAAATGTGATAACAGAAATGTAATTTGAGCTGGCAAACTCTGCAAAATTTTGATAAAATGATTGTTTCACACCCATTGCGGAAGCAATAATCAAAACCGTATTAGAATTGCTATTTTCATATAATTGCGAATCAATTGTACTCATTATTCAATCAAGATTTTTAAAAAAATCCGCTTTACGGAGCGGATTAACCATAGTGGGTGAAAAATTTAATTTGATATTAAGAAACTATGGCATTTTAAAATTTATCCCAAAAAACTTTTGTTGTTAGTTTGTCACCACCTATTGCCGCGGAAGCATTACTGTAATTGGTTCCGTTTGTAGTTGCTTCCAAAGTTGGATACTGCAATCTTACCGGCACTTTACCTTCAGCATTTGGATTTGCTGTAGAAGGCGCCTGCAATTGTGGATAATCTAATCTTCGGTAAAAATTCCAAGAGATTAAAGGTTGATTGTACATGGCAACCCAAGCTTGTTCACCAATCGATTTTTTCCAATTTGTAGAATTATATGGATGATTACTTATATAGTTTTGTGCATCTGAAGATGTAAAGCCCCACTCCAAAAATGAATAAGTAACGGCAGAAGTATATAAATCTGAGGGGTTTCCTGCAATTCCAAATCTTGCAGATGCTTCTAATAGATAAAATGCAACTTCGGTAGCGGTTATGATATTCCCTGGAGTTGTTGGAGTATAAGCAAATTCTCCAGGTGCAGAAAAATCGGCAAATTCTCCAGGTTGGCCAATAACCTGCCCAATATAAGAACCATTAACATCTTGAAAATATTTTGAAATTCTTGCATCAGAAGTTGCGTTAAGGTAATCTACAAATGGTTTTCCGGCAAAATAATCGTCTCTGTTTTTTGCATACACATTTTCGTAAACTGGACTGTAGTTTGGCGAAGTTGATAAGTAAGCAAACTGACAATTATCTGATACATTAGTAATAACGCCGCCAGAAATCGCGTCAGAAATGGTAGTCTGTGCCAAAGTAGGATTTACATCTGCTAATGCAATCCCTAGTTTGAGCAGTAAAGAGTTTCCAAATTTTTTCCATTTCCCGATATTTCCATTGTATAGAACATCACCCGTTCCAAATGCGCCACCAGTTTGCAATTTAGAAATATCCTCTTTTAATCTCGTTATGAGTTTCGGGTAAATATCGGAGTCATTATCATAAACTGGAAGTGGAAATTCTGCATTATTTAAGGACTGCGTATAAGGAATATCACCATGAATATCCACCAAAGTTTGATATGTGAAAACCATCATCATATCGGCGATTGCCAATTGGTTTTGCTTTTTAACAGGCCAGGAAGCAAGTTCTGAAGGTGTTGGTTGGTAACTGGAAATTAATTCTTTTGCTTTGTTCAGGTTATTGAGAACATTTACATAATTATCTGTCCAAATATTATTGGCTACATTTCTGTTTGTGAAGTCGTAATTGCTTTCGTTAACGTATGTCGTTTCCTGCCAGTACTGCATGGTAAGGCGGAAATTATTTTCATTTACATTCGGTGTATTCAGGAAGTCGCTCAATTCTTTTTCTGCATAAGTTATAAGAGATTCAGATGTTACATCATATGTTGCGTGCTGATCTTCGTTTACATTATCCCTAGTGCAACTTGAGAGTGAAATTCCCAAAAGGATTGACAAAATTATCTTGTTTTTCATTTTTTTAACTTTTAAAAATTTACTTTTAGATTAAAGGAATAGTTTCGGGTTGTTGGCATTACACCAGATTGATATCCCTGGATATTTCCTGAGGACAACCCAGCTTCTGGATCGGCATAAGGAAGATTTTTATGAATAATCCAAAGATTGCTTCCTGATACGCCTAATGTCAACCCTTGAATAAAGGTGTTACCCAAAACTTTTTTGTCGAAAGTATAGGAAAGTGACGCTTCTCTTAGTTTTATATAGCTCGCATCGTAAACGAATGCCGCTGTTGGTGGATCCGTTCCTAAAACCTGACTAGACATAGATCTGTCTAAACGGATTGTATTCGGAATATAATTATTCGGATTGTTTGGATCTACCATTACACCTGGCAGAATAACACCGCCGCCATTACTCAATTCATTTCTGATAGGATTCCCCAAATCATTTAGACCTACAGAATCTGCATAAATACCGGTTCCGTAGCCATAGTATTGGTCTAAAGAAAATATTTTACCACCTTTTTTCCAATCGATAAGGAAACTGAAATTGAAGTTTTTATATTTAAAACTATTATTCAGACCTGCTATAAAATCAGCCTGAAAACTTCCCAAATCATGGTTTGTATCTGGAGTTGAAAGATAGGCGCCGTTTTCTCCAACGACTTTGTTGCCATTAGGGTCATATACAAAGTCAGCTCCCCAAATACTTCCATAATCTCCGTTTAAAGGTGCATTTATTGTAATTCCTCCCTGCAAACTACCGATTGTGATATTTTCGATACCAGTTCTTAACTGTGTAACTTTAGTTCTCGGATTAGACCAATTGAGGTTCATATCCCAGTTAAAGTTATCAGTTTTAAGAGGTGTGATATTTATTGAAACTTCGAAACCTTTTGTGGTAAGTTCCCCAGTGTTTTGTATTTTACTGATTGAGCCATTGGCAAGCGAAATTGGCAGAGGCAAAATTTGGTCGAAAGCAATATTGCGGAACCATGAAACATCAAAACCAAATCTGTTATTGAATAACTGAACATTGGTTCCCACCTCTAAATTTTTTAATTTTTGTGGCAACAAATCTGCATTTCTTAAGGTGGTATTAAATGAATATACTGGAGATTCTCCAAATGCCGACTGCACAATATACCTGTTTCGCAACTGGTCTGCTCCTGTATCAGAGCCTACTTCTGCATAAGCGGCTCTTATTTTTCCGAAACTCAGCCACTTTTCCTTGATTAAATTTGAAAACACAATACTTGCCGAAACGGATGGATAGTAATAAACAGATTTTTCCGAAGGCAGGGCCGTTGATTGGTCTCGTCTAAAAGTTCCTTCAACATAATATGTGTTCTTATACCCTAAAGAAGCCTGTGCAAAAGCACCATAAATATATTTTGATGTGTCCGAAATAATCGGTTTTTCCGGAGTTGCAGCAGAGTTTGAAATTGTATAAAGATTAGGAATATATAAACCTCCAGAAGTTGTCTGTGCGTTTGAATAATTTGTCTGGACATTAATATTTCCCCCTAAAATTGCCTGCAAATTAAAATCATCTAAAAACGTTTTTTTGTAGGTTGCAATTACATCATAATTTGTTTCTCTGAACCTTAAATTTGTAACCGCATAACCAGATGGTTGCTCCAAAGGATTAAAACTAAAAAATGCGGGAACAGAACCCACGGCTCTTCTTTCTTCAATCATCATATTATATCCATCAATGCCCATTCTTCCAAGAATGTTAAAATCTTTCGAAACATCATAACTCAAACTGAAATTTCCGGCAAAACGGTCGCGGTTATCCGTCTGATAATTCTCGTATCTCTGAAAGTATGGATTATCCCAATATTGTGGGGCAAGATTAGAAACGCTTTTAATGTTCCACGTATAATTTTTTCTAAAATTTTCATATAGATACTGCTGGGTTTTTAAATCCACATTTGTAGCCCACCATTGACGAAAATTGGTCATAATATTATCGCCATAACCGGTAGAATTTCTTCCTTTCGTATTTTGAGTGATGTAATTTGCAAAGATGCTTGCAGTAAGCTTTTCTGTCAGTTTGTAAGATGCGTTTCCACCAAAATTATTCTTCATTAATGAAGAATTTGGTAGAATATCGGTGGCATTGGTATTAGCATAGCTTAATCTAAAAGATGCTTTATCAGTACCTCCGCTAAAAGCGATATTATTTACCTGGTTAGTTCCTTTCTGGAAAAAAGTAATCGGACCATTTTTTGCCATTACCCAAGGTGTCTTTTTGCCGTAATTTTGTGAATCCGGAATAAATGCATCGTATTGCCACACCATTAAATTTGGATCATAAGGTGCACCGTAAGATGCATCATGTCCAAATAATGCTCTTGGACTTCCTTGATAAGTTGCAAAAACATCCCCTAAATAACCTTGACCATATTGTGTTTGATATTCCGGAAAAGTTGCTTTATCGACTGCAGAAACTGTAATAGAACTAGAAAACTCTAATCCTATGCCGGTGTTATTCTTTTTCCCTTTTTTTGTTGTGATAATAATTGCACCGTTTTGTGCCCTAGAACCATACAATGCAGTTGCAGCAGCACCTTTTAAAACATTTACAGATTCTATATCGCTAGGATTAATATCTGAAACGGGACTGCCATAATCATAACCACCACCTCCGTTTTGCTGAAAATTTGAATTGATATTGTTATTAATAATAGGGACTCCATCTACCACAAAGAGTGCCTGATTATTTCCCAAAATACTTTTGTAACCCCTTGAAACGGCATTAATGGATCCTCCAAAATTTGTAGATTGCTTTATTTCAAGTCCTGCAACTTTTCCTGATAGGTTGTTTAGAAAATTTGTAGTTGGAGTTTTGTTAAGATCATCACCTTTAACTTCCTGTGTGGAATACCCGAGTGATTTTTTTTCTCGTTTTATTCCTAAAGCGGTTACAACTACACCTTCAATATTTTGGGTTTTCAGAGTGTCCTTTTCTTGGGCTGAAGTAAAATTTTGTCCTAGAAAAAAACTGACAGCGATACCAATAATCTTTAGTTGATGTTTCATGATTTTGAATTTTTGTTAAATTATTGTTAACCAAAATTCAAAATTTGTTAAGGAATAAAGAAAAAATATCTACAAACTGCCTTTAATTGGCTATGAATATTAGAAAGTGTTCTGATTGTTAAGATTTATTTATAAAATTACCGGTTTGTAGGTTCTTCCAATTGGCAACTTTTTACCATCCACCTGAATTTCGGATGCTGATTTCATTTGAATTTTGGAAGTAGAAACAATATAGGATTTATGGATGCGGACAAAATACTTTTTATCCAATACCTCCTCAATTCTACTTATTGGCATTTTTACAATGTAAATTTCGGCTTTAGTATGGATATTGATGTACTCACGAAAACTCTCGATATAGAAAATATCATCCAAATAAATTTTAATTTTCTTTTTGCCGATATTTATATAGATGAAATCACGGTCAGCAATTTCCAACAATGCTTCTTCTGCCTCTGCAAAGTGCTTGAATTTTCCAATTGCGGTAAGGAATCTACTGTAAGGAATTGGCTTCATTAAATAATCAACGATGTCAAGTTCGTAACTTTCAACTGCATATTCATGATAAGCCGTAGTAACAATTACGAAAGGAGGATTTTTCATTTTTCTTAAAAAATCGAATCCTTTTATGACGGGCAAATGCAGATCCAAAAAAATCAAATCTACTTTATGAATATGGAGAAGATTACTTGCATGCACTACATCTGAGCTTTTCCCGACCAAATTCAGTTCTTTGTCCTGCTTTACAAAGTTTTCTATAATTTCTGCTGCGATTGGCTCATCTTCCACAATGATGCAGCTGTATTTTTTTTGGGGGTTCATTTATTCAAAAAGGATTTTGAGGGTAACAAAATAGAGATCTTCAGCGTCGTTAATTGATAAACTATGTTTGGGATATAACAATTCTAACTGTCTTTTGATATTGTTGAGCCCTATTTTTGTACTGTCTTTGTGAACATTATGTTCTTTAGAATTTTCTACTTCATAAAACAGAATCTGGTTTTCAAGTTTCAAATTAATTTTTATGAAAGAATTGAACCTGCTTTCTGATGCTCCATGTTTAAAGGCATTTTCCACAAAATGAAGCAAAATTAATGGTGAAATTTCCTGTGAGCTATTATCAATGATATGATTAAATTCTACATTTACAGATTTATGCCTAATTTTTTGGATATCAATAAAATCCTGTATATTTTCAATTTCTTTCTGCACCGAAACTTTGTCTTTTGCTGAATCAAAAATATTATATCTCATTATTTTGGAAAGCTTCAAAATAATTTCTGGAGTTTCTTCTGACTTTTTGATAGATAAACCGTAAATATTATTAAGTGTATTAAAAAGAAAATGTGGATTTATCTGTGTTTTTAATAATTTAAGTTCTGCATCTGATTTTTCTTTTGAAATTTCTGTCAATTTTTTTTGCATTTCGTTTTGCTGGATAAATTTCTCAAAACCTAATCCTATAGCTACTGCAAAAACAACATTCATTAAAGCAGTAAAAATTCCAAACTGGGAAAATCTAGAAATTTCCTCTTGAACATTAAAATAGTAAGGGTATATTAAATCATGGCTTAAAACCCTATATAATATTATGAAAATTACAAAAACTAAAATGGTTGCAGAAAATTTTAAATAAACATTTTTTAAATTTCTACATTTATTATCTACAATCGCAAGAATAAAATAGAATGCAGGAATTTCAGTAATCAAAAAAGAAAATTCGGATATGATAGAAAGATATAAAGTCTTTTGCAACGAAAAGTTTTTAAACACTTCTTGTAAATACAGAAATTGGGCATTTATTTCAAATACAAAATATGCCAACCAAAAATAGAAATGATATTTTATTTTTCTCTTTACTTCCAAAATATCTTACTGTTACATTTAAACTTACAAAAATGATTTATCTTTCTTCAAATTAGGGTTCAAATCTACGATCTACGTTTTTTAATCTACGAATGTAGTTTGAGATTATATAATCCTTTTGGAAAAATGAAAGACAGAAAGCAAAAAATAAGTAGAAAGTTAAACTCGACACCGTTGCTTCCTCCACCTACAACATACCAACCTTCAGCCGCATGAATCATAATAATTCCTGCTACTAAAATAAGAATATTTAGGACTGAAATTAATTTAATATATTTATTTAGAAAAAGTAGTGGAATGGTAATAAGATGAACTAACTTTATTAAAACAGCAATGGGTAAACCAAAACTGCCAAATCCTTGTCCTGCTAAAAAATTATTGCCAAACTCCACAACACTTCCTGTTAAAAATGAGGGAATTGCATGCATTGCCATTATAACTGCAAGTGAAAATCTAATAAATAATGAATTAATCATATTGTTTTTTATTTCAAAAATAAATCTGTTTAAATGTTTGATTGCAAAACAAATACAAATAACTTGTTTACATCTACAAAGAAATTTTTCGTTTAAGTTTTTCAGATTTCTCTTCTTTTTGATAGAAGATTTTTTTAAGTTTTTGCATATCCTCACTCACTTTTGCATCCAAAATTTTTGCATAATGCTGTGTTGTCTTAATGCTTTTATGGCCAAGCATTTTGCTTACGCTTTCAATAGAAACACCATTTGATAAAGTGACGGTTGTAGCAAATGTATGTCTGGCAATATGGTATGTCAAATCTTTATTTATATCACATAGATCAGCAATTTCTTTAAGGTAAGCATTCATTTTTTGGTTGCTGAGAACCGGCAAAAGCTTCCCGGTATTGAGACAGGTTTTGTGTTCCTTGTATTTTTGAATAATATCTTCCGCTTGCCGAAGCAAAGGTATGTTGGAAGTTGTTTTGGTTTTCTGACGAGTGGTGAAAATCCACTTATTTCCATCCAGACCAAGGTTGATGTTATCCTGAGTTAATTTTTGAGTATCAATATAAGCCAAACCTGTAAAGCAACTGAAAAGAAAAATATCGCGTACCAATAAAAGTCTTTCATTTTTGAAATCTTTATTCATAAGGCTTTCTAATTCTTTTTCATTGAGGAAAGCTCTGGACACTTCATTAAATTTTGAATGGTAGTTGAGGTAAGGATCTTTTTCAAGCCAACCGTTTGCCAAACAAATTCTGATAATTTTCCCAAAATTTTTCAAATACTTTACTGCAGAATTATTATTGCAGGATTTTTCGGTTCGTAGATAAAATTCAAAATCATTAAGGAATGCATAATCAATTTTCTTTATGTCAATATCAGAAATATTGAATTTCCACTTCAGAAATTCCTTTGTATGGCTTATGCAGGTTTGATATCTCCCAAGTGTCCCCTTCGCAAATTCTTTACCAACTAATTTTTCCATTCGGTTATTATGATCCTGGAAAATTGGGATGAGCATTCTTTTCTTAATTTCCGTACCAAGCAATTTACTTTTGAGCGTTTCTGCAGAAACTAGGTTTCCTCCCTGCACGATTTCCCTCTGTGCATCATATACTTTTCCTTTAAGGATGTCAAGATACGCATTTAGAGCTCTTGCTTCTTCTGAATTGCCTTTCATCCTGCATTGCTTTTGGCTCCATTTTTCGGGCATTATAAAACGTTTGGAACTGATTTCTATACGTGTTCCGTCAACTGTGATTCGCAAATAAATTGGGACTAAACCAGAAGTGCTGGCTTTGGCTCTCTTCGCATAGAAGAGGATAGAAATTTTGGCATTCATAGTGGTGACTTTATAGGATTAAAATTAATTCAAAAGACTCCTATTTACAAGACGTTCAATTATTGGACAGCCCATAAACAGGTAGTTTCTGATAAATTCGGTTACCCTAATAAGGCAATATTTTGGGTAACCGAATTTATCCCCTACGAAATGCAAAAAATTGTAATTTTTATGATGCCGAAAAAACAAAAACCCTCTAAATCATACGATTTAAAGGGTTTTGTAAGGTTTTGCCTTTTAAGTGGCGATCCGGACGGGACTCGAACCCGCGACCTCCGCCGTGACAGGGCGGCATTCTAACCAGCT
>APMI01023097.1_pt1 | contig 10167 bp, 3 predicted proteins | sample 667938 | NCBI WGS metagenome assembly APMI01 (sample SAMN01084076, study PRJNA167559) | wastewater metagenome | biome: Wastewater | place: Denmark: Ejby Moelle, Odense | collected 2011-11-28
CTGTTCTCGGCGATGGACTTGGCGCTGGCGGCGTCGCCGGCGGCACCGGACGGGCCGCTGATCACGGGGGCGTCGAGGTCGACGTCGGTGACGCTGAGGGTCCGGGTGGCGGCGAGGCTGCCAAGACTTCCGTCATTGACGCTGAAGCTGATGGTCCGATTGGCCGTGTTCGGGGTGGAGGCTGCGTTGTTGTAAGTGACGCTGCGCAGGGCGGCCTGCCATTGGGCGAGGGTGGCAGTGGCGGCGCCCGAACTGAGGGTGAGTACACCATTGCCGGTGTTGTAACTGGCGCTGATGTTGCCCATGGTGCTGCCGTCATTGATGAAGGCAAGCACATCCTGGCCGACCTGGAAGTTGCCGGCAATGGCAACCGTGGCGCTGGCGAGGGTGGTGTTATCGATGTCTGCGACGGTGAGTCCGCTGTCGATGGCGACCGCTCCGGAGCCTTCGATGAAGGCTTGCGTGCCGATTTGGGTGGTGACTACCGGCGGGTCGTTCTGGGGCGTGACGAGCAGGTCGATGGTGGTGCTGTCGGTTCTGGCGCCGCCGCTGCCGGTATTGCCGCCATCATCGATGCTGGCGCTCAGGGTGACGGTGGCGGTGGCGTTGCTGGCCGTCTGGAAGCTGACTTCGCTGGCGGCGATGAAAGCGTTGATGTTGGCGACGCTGCCGGTGAGGGTGAGGGCGCTGGCTGTGCCGCTGACGGTGACGCCGCTGCCGGAGGTGGCGGCGAGGCTGCCGCTGCCGACGCTCAGGGTGGCGGTGACGCTGGCGCTGTCGGCGTCCACATCGGCGAAGCTGATACCGGTGAGCGGGCTGGCAATGTCTTCGGTGACGGCGATGCTGGCCGGGGCGGTGAGGGCAGGGCTGTCGTTGCTGGCAGTGATGCTGATCACCCGGGTGTCGGTGTTGCTGTCCGCGTTACCGTCATTGACGGTAAAACTGACGGTGCGGCTGGTGGTGTCCGGGGTGTCGGAGCTGTTGGTGTAGGTGACGGCGCGCAGGGCTGCCTGCCATTGGGCAAGGGTTGCGGTGGCGCCACTGGAGCTGAGGGAGAGCACGCCGGTGCCGGCGTTGAAGCTGGCACTGATGTTGCCCATGGTGCTGCCGTCGTTGGTGAAAGCGAGCACGTCCTGACCGGCTGCGAAGTTGCCGGTGATGGCGACGACGGCGCTGCTGAGCGTTGCGTTGTCGCTGTCGGCGACGCTGATGCCGCTGTCGATGACGACCGGGGTGGCGCTGATGTCGGCGCCCTCGGTGAAGGCGACGCTGCCCCCGCTGGCGCTGAGGGTCGGCAGGGCGTTGGCACCGCCACTGGTCTGGAAGTTGAGCGTGGTGGCGTCGGCGATGCCGGCGTAGGCGTTGCCGGCTTCATCGATGACGGCGGTGCTGTCGATCTTGATGTAATAGCTGGTGCCGATGGCGAGGTCGGTGCCCGGGTTGAGGGTGATGGTGCTGCTGCCGAAGCTGAGGCGGCCGAGGCTGACACCGCTGCCGTCGGTGATGGAGCCGAGGCCGGAGGTGATGTTGTAGGTTTCGACCAGACTGTTGTCGCTGCTGCGGTAGAGGCTGATGGTGCCGCTGCCGGGATGAATGGTCTTGTCGAAAGTGAGGGTCAGGTCGGCATCCACGGCAACGCCGGTGGCATTGTCGGTGGGGGTGCTGGTGGTCAGCAGCGGCGGGGTGCTGCTGACGATGGTCATCGCCTGCGTGGCATGGGTGCTGCTGACGCTGGCGTCGAGGGTGTAGCTGCCGGCGGCGAGGGTGGTGGTGGCGGTGGTGTTCCAGGCGCCGGTGCTGCCGTCGGCCGTGACGGTGAAGGTGGCCACGGTGGCATTGGTGGCGTCCTGGACCAGGACGGTGACCGTTGCGCCGGGGGTGGCCGTGCCGTGGATGGCTATGGTGTTGTCGCGGGTGATGAAATCGGCGACGCCGCCGGTGTCTTCGCTGATCCGGTCGATGGCGACGGTGGCGGCCTTGATGTGGTCGATGGTGGCGGTGTCGGTGTAGCTGTCGCCGTTGCTGTCGATATGGGTCGCGCTGACGCTGATGGTGCCGGCGGCGAGGGATGACAGGTTGATGCTGCTCATCGCCCAGCTATTGCCGGTGACGGTGACGGTATCGGTGATTGTCGTCGTGCCATCGGTGATGCTGATGGTGAGGGTCTGGCCGTCGCTGAGGCCCGTGGTGCTGCCCTTGATGACAACGCTGTTGTCTTCGGTGGCATCGAGGCTGCCGTCGGGGTTGCCGTTCCAGTCGAGAGGGGCGTGGATGGCGACGGTCGGGGCGCTGCTGTCGATGGCCAGGGGGCGGCTGGCGTCGGCGTGGTTGCCGACGCTGTCGGTGGCCGTGGCGGTAAGGCCGAGCGTGGTGCCGGTCGGGTAGGTCTGCGTGGGCCCGGTGCCGCCGTTGGCACTTGGGTTACCCGTGTCGACCTGCCAGGTGCCGTCGGCTTGGACGATGGCGGTGTAGGTGTAGACGGTGCCGCCGGCCACGTTGTCGGGGTCGATGACGAGGGTGATGGTGCCGCCGGCAGGGAGGTCGGTGGTGCCGGTGATGAGCGGCGTGGTGTCGGGGCTGCGGCTGCCGGAGGTGAGGGCTATCTGCGGCGGGGTGACGTCGACGGCGAGGATCTGGGTGTCGAGGCCGGCGTTGCCGGCCGGATCGGTGGCACTGGCCTGCATGGGCACGCTGCCGTCGAGGCCTGCGGCCGGGAAGCTGCCGGTGGATGGCGTGGCGGTGGCGGTATCGATGGACCAGCTGCCGTCTGCACCAATGGTGGTCTGGTAGGCAAGATCGAAGCTGCCGTTGTTGTCGGTGTCCAGCTGGAGGGTCAGCAGGGTGCCGGCCGGCATGCCGGTGCTCGTGCCACTGATGACCGGGGTGGCGTCGCCGGTGGCGATGCTGGCGCCACCGGTGATGTCCACGGTGCCGAGGGTGTCGATCGTCAGTTCCGTGTTGGTGACGTCGATCTTGCCGGTGCCGCTGCGGGTGGTGGTGGCGACGACGTTGTAGTCGCCATCGGCCAGCGTGGAAGAGGTAAACGCCCAGGTGTTGCCGTTGATGGTCAGGCCGCTGCCGACGGCGTAAGTGGTGGTGGTGCCGCCGCCTGCCGGGGTGATGCTGACGCTCAAGGTGTCGGTGCCGAGGTTGGTCCAGGTACCGGTGACGGTGGGGGTGTTGTCCGTGGTCAGCTGTGCGGTGACAGCGGGGGCATCGTGGGCGCTAACCGAGGTGCTGTTGCCGTAGGCGTTGGTGGCCGTGGCGGTAATCCAGGCCCACGTGGTGAGGCCGCCGGAGGGCAGGGTGCCGCTGGTGGGCGTGGCGGTGCCGATATCGAGGCTCCACGTGCCGCCGCTTTGTACGGTCGCAGCATAAGTGAGGCTGTTGGCGGTGCCGCTGTCGTTATCAGGATCAATGGTAATGACGATGGGTGCGCCGGCCGACAGGCTGGTGGTGCCGGTGATCAGCGGCGTGGCGTCGGTGGCGAGGGCGTCTGCGTCGATGGTGAGGCTCGGGGCCGCAGCGGCAACGGTGGTGTTGAAAGTCTGACTTGCGACTGCACCGCCGTTGCCACGGCCGGTGTTGACGCCGTTGGCGACGTTGCTGTTGACGCTGATGCCGATTTCGCCGCTGGCGTTGGGTGTGGGGGTGACAACCAGGGTGTAGGTGTCGGCATCGATGGCGGTGAAGGTGCCGGCGGTGCCGTTGGTGACGGCGATGTCGCCCAGGCCAAAGCCGGTGACGCCTTCGGAGAACTGGAAGGTGAAGGTGACCGGGCCGTTGGCCGAGCCCGGGACGTTGTCCGTGATGGTGAGTGTGGGCGTCAGCAGGGACAGGGTCGGCAGGGCAACGTCGGTAATGGTGATGCCGCCCGACTCCACTGCCGAGGCGGTGACGGTCAACTGGCCGTTGAGCAGCCCCTGGATCTGGGCTTTGGTCAGACTCACCGTCCACGTGCCGGCCGAGTAGGTGCCGGTTGCCGTGACGTTGGCGGTGCTGCCGGCGTCGCCGTCGTCGATGGTCACGGTGACGCTGCCAGTGCCGGTGAGGGTGGTGGTGCCGGTGATGGCCAGGCCGGAGCCGATTTCGCCGACAGTGATGGTGTTGTCGCCGGCAATGGTGCCAATGGCGATGGATGTGGTGGCTGCGTTGGCAGCGACAAACTGGGTGATCTGGGCGGTGCCGACGATGTTCCTGGCAGCGTCGGTGGCCGGTGCTGTCGTCGGTGCGACCTTGATCAGCACGTTGCCGGAGCTGCCGGAGACAAGGTTGCCACTGGTGGTGACGGTCCAGTCGCCGTTGGCATCGGTGGTCGTGGTCCAGGTGCCCACGGTGGTGGTGTCCGTGGCGTCGCGAACGGTGATGGTGAGGCCGGTGTTGGGCAACTCGCTGCCGCCGTAAACCACGCCACCGTTCTTTTTGATCTCGCTCGGGTTGGTAATGAAAATCCGCGGGGCGATGGTGTCGTGGGTGTAGGCGGTATTGGTGGCGTGAACGCTGGTGCCGGCCAGGGTGGCCGTCATGGTCAGCGTGGTGCTGTCGAGGCTCGACAGGTTGGCGCCGGTGGTTGACCAGTTGCCGCTGCCGTCAACTGCCAGGTTCTTGAATTCCAGCGAGTTGCCGTTGGCGTCGGTCACGACCAGGTTGACGGTGAAGCCGGTGGCGGCGGTGCCGGCGATGGTGACGCTGTTGTCCTCGGTCATGTTGAGCCAGGTGTCGCCGTTGACGACCTGGGCGTTGGCGTCTGTTGTTGCCGTGCTGGTGACGCTGCTGATGGTGACCGTCGGAGTGCTGATGGTCAGCACCTGGGTGTCGGCGACGCTGCCGCTGCTGTCGGTGGCGCGGATGCCTGTGGCGCCGATGAAACCGCCGGCAGGCATGGTGCCCGAGATGGGTGTGACGCTGCCGGTGTCGAGGGTCCAGTTGCCGCTGCCGTCGGGGGTGACCGAATAGGTGACCGCGTCCGAAAGATCGCCGTCATTGTTCGGGTCGAGGCGGACCACCACGAAGCCGCCGGCATTGGCCGAGCTGCCGGTGATGATCGGGGTGGTGTCACTGCCGGTGGCGGTGCTGCCGCCGGTGATGTCTACCAGCGTGGCTGCCGGCGCGTCATTGATGATCAGTTCGCCACTGGTTGTGTCGGTGACGGCGCTGGAGCGGGTAACCGTGGCGACGACTTCGTAGGTGGCGCCGCTGGCTGCCAGCGGGGTGGTGACATTGACGGTCCAGGTGTTGCCGGTGATGGCCGGGGTGTAGCTGGTGCCATCGACGGTCACGCTCAGGGTGTCACCGGGGATGTTGGTCCAGGTGCCACTGACCGCGGGGGTGGTGTCGGTGGTGGTTTGGGGCGTGACGGTGGGGCGGTTGAGTTCGACGGCACTGGCGGTGTTGCCGGCGGCATCGGCGCCTGTGGCGGTGACTTTGCTATAGCTCGTCAGGCCGCCACCTGGCAGGTTTCCGGCGGTCGGCGCGGTGGTGGCTGTATTGAGCGTCCACGCGCCGGCGGCAGCCATCACCTTGTACACCACGTTGTTCAGGGTGGAGGCGTCGTTGTCCGGGTCGATGGTGACGGTGATCAGCGAACCGTCGGGCAGGTCGGTGGTACCGCCGAGAGTCGGCTGGCCTGACAGGGCGATGGCCGGGGTGCTGATGGTGAGTTGGGGCCCCTGTGTGTCGTAGGCCTGGGTGGCGCTGCCGGCGGCAGTCGGCAGGCTGCCGGCAATGCTGATGGCCGCGCCTGTTTCCACGCTGACGTCGATGTTTCCGCTGGCGACGCCGGGGTTGGGGGTGACGACCAGGGTGTAGGTGTCGGCGTCGATGGCGGTGAAGCTGCCCTTGGTGCCCCCGCTGATGGTGATGTCGCCGGCGTCAAAGCCGCTTACGCCTTCGGAGAACTGGAAGGTGAAGGTCACCGGGCCGTTGGCGATGCCGGCGATGTTATCGGTGATGTCGAGGCGGGTGGCCGCGGCGACCGGGGTGCTGGCCGACATTTCGGCCGTGAAGGCGCCGAGCTCGGCAAAGCTTGCGTTCTTGTCGTAGGACGCGCCGACACCGTTGAGGTCGCCGTTGATGGGGCCCGGTTGGGTCTGGGTGAAGGAGACGTACTTGACGGCCGTGTCCTTGGTGAAGCCGGCCAGACCAGTGGCGCCTCGCGGACCATACACGCCGTTACGGTCCACCGGCGAGGGTTTGGCCAGCACGGTGGCGATGTCGGCGATGGGTACCCGCCAACTGATGAACACGTCCCGTTTGCCGTCGCCGGTCAGGTCTGTGGCGCTGGTGGTGCCGACCGGGGCGGCGACGGTAGACGGGCCGTAGTGCGGGTCGTTGACGCTGGAAACTGCATCCACCGAATAGTTGGACGGGTTGAAGGCATACACGCCGTTATTGGGCAACCAGCCCGTGGGTAGCGCCGAGGTGCTGGTGGTGTTGGGGGACAGGTTGGCGCCGGTGCCCGGGTCGAGCAGGCGTCGCTGGTCGGGTTGTCGATGCGCATGCGGAAGTACAGGAAGTCGTCCGCGGTGCTGGTGGTGCCGCTGTCGCTGTAGGCGGTGTACAGCGAGCCATGGGTGGCGTCGCCGATGATGTCGGTGTCGGCGGCTCCGGCCTGGCTGTCGCCATCCGGATCGCGCCCCGCGCCGAACATGATCGCTGTCCAGCCGGTGGCGCCGGACAGACTGATGGTGGCGAGGCGGGCATCGTAGGCTTCAACGCCGGCGGCGGTCAGGAAACTGTTGCTTTCGATGCTGCCGGAGGCGTATTCGAGGGTCCAGTCGCCGCCTTGGGCGGCTGCACCGGTGGTATCGCTGGAGGCGGCTACGTCGGCTCCTGTGGTGCTGGCCAGCAGGCTGGCAAAACTGCGCCCCTGATCGCTGGAAGCGACATCGCAGCCATATAGCAGGATATCGGCGCCGCTGGTGAGGTGATCCTTCCAGGCGGCCAGTTCGGTGGCCCGCTCGCTGATGCCGTCGCTGTCGAGGGGGGTGTTGCCGAGGATGATCATGCCGTCGGCGCCGTGGGAAACGATGTGTACGGCGGTGATGCCGGTGCGCCCGGCGAGGGCTGCGCTGACCTGCTCAACACCGTCCTGTTCGGGATCGAGGAGGATGACCTCGACGCCTTCACGCACGTTGCCGGCGAGCTTCTGCCAGTCGGGGGTGGAGGTCGTGATGAAGACGATTTCCGAGGCCGGCGGAGCGACGGTGACGGCATCGACGTGAGCGCTGTCATGGCTGTCGGTGATCGTGGCGTCGCTGCTGCTGCGGGCGCTGGCGGCGGCCGCGGCGCTGGCCTCAACGGCCTGGGACGCGGTGTCCACGGCGGCTCCGTCGAACATGAGGCGTGGCTCAAGGGCCATGGGGCGAAGCGGAGCGCGCTTCAGGGGCCTGCGGGCGACTGAATTGACGGGGCGGGACATGAAACGCACTCCTGGCAGTATTCTGGATTCGGATGCTGGAAAGATCAGCGCGTGGGCGGGGTGAGCAGGACGCGACCGCTCATGCCGGCAATAAGCTCGTGGAAGCTGCCATCGATCACGGCGGCGACGCCGATGGACTGGCTCACCGGGTCGATGCGTGCGCCAAGGCGGGTCACCCTGGCGGGGTAGGTCTGACCGTTCTCGTCGATGGCGACCTTGAAGGCCTGGCCGACCTTCAGCCAGGCGAGCCATTTGGAGGGCACGATGAAGTCCAGATCGAGACTGCTGTCGTCAAGAATTTCCAGCAGGGGCTGGCCGGCCTGCACGAACTGCTGCTCGCGGGCCTTTTGCTCGGCGACCCGGCCGGAGAAAGGCGCCGTGATGCGGCACTTGGCGAGGGTGGCGTTGGCGAAGTCGAGCTCGGCGCGGGCTTTCAACGTGGCTTGTTCGGAGGTGGCGTATTCCAGCTTGCCGACGGCATCGAGTTCCTGCAGGCGCTTGTTGACCGCGTGGGTTTTCTGGGCGCCGTCGAGTTCGGCCTGGGCGCGGGCGCGCTGGGCGTTCTGCAGCGAGCAGTCGAAGCTCACCAGTACCTGGCCGGCCTTGAAGGCCTGGCCTGGCTTGACCGCAATGCGGTTGATTTTGGCGCCCACTTCGGCTGCCAGCGTGGTGTAGTTGCGCGGGGCGAGCTGGGCGCGGATGTCCTGCTGCTCCAGCGACAGGGGCGCGGGCTTGGCGACGGCCGGCCGGGCGGCCGGAGCCTGTGCAAGTACCGGCGCTGCGACGAGGCTCAGCGCAAGCAGGGCGTTTGAAACCCGGGCTTTCATTTCGCGGCGCCCTCACGCGGGCCGACTGCTGCGGTTTCGGGTAGTTTGAAGTCTTGCCAGTTGCGCAGGGATTCCTCCATCACGCGGGTCAGGTCTGCCAGGGAGGTTTCATCGATGCTGCCCACGTTGGGCTCCAGTCCGAGGGTCGTTTGCAGCTTGCCGGAGGCCGCGTGCATGTTGGAGAGGGCCTGGTAGCGGCGCAGCAGGGACAGGATGGCGGCGGTACGGCTGGAGATCTGGTACAGGCGGCCGTCCTTCTCGGCGGCTGCGGTGGCGCTGGCCAGCTTGAACATGCGGCTGTCCACGCCCCAGATGTTGTCGGCCCGGCGGAACTGCAGGCGGGCGCCTTCGAACTGATGCAGCGCCAGGTGCACCTGGGTGACCACGGCCATCTGCACGGCCATGCGGCGGAATTCGGTGAGCTGCTCGCCCTTTTCGGCAAGGTCACGGACGGCCGGGGCCGACAGCAGATTGAGGAGGTTCCAGCTGACGCGGACGCCGCCTTCGCGCCAGTCGTTGTTGATCAGGTAGCTGTTGGAGTCGCCCCGGTATCCATAGTTGAAGCTCACGCCGGGCAGCAGCTTGAGCAGGCTCTTGCGGGTCTCGGCGGCGGCGATGCGCACGTTGTAATGCTGCTCGCGCAGGTCCGCGTTGTTGCCGATGGCGATTTCTTCCAGGCGCTCGGCCGGCACGGAGACGGCGTTCATGCCCAGGTCGCCAGTGGGCTCGACGAGGATGTACTCCTCGCTGGGGGGCAGGTTGAGCAGGCCGGCCAGCTCGACGCGGGCGAGGGACAGCTCCTGCTCGACACTTTCGAGGGTACGCAGGTTTTCGAGCAGGGCGCGCTGGTAACGCAGGGCTTCGGAGGGAGATTTGACCCGCTCGGCTTCGAGCGTCTCCGCTTTTTTCAGGGCGTCTTCGGCTTCGGCCAGGGTTTCGCGCACTTCCATGCGCAGCTTCTGGGCACTGACCGCACGCCAGTAGGTGGCGCGGATGGTCTGGATGAGCTGGTGAGTGGCCTTGCGGCGGCGCTCTGTCGCAATCAGTACCCGGTCGGCCTGCTGGGTGGCGTTGTAATAGCTCAGCCCGAAGTCGAGCACGTTCCAGGCGATGCCGAACTCGGTCATCGTGTGGGACTTGTCGGAGGAAATGTAGGGGTTGGCGAGGGATGGCTGGCCGGTGACCGAGTCCACCGCGCGGGCGACGTTGTAACGGTCGCGGGAATTGTATTCAGCGCCGGCGGTGAGGCGCGGCAGCAGATCGAAGCGGGCCACGTCGAGCTGACCGACGGAGTAGGCCTGTTCCATCAGGCGCATGCGGTGGTCGAGGTTGTATTTCAGGCCGCGGGCAATGGCCTCGGACAGGGTCAAGGGCCCCGTCAGCGCCGGTGTTTCGGCCCGGCTGCGGGCGATATCGGCGCTGGCCGCGCGGCGCACATCCTCGGTCTCGAGCGGCTTTGGGGTGATCGCACAGCCGCTACTCAATGCTGCCGCGGCCAGAGTTACGGTGATGAGGGCAAGGAGGCGTTTCCGGCTGTCAGGTTTCCTGTGCTGTCCGAAAAGGGGTGATAAGGGCCTCGCCACCAATGTGAAGTGATGGCCAGAAACGTCAAAATCAACAAAATCGAAAGCTATATCGGCGATGCGCTTTGTTTCTTTAGCCCATATCGGTATCTGAACTGCCTTGTCGGGGGCTTGTGTCAGGATCCCGACAAGTGGGTGGAAGCGTCCGCGGGGCGTGCGCCGGAAAACGGGTGCCGACGCTTGGTGGAGGCCGCTGTGGCGGCGGGATTGGGCGCCTTTGGACCCTGGTTGGGCGGGTTTTGTTTTGAATGGCACGCTCTTTGCATGAACGTGCTCATCCAAGGTCAATCATTCCGGAGGCCATCATGCCGACCCCAGCCACCCTGAACCTGCAACT